>MDSV01023054.1_pt1 | contig 26425 bp, 19 predicted proteins | sample 810851 | NCBI WGS metagenome assembly MDSV01 (sample SAMN05326640, study PRJNA326480) | marine metagenome | isolation source: seawater | place: Atlantic Ocean: North East | collected 2012
TACCGCCGACGATCACCGCCATCTGCACCAGGTCCGGTTGCGCGGCAACAGCGAAGATGAAGTCGAGCCATAAATTTAAAAGGTGCTCGCCTCGAAGATCACCCGCTCGCCAATACACCAACTGTTGATTCCAGCACTGTGCATACTCTCCACTGATTTCAACCGTCGACGTATTCTCATCGGTTATACCAGGGTCATTCACCAGCAAGGTCAGAGCGCCGCTGTCTGGTTCGCCGGAGATAAAATGTTTAACGCCATCAAGTAACGGCGCTAATTCATTTTCAATCCGGCTTACGTAGATGTCTCCCAGCGCATTGACCGGTAGGCTGCCCAGTGCCTGTTCTCTGTATGTGAAGTCAGGAATATCTGAGGGTTCGGAAGTGGCTAATTGATCCTGTATCCAGCGTTGTTTCAGAAGACTGTTTTCCAGTGCGCCCGGTTGGAATATCTCTTCATTGCGCGATTGCGTCATATGGAGATCGGGCTGCAATCGGAGTCGGCGCTTTACGAAAAAGCTCGCGGGTTTCAACAGAGATTCTTTTACATCACTCCACAGTACTTGTTTACGACTGAAGCCTTCTGGTATCGCCACGGGGGCTGAATAGAATGGCCTGACTTCAGAATCACTGTGGTCTGCGTTGGCCACGTCTGCCCATAATTTGTGATAGCCAGCTACGGCATTTATGTGCTCAGGCTCATAGGTGCGCCGATTAAACGGCTGCAATGGAAGTTCTTCGGTTAACCAGTTGCGCAATCGCTCCCGGCTCTCTCGTGCAGGTAGTTTTTCATCACCTTCAAGGCAATATGCATCACCGATGTAATCAAGAAGTTCGCTGATCAGAACCGAGGGTTGCAACTCGTGGTTTTCCCGGGCATCGCGTCCGCGGTAACTGATGTAGAAATTCTCCTGCGCAGAACACAGTGCCTCAAGAACGAGGTAACGGTCGTCTTCACGTCGGGAACGATCCCCCCGACGCGCTCGCCCCTGCACCATTAAATCAAAACCGACCGGAGTCACCTGACGCGGATAATCCTGATCATTCATTCCCAACAGGCAGACTGCTTTGAACGGAATCGATCGCATCGGCATTAAGGTACAGAAGTTTACCGGACCCGCCAGAAAACGCTGCCAGCCACCTTGTTGACCGAGATGTTCCTGAAACCAGCTGCGCACCACCTGAGGTGATAAGGCTTGGTCGTACGCTGCATCACTGAGTTCTTCTGCCCAGCGCTGAATAGCATCGCGGACCCGCTGAAGCTGAACACCTTCATCAAGGTCGGGTTCATAAAAATCATCCAGTAATTCAGGAATGGCGGTCATCCATTCTTCTACCGTATGCGTTTCAGACTGATAGCCGCGCCAATGATCAAGAGTTTCGATTAACTGGATCAGCTGGCCAAGAAGCTCAGCTGCTCCACCTTCTACGCCAAACACTGGCCAATCTTCGCCCTGATGCGCTGTAGCAGCGGTGGGCAGCATTAACCCTAACAATAACTGACGCAAACCTTTGCGCCAGCTGTTCTGACCAAAGGCAGGAAAACCAAGGTCACTGCGGTGATCACTGTCTAACCCCCAGCGAACACCTGCGTTATCAAGCCATTCACGCACGCCCTCGAGATCGCCCTCTTCAATGCTGAACCGACGACGTATGGCGGGCACGTCCAACCAATCAAGCACATCGGTCAGTTGCAACCGGCTATCAAATAAACTCATCAGAGACACGACGCTATCGAGTAGCGGGTTCTCCTGAACCTGCGACTGATCTGCAATCGCCCACGGAACACGATGACCTTCGGGCGCGCTGGCGAATACAGCATCGATATAGGGGGCGTACTGGTCGATATCGGGCACCATCACCACAACGTCGCGAGGTTTAAGCGATGGGTTGTCGTTGAACCAGAACAGGAGCTGGTCATGCAGGCGTTGAACTTCCCGCAACGGGCTGTGTCCCGAGACTACCCTCAGACTCTCATCATTCTTAGATATTGATGATTTGAAGCGGCTACTTTTTAAAGCTGCTGGTTGATAGGCCGCTGATTGACCATCCCGGAGGTCTAACAGATCTGCCTGAATATGCTTCAGTAGGCTTGTTCGCTCAATCTCTGTAAACGCTTCAACGTCCTGTAACTGACCTTCATCTGAGGTTTCGTGCACAAGCGTCAGAAAATCTTTACCAAGACGCCCCCAGCTGGCCAGTAACGGGTTACCACGCTCTAGGTAATTCTCCGCATCTGGGTTGGTCTTCAGAATCCAGGCTTTCTGTCGGTCACTGACAATATCTCCCCAGAAATTACGACAAGGATTCAACAGGAAGAAATGCACATCGATATGACCAGAAATCGCATTAAGAACATCCCAGTAACCACCGGGTAAAGCTGCGATACCAAATACAAATAAGCGTTGTGGCATAGCGTTTAAGCGATGCCCATTTTCAGCAACGATGGACGCTAATGAGGTCGTCAGCCGGGCGCGGTGCTCGAGGCTATTCCCCAACGCCTGACTGTCAGCCACCAGCGCTCGCCAGACCCGCGGCTGCCAGGGGTGAACCGTTACATCACTGTCGTCGATCCCGTCTATGCCCTTTTCCCAGTTAAGCAGCCAGTCGGGGCGATACACCAGATACTGGTCAAAAACGTCGGCTATTTTATGAGCAAGTTCATAGCAGCGCAGGCCATCAGGGTCGCTCTTGAGGTAACGGGCAATACCTTCACACTCAGGTTCATCTTTCAGCCCCGGTAGAAGGCGCATTAACTTCCATGCCATGGCCTGTTTCTCAAAGTGCGAACGCTCGGGCAGCTCAGGTTTGAGCGTATTGAATACCTTCCAGACGTAGGCCGATGGCAGAGGAAAATCGACTTGAGCAGCCACACCAAGACCATCGGCGAGCTGTAGTTTTAACCAATGCGCCATACCCTGTGATTGCACCAGAATCTGCTCAGCTTCGAACACACCGGGCGGGTTCTGACGAATCTCATTCAGAAGCAGTTCTTTGAGAATTTCCAGGTCGTTGGAGTGATATAAGCGGAACATGGCGTCCTTGTCTGTCTGGGTGACTGAGAACAAGGCGATAGTGTAACAGGTTGGTGGGGCTCTGGTGGGCTGTGTTTGTGGCAGATACAACAAAAAAAGCCACTCAGATGAGTGGCTTCTTTTCGCTCTGAAGGCTGAGATTATTCAGCAGCTGCGGTCGCTGCGTCGTCGATCTCATCTGCTACATCTTCAGCAGCATCTTCCGTTGCTTCACCAGCATCCTCTGCGGCAGAAGAGACTTTATCCGCTGCTTTTTCGGCAGCTGATTTATCGGTAAAGGTATTTTCGACTGCAGCAGCGGCTTCTTCTGCAGCATCCTCCGCCGCGCGCATCGCGTCTTCCGCTTTGTCACCTGCCGCTTCGGCCATTTCTTCGGCTTCGGCTTTGGCTGTATCCGCCGTTTCTTTGGCCTGTTCACACCCTGCCAGTACCAGACCAAACATCAGAGTGAGCATTGCGAATGTAATACGTTTCATAATCATCTCCATAAGCTTTTATTTATTGAGCTTACATTAAATGACCAAGGCGAGGCTGCAAAGTTCCGACATCTGTAATTTTTCAAAAATCATTAGATCAATTACTCTCAACTTCTCGACAGTAGTCTCAGGCGATCTGTGAAAGATCGATTCTGACTCGCCGCAACCTCAGGGCTGACAAGCTCTCCTCGATAAACATTCAAGCCATTTAAAAGGTTAGTATCTGCAACCAGCGCCTCTTTCACACCATGATTGGCCAACGCAAAAATAAACGGCAGCGTTGCGTTATTCAGCGCAAGGGTGGACGTGCGGGCAACGGCGCCGGGCATATTGGCTACACAGTAGTGAACAACGCTCTCTTCAATGAATACAGGTGATTCGTGAGTTGTAGGACGCGAGGTTTCAGCGCATCCACCCTGATCGATAGCCACATCCACAATAACAGAGCCAAGCTTCATGGAATGCAGGTGGCTATGCTTAATCAGCTTGGGCGCTGAAGCCCCGGGAAGAAGAACCGCACCGACGACCAGATCAGCACGAGCCAGGTGTTCGTCCAGCGCTGTTCTCGTTGAGTACACGGTATTTATTCTGTTGCCATAGTGAGAGTCGAGTTCACGCAACCGATTCATCGATGTATCCAGCACTGTGACACGAGCCCCCATACCCACAGCGACGGCAAGCGCATTGCTCCCGACCACGCCGCCGCCCAGAATAATCACTTCAGCCGCTGGCACCCCAGCAGCACCTGACAGCAGCACTCCCCGCCCACCAGCGGCCATCTCAAGGCTATGAGCCCCTGCCTGAACAGCCATACGCCCGGCTATCTCGGACATAGGTGCTAACAGAGGTAATCGCCCTTGCTCGTCTGTGACTGTCTCGTATGCGATACAGGTAGCGCCAGACGCAATAAGCGAGTCAGTTAAGTCATGGTCAGGTGCCAGATGGAGATATGTGAATAAAGTGTGCTTGGACGTAAGTAATTCTACTTCAGACGCCTGCGGCTCTTTCACCTTAATGATGAGTTCAGCAACATCGAATAATTCGGCAGCACTGCTGACTACTTCAGCGCCACTGTTCAGGTAGAGATCGTCGGTGAAACCTATCGCCTCTCCGGTGCCCGTTTCAACAAAGACATCATGTCCCCGATGTACCAGCTCTCTGACGCTGTCGGGCGTCAACCCTGCCCGATACTCGTGATTCTTTATTTCTTTTGGTACGCCAACTCGCATAAATACGTCTCCTGTCGACTTACTCCTCAGAATAGCAGCACCCCGGCCCGATATGTTCTTTCAGGCCACAAATACCACACTCCCCGTTGCAAAAACACAACACCTGACAATGACCTTACTACTGGCCGATGAGTTTCACGATAACAATTGAATGCGAACCATTATCTCTTGTACTATCACAAGCGAAATGCCATACCCACAATCGTTTAGGATTTATGTCGACTCTTTTAAGTTTCACCCGCAGGTCGCTTGGCCCGGTTCTTACTGCCTTCATTGGTGGCTACCTGTTCACCTGGGGCTTCGTTGCCCTGACGGTCACCGCAACGGTCGCCCTTGGCTGGGGCTTTCATACCGCAGAGCACACTGCATTTCTGCTGGCCATTCCTGTTTTCCTTTTTGTTTTCTTCTGGTTGTTCCTGAGCCGGAAAACCTTGCTGACGCATGTCGTTGCCTACGGCGGGGGCATTGCTATGACAGGCATATCAGTCTGGCTACAAACTGTTCTACTGACTCAGGGAGGTTGACCATGCAATTCAATAACATACGCCAGGGTATGGCCTGGCTGCACACCTGGCTCGGTCTGATTCTGGGCTTCGTCCTGATGGTCTGTTTTTTCTTCGGCGCACTGTCTGTATTCGATCGTGAGATTGATCGCTGGGCGATACCTGAGACTCGCTTTGATCCGCAACCTATGCCTTCATTCGACCACTTGCTGATGGGTGTGTTCGAGCGCATCGAACCGGATGAAGCTGAATACAATCGTATGATGCCGAAATACCATGATGCCAGCGCTGGCGAGATGACGCCCCGACTGGAGCTACCGGCGGATGAGTATTGGGCTTACACCACCCATCGCGATCCTGTCTTACGTATGGGTGCGGGATTCCGGGTTCCCTTTCCTGCCGACACTGAAGGTCACAACCATATCCACGGCAATACCACGATCGATCCTCGTACTGGTGTCAGTGTTCCTGATCATCATCTCAAAATAGGCAGTGAGTGGTTTTACCCACTCCATTACAGCCTGAATATTAACTGGAACTTTCTCGGCTTTTTCATTGTGGGCATTGCCGGTTTCTTTATGCTGGTTGCTCTTATTTCTGGTGTATGGATACACCGTAAAATTTTCCGCGAATTGTTTACCTTCCGCCGCAATAAAAGTAAGCAGCGCAGTATTCTCGACATGCACAATATGACCGGCGTGGTGGCACTGCCATTTCACTTCTTTTTTGCGTTTACCGGCCTGATTATCTTCGTCGCCTTTTACTATATGCCCGTCACCAATACCATGCTCGAGCCCTTGCACAGCGCTCAGCAGGAGATCCAAGCGCAAGAACTGGGGTTACCTCATGAACGCGCAGGCATTGCTGCACCTATGGCCTCTGTCGATGCGATGGTGGCTGAAGCGAAACGTCGCTGGGCAGCAAGGGATATGGCTGGCGAAGTCGGCTTCCTACAGATGCACCATGTCGGCGACCAGAATGCTTACGTCAGCATTTATCGCGCGGGTAGCGATCGTGTTGCACTCGTTGGTGAAGGTATCCACTTTAATGGGGTTACGGGTGAGGTTCTTCGCGAAGATCCCCCTCACAGTCTTGCCGAATCAATTGGCGATTTTCTCGCCGGCCTGCACCTCCAGCATTTTGAGCACTGGTTCCTACGCTGGCTCTACGTTATTGGAGGCCTGCTCGGCTGTGCATGTATTGCTACTGGGTTTATGTTCTTTGTCGAAAAGCGCAAGCAGCAGCATGCCAAAGCAGGTTCTCAGGGAAGCAGAGTTGTCGACGCATTTGCAGTGACCACAGTGACCGGCATGGTCATCGCCGCCATCGCAATGCTGATCGCCAACCGCTTTATTCCTGCAGCAACGGAAGGCAAAGGTGAGATAGAGAAAATTGTCTTCTGGTCTGTGTGGGCGCTGTCGTTCCTGCACGCAGCATGGCGTAGTGCTCCTGTTGCTCTGGCGAAAAGTAATCCCGCCTGGAAAGAGCAGACGATGCTAATTGCCCTCCTGGGGGTTGTCGCGGTCATCGCGAACTGGATCAGTACCGGAGACCATTTAATTAAAACAATCTTTACAGATCCCTACTGGGCAGTCGCGGGTGTCGACCTCAGCCTGCTAGCGGGAAGCCTCATCGCTCTACTGACAGTAAAAAAGATGTCCGCAATGAATGAAACACAAAGCAAACAGGAAGCCGGACAAGAAGAGATAGCTACAGGAGAAACCGCTTATGAATGAGGCAGCATGGTTAACAATCGCCTTTGTACTGATGCTGCTGGCAATGAGCTGGTTCGCGCTGTCTCTCAAGTCACACTGGAAGCAGGTGACGGACGGAAAGCCCGCCTCGCGTATTCTCAGAAGCCTGGGCTGGTTGTGCGTCATGCTGTCTGGTCTGGCGTGCCTTCAGGCTGACCACGCCTCAATGGCAGTGCTTGTCTGGGCCATGCTAAGCGCAACTGCTGCTTTTATCGTTGGCCAGGTATTAAGTTATCGCCCGACTCTACTCAGACCTCTCGCGCTGTTCCGAGCTTAGAGCCAGACTCAAAGAAAGCCAAATTCAGTACCGGCCCAATAACCGGCTACAGAGAAAAGAACCAGTGCAAGAACCAACATAATCCCATCGCGGGTACTCAAGCCGATGGCAGCGAAAATAATCGCAAGTGCAGGGATTGCTGCAGCCATAGGGATGAGTTCAAGCGGTATCATTAACAAGCCAAACATAACGCACAGCGCTGCGATTAAGCGACTGATGACAGGGCCGAATAAAAACGTCAGCCGTGGCTTGAACAAGCGGTCAATTCGCTTGGTCACTGGAGTGATCTGATCAACGCCCTCACTGAAGCGTTCCCGGTCGAAGTCTGCTTTGCGTAAACGGGATGGAATCCAGGGATGACTTTTTCCAAATACTTTCTGTACTGCAATAAGGGCAATAAGAATCCCACACAAACTCGGTATACCGGGTATGGCACCACTGGGTAAAAATGCTATCAGTGCCGGAGCCATCAGTAGCGGACCAAAGCCCCGCCCTTCCAGCGAACTGACAATATCCCCCAGCGAAATACGCTCATCGTCGGTATCCTCACGCAGTGTCGTCAGTACTGAGGTTATATCGAGATTATCCGCCACTCGCCGTCTCCTGAGGCTGCCCTATCTTCATGCAATGATGCATTGCACAGATGACATTTATATTGTTGCTACTCGCTTGAGAATAATGCATAACGTAACAACCTGGCGGTTAATTTTTCCTTGAGCGACGTAGCCTCACTGAGCGACATTCGCGATACTTCTTCTTCGTAATCCGGGAGCTGGGTTGTCAGGGCTCGATATATCAGCTGTAACTTACCGGCTGTGGTCGACGTGCTTCGCCTCAATATCTGCAAGGCTGTGACCAGTTTCTGCTCGACCGGGGTAAAGTCACTGCCAAGTGGGTAGTCGATCAGGCTACCATTGCGACGAAACTCTGCGAGTCTTTTTCCCAGAATTTCCGGTGAATTTTTCTGTTTAATCGTACTGATATAAAAAGAAGCCTTCAATTTACCGGCGGCAACAGCCTGCTCTTTCAGACTCGTGACTGAGCCCGACGCCGATACGCTGAGCATTCGCTGAATACATTCTTCGTCGGACGCAAAACGCAGATCGGCAATGCCGTATTCGGTCACATAAATATCGCGAAGATGGCGAGGTATCGTCAGGTTGGATAAGTTCCAGCGGACATTACTTTCCTGCTTATCGCCGCGAGCAGCATGGAACATCAGCACTGAACGTGCTTCGGGTAAATCCGCTGCCATGGATACGAAATTATATTGTCCACCAACACCCGAGACGACGCGGCCATCGGGCAATGTTTCAGAAGCAGCTCCGCCGAGCGGCGTTGCCATCATACATATATTCATAAATCGCGCATGGCGCCTCTGTTCAACCTCAAGCTCATAGTCCGGCCCGGTAACAGAATTAATACGACCGATACGGTCCATCTCTAACGTATTCGGTTGCGCGCCCTGTTCTTCAATCCATTGATAAAACTCCGGCGAGCCGAGATAAAATCCACCGCGAAGGTACTTACCTTCAGACTCAATGATGTCCTGCTCTTCAGCTGAGAGTTCGCCCGTATTCTGTTTGCGCATAAGAGTCAGATTATCAACCACGCGCCGCTTCATAATGCCTTGCTCGACGAGCACCCTGAACCCTTCGTTCACCATTTCGCTACAACCGTATACTCCGGTTTCGAAAGGCTCGTATCCCCCGTACTCCCGCACCAGATCAGACGCCAGAACATCCGGGTTCAGCGCGTTAATAATCTTACGATAAAGTGCATTGTCCGTATGTCGGAGGACCAGTGCGTAGCAAAGGGCATCGGCTAATGCCCCAATCCCCACCTGTAGGGTACCTCCGTCTTTTACCAGTAATGACGCATAAAAGCCTATGGCAAAATCACTGTCACTGACCGGCTGACGAGGCAAAGCAAACAACTGGTCATTGGTACTTGTAACATTGACGATAGCGTCGAAAAACTGAGAAGGCATGACGGCCTTGCCACCGACCCACGGAAGGTTGTGATCAACTTCACCGACACAGAAAGGTCGGGGTTGCCCTGCCTGCTGTATTCTATCAAGCACGTCCTGTGTCAAATCTGTATTCGACGAGAGCGAATATTCTCCACTGTCGTTAGCTGATACTCGCTGAAAAACAACGTTTATCCCTTTGGTCGATAAAGCATCCGCCACTTCTGTGTAATTAAGGCTGTTGTAATTCTGTTGCCCTTGCGCGGATTTCACATAGCTGCCGGGCTGAGTGTAAAACTCCTCAACGTGAATGTTCCCAGGCAACTTACCGGCCTTCATATCGTCAGCGTACTTCAGCCGCGGGAAATCCTTGCCATACAACCTTTCGACAAAGGGAGTCAGAAATCGGGATTCAAGATCGGAGGCAGGCTCAGGAGGGTTAAGAGAAAGTGCGGTGAAAATAGTCAGTGATAAATCACTGCGATCTTTCACCGTATCGTACAGCGCGTTGATTAAACGGTTGGGTTTGCCTAGCCCCAGAATAGTAGCCAGACGAATGTCCGGCCCGCAGGTCTCAATAACCTGCGCGACCATATCGTCGTAAGAAGTAAACTGCTGTGTCATATTGTCCATATCCAGGTTGGACGTCAGCAAGCCACCAGAGTTCAGCGGCGCTTACGTGGGCCAGCCTTCTTTGCAGTACCGGGTTTAGCTGAACTCGCCGGCGCTCCACCTTTCCGTTTCGCGGCAGCCGCCTTTGGTTTGAAACCCGGGCGTTGATGACGCTTGGAAGGTACTTCATCCTCTGCGGGAATCAATGCATTCGGGCCACTACCAATAAGATCGGTACGCCCGATGCGTTTCAGCTCCTCACGCAAGGCAGGCCAGCCTCTTGAATCGTGATAACGAAGGAAAGCCTTTTGCAGACGACGCTCCTCAAGCTTGCGCGGGATATGCATCTTCTTCGATTTATAGCTCATCCGGTGTAACGGATCACGCTCGGAATGATACATGGCGGTTGCCAGTGCCATTGGTGACGGATAGAAAGTCTGTACCTGATCGACCCGGAACTTGTTGCGTTTCAGCCACAGCGCCAGATTCATCATGTCTTTGGTTTCAGTACCCGGGTGCGCCGCAATAAAGTAAGGAATCAGGTACTGCTCTTTACCCGCCTCTTTCGAGAATTTATCGAACATGCGCTTAAAGGCATCGTAGGTGCCCATACCCGGCTTCATCATTTTGTTGAGCACGTTCATCTCCGTGTGCTCTGGCGCGATCTTTAGATAGCCACCAACATGATGCGTCACCAATTCACGAACGTACTCGGGATCTTTGACTGCCAGGTCATAACGAAGGCCAGAGGCAATCGCTACTCGCTTAATTCCCGGCAGTGCGCGGGCGGCACGATAAAGCTGAGTCGTTGCACTGTGGTCGGTTTTCAGGTTTTTACAGATTCCAGGGAAAACACAGCTCAAACGGCGGCAGTTTTTCAGGATTTCCGGGCTCTTACAGTTCAGGTGATACATATTTGCGGTCGGGCCGCCGAGATCCGAAATAGTACCGGTAAAGCCCGGAACTTTATCGCGGATTTCTTCAATTTCGTTAATCACGGATTCCTGCGAGCGGCTCTGAATAATCCGCCCCTCGTGCTCGGTAATTGAGCAGAAAGTACAGCCACCAAAGCAACCACGCATGATATTGACCGAAAAACGGATCATTTCATAAGCCGGAATTTTGGCATCGCCATACGAAGGGTGAGGAACACGCTGGTATTGGAAGCCGAACACGCTGTCCATCTCGTCGGTTTCGAGAGGGATCGGTGGCGGGTTGACCCAGATTTCACGGGTGCCATGTTTCTGCACCAGTGGTCGTGCGTTGTATGGGTTCGACTCCTGATGAAGCACCCGTGATGCATGCGCATACAGCGCGCTGTCGTTGCGGACTTTCTCGAACGACGGCAGACGAATCACCGTTGTTTCAGGATCAAGATCGGCCTTACGATGCAGCGGCATAGGCACAATCTTAACCGGCATCACATCACTGTCTTCTGCGCTGCCTTCCTGCTCTTCCCCGTCTCCGTTGGTACTACAGGACATCGTCTCTGTATCTTTCATTTCATACGGATTCGGTATCTCGTCGATACGACCAGGCCAGTCGATTCGTGTGGAGTCGACTTCTGCCCAGCCTTCCGGAGTTGCCTCACGAACGATTGTCGTACCCCGAAGATCGGTCAGATCTTTAACTTCCCGCCCCTGAGCTAACGCATGCGTCAAATCGACAATCGCGCGTTCTGCGTTGCCATATAGGAGGATGTCCGCACCAGAGTCGATCAGTACCGAACGACGTACCTGATCAGTCCAGTAGTCGTATTGAGCGATTCGACGCAGTGATGCCTCAATGCCACCAATCACGATGGGGACATCTTTATAGGCTTCCCGGCATTTCTGCGAATAGACAATCACCGCCCGATCTGGTCGCTTACCCGGCTCGCCATGCGGTGTGTAGGCATCGTCTGAGCGGACTTTCAGGTCGGCCGTGTAACGGTTAATCATGGAGTCCATGTTGCCCGCGGTGATGCCGAAATAGAAATTCGGCTTACCTAACCTGGTAAAGTCTTCGGGGTTGTTCCAGTCAGGCTGAGCAATGATGCCGACACGGAACCCCTGAGATTCCAGCATCCGCCCCATGACCGCCATACCAAAACTGGGGTGATCAACGTAGGCGTCACCGGTTACCAGGATGACGTCACAGGAATCCCAGCCGAGCTGATCCATCTCTTCCCTGGACATAGGCAGAAACGGCGCTGTGCCGAAGCACTCTGCCCAGTATGGATAGTTGGAGAACAAGTGCTTGTTCGTCTGGCTGGAAGGCTGATTCATGGATAACCGCAAAGACCGAGGAGTATGGTCAGCTATTGTCTCAAAATCAGAGCCCAGAGCCAATGTGCACACCGGCTTTATGGCTTGTATGGTTGGTGCTTTCTCACACCTGACATGTAATAAACTGTGAAGCGCTGGCTGAGCGAGGTGTCTGGCCTCGCCCATATTACGGTAGAGATTACTTAATCTGATCCAATACGGCTTTAAACTCCGGTACCTTGCAACTGCCCACCAGCTCGAACAGGCACATTTCGACGCTGGTTGGGCGAGCACCGGCATCCAGCATACGATCAATTCCCAGCTGACGGTTTGCGGGTGTTCGCGAGGAAACGCAGTCAGTAACGACCTCAACTTTACGCCCAAGCTCAATCAGATCCCGTACGGTCTGATACACACAGATATGCGACTCGATACCCGCGACCAGCCAGGTATGTACATCACTCGCTTCAATAGCGTCGACGAAACGCGGTTCACCACACGCACTGAAGGTGTACTTAGAGATGGGTTCTCCAGAAAGAAGCTCCGTTAACTCAGGTGATGTCTCGCCCAGCTTTTCCGGGTTCTGCTCAAGCCAGATAATCGGCAGGTCAATCGCCTTTATGCCGGAAATCAGTGTTCTCAGAGAGGCGTGCATTGCCTCGGAATCGTGCATCAATCGGGCTAACTTACCCTGAACATCCACAATGATCAGGCCGGTGCGCTTGCGGTTGAGCATAAAAATTCCTTATTTCACAAATGGTTATAGTGATTACGATACGAGCTGCACCAGAGTATCACCAAACATCTGCGCTCCGCACCAAAACGAGCCGAAGGTAATCGCAGATATCTAATAATAATTCTCAACCTCATATTTAAAACTGACAACCATATAATCCTTACCTCTCTGAAACCTGCATGAAACAAGGCTTCTCTGGAATTATTTCAATTTAATAAATTAATTGGCACGGTGCTTGTATTAAGCATTTCAGAACTTCAATGGCGAAGTTCGCAATTTTCAAATCAAGATTTACAAAGCAAAGGCGCTTTCGACTCCTGCTAATAGCAGTGCTGTCGTAGCGCCTTTTTTTGTTGCTTAAAAAGGGGAAGGAAATGCGAGGAATCAAAACTCTGCGCCGCACGTTTGTGAAAAGCGCACTGGTATTGGCCGCAGGCATGGCAACCATGTCAGCGCCTCTGGTATCCGCTGAGGAATGGGCAGAAAAAGAAGAACTGAAGTTCGGTTTTATCAAGCTGACCGACATGGCTCCTCTGGCTGTAGCCTATGAAAAAGGCTACTTCGAAGAAGAAGGTCTGTACGTCACCCTCGAAGCACAGGCTAACTGGAAAGTCCTGCTCGACCGCGTAATCGATGGTCAGCTCGACGGTGCCCACATGCTTGCTGGTCAGCCCCTGGGCGCAACCATTGGCTTCGGTACGCAGGCACACATCATCACTGCGTTCAGCATGGACCTCAACGGCAATGGCATCACGGTATCAAACGATATCTGGAGCCAGATGAAAGAACATATCCCGCACGAAAATGGCAAGCCAGTTCACCCGATTAAAGCAGATGCACTTAAACCAGTCGTTGAGAAATATAAAGCCGACGGTAAGCCATTCAACATGGGCATGGTATTCCCGGTTTCAACACACAACTATGAACTGCGTTACTGGTTGGCTGCGGGCGGTATTCACCCTGGCTACTACGCACCGCATAAGGGTGATACCTCGGGTCAGATTGATGCCGATGCGCTGCTTTCTGTAACTCCACCACCGCAAATGCCTGCAACGATGGAAGCCGGCACCATTTACGGTTACTGCGTAGGTGAACCATGGAACCAGCAAGCCGTATTTAAAGGCATTGGTGTACCCGTTATTACCGACTACGAAATCTGGAAAAACAACCCAGAAAAAGTGTTTGGTGTAAGCAAAGAGTGGGCAGACAAATACCCAATCACTCATAAGAAAGTTGTTAAGGCGATGATTCGTGCAGCAGCCTGGCTGGATGCTGATAACAACGCGAACCGCCCTGAAGCAGTAAAAATTCTGTCTAAATCCCAGTACGTAGGCGCTGACTATGACGTTATTGCTAACTCAATGACAGGCACCTTCGAATACGAGAAAGGCGATAAGCGCGAAGTACCGGACTTCAACGTGTTCTTCCGTTACAACGCAACCTACCCATACTACTCGGATGCCATCTGGTACCTCACTCAAATGCGTCGCTGGGGTCAGATTTCTGAAGAAAAATCAGATGACTGGTTCATGGAAACAGCGAAGAAAGTTTATCGCCCAGATATCTACGCTTCTGCAGCCAAAGAGCTGATCAAAGAAGGCAAGCTTGATGCGAAAGACTTTCCGGATTTCGCAACAGAAACCGGCTTCAAACCCGCTCAGAAAGGCTTCATCGACAATATCGTATACGACGGTAGCAAGCCTAATGAGTACCTCAAGAAGTTCGAAATCGGCCTGAAAGGCGCCGAGAAAATCTGATCTGAATATCCGATCGGATGCAACAAAGTGGGTGAGGCTTTCCTCACCCACCCATTAAAAAGGGTCAACGGACTCAATGGTCCGGACCGAAGGAGTTTTTATGACTACTGCGCTGTCGAATATTGCCTGGATTTCACCCTTTGTGAGTATTGCGAAAGGTGAAGATGTTTCTGGAAATATCCAGACGATTATTAAAACTATTGGTCTGCCACTGGCCGGCTTATTGGTTTTTCTGATGATCTGGCAAGCCGCCGCCAGTAATATCAATACCTCTCTGGGGCAGTTCCCCGGACCAGGTGACGTTGTTACCCAGACCAAAGGTCTGCTATCTGAACACTTCACTGAACGTGAAAAAGCCGAAGCGTTTTACGAGCGACAGGAAAAGCGTAACGCTGCCCGCGTTAAACAAGACCCAACTTACGTTCCGAAAACCCGGGACTACACAGGTAAACCAACCTACATTGATCAGATTGGGACCAGCCTGGTAACCGTATTAAGTGGTTTTGTCCTGGCCTCACTGATTGCTATCCCATTCGGTATCGTTATTGGACTGAGTGCCAACCTTTACAGCGCATTCAATCCTGTTATCCAGATTTTCAAGCCAGTATCACCTTTAGCCTGGCTCCCTATCGTCACTATGGTGGTATCTGCTCTCTATGTATCAGACGATCCGATGGTGCCGAAATCATTCGTGACTTCCATGATCACAGTCATGCTGTGCTGCCTTTGGCCAACGGTAATTAATACCGCGGTGGGTGTCGCATCTATTCCTAAAGATCTCGTGAATGTGTCACAGGTCTTGCGCCTGAGCTATATGGAACACGTTCGTAAGATCGTACTTCCTTCATCCATCCCTATGGTATTTACCGGTCTACGTCTCTCTCTGGGTATTGCCTGGATGGTACTGATCGCGGCGGAAATGCTCGCGCAGAATCCAGGCCTTGGAAAATTCGTCTGGGACGAATTCCAGAACGGCTCTTCTGACTCCTTAGGCCGGATTATGGTCGCCGTTATCACCATTGGTTTGATTGGCTTCTTACTTGACCGCGTCATGCTGATGATTCAGCGCAAAGTGTCGTGGGATAAGTCAGCAGCTACACGATAAGTACACAAAGGACAGAGGAGTTTCATTATGAACCCATTACTCGAACTATCAGATGTTGGTATCGAATTTCCAACACCGAAAGGTCCTTTCTGTGCCCTTCAGAATGTGAACCTGAAAATTAAGAAAGGCGAATTCATTTCGCTGATTGGTCACTCAGGCTGCGGTAAGTCTACGGTACTGAATATCGTGGCTGGTCTGTATCAGGCGACTCAGGGCGGCGTCGTCCTGAGCGGAAAAGAAGTGAATGAACCAGGCCCTGAGCGTGCTGTTGTCTTCCAGAACCACTCTCTCCTGCCCTGGCTCACCGCTTATCAGAACGTTGAGCTGGCTGTAAAGCGCGTATTTAAAGGTCATAAATCCAAAGCAGAAATGCGTGAATGGATTGAGCACAACCTCGAGCTGGTTCACATGAGCCACGCTATGCACAAACGCCCGGATGAAATCTCCGGTGGTATGAAACAGCGCGTTGGTATTGCGCGAGCCCTGTCGATGGAGCCGCAGGTTCTGTTAATGGACGAGCCGTTCGGCGCACTTGATGCCCTGACACGCGCTCACCTGCAGGACTCTCTGATGGAAATTCAGAAAGACCTGAACAACACCGTCATCATGATTACCCACGATGTCGACGAGGCAGTATTGCTTTCGGATCGTATTGTGATGATGACCAATGGTCCGTCCGCGACCATAGGCGAAATTATGGACGTAGAACTTGAACGCCCACGTAACCGAATTCAACTTGCCGACGACCCGCAATACAACAAGTACCGTCAGCAGGTTCTGAGTTTCCTGTATGAAAAACAGAGAAAGCCGGATACAGATGCGCCCGCTAAGAAGGCTGCCGACTCCGACGATAGTAATGAAGAAAAGGTCGACAAAAAGACCGGTGAAGTTGCTTAACCTCTATTGATAAAAAGGCTTCGAATTAAAAGGAGAATGCCATGCAAGCTAAGAAAACGTTACTGGCGATCGCATTGGGGACTGCCACACTGGGTGCATCTGCGTATGAAACTGAGTACGGCAATGCCTACGCTGATGTCAAAGTGCGTTACGAGACCAATGATACTGACGATGCGACTGATAATGACGCCGCGACAGGCCTGATTACTGACGCTGCAGTCGGCTTTGAAACGCTCAATTACGAAGGGTTCTCGGCTCTTGTAGAATACGAAATTGTTCAGCCTCTGATTGACGATTACGCTCCCGAAAAGGCAGGCTATGATGCTATTGCAGATCCTGAAACCCGCGAATGGAACCGGGCCCAGGTCAGCTACAAAAAAGACGAATTCGGTGCAATCGTCGGCCGCCAGCGTATTATTCTCGACGGCGCACGTTTTGTTGGTAACGTAGGCTGGCGCGCAAACGAGCAAACGTTTGATGCTGTTACGCTGACCTATTCTAAAGATGAGCTTTCTTTGCACTACTCTTTCATTGATCAGGTCAATGGTATCTTGCCGAGGTTTGACGCCGATACGACAAGCCATTTACTAAACGCTGGTTATAAAGTAGGTACCGGTAAAATCACTGCGTACGCTTACCTGCTAGAAGACGATGATACCGAAAATAGTCAACGTGACACATTCGGCCTTAGCTACAACGGTAGCTATGATATGGATGGCACTAAACTCATCTATAAGGCCGAGTATGCTACTCAGAGCACGGAAACTGCAGACACTAACTACTTTGCCCTTGAGGGTGGCGCCGTGGTATCTGGCGTAACATTGGCACTGGGTAATGAAACACTGGGTAGCGATGATGGTAATGCAGCATTTGAAACTCCGTTGGCAACCAAACACAAGTTTAATGGTTGGGCGGATAAGTTCCTGAGTACCACGGTAAGTACCAGCGGTGACGGCCTGAGCGATACTTATGTCAAAGCCGCTGGTGCAGTCGCTGGCGTAAAACTGGTTGGTTTTTACCACACTTTCAACTCTGTTGAAGATGACGTTGATTTTGGTAACGAACTGGACCTGCTGGCAGTTAAGAAACTCGATGACACCTTCACTGTAGGTGCAAAAGCGGCGTTTTACTCTGCGGGTGATACCGGCGTAGATACCACTAAAATGTGGGCATGGGTTCAGGCTAAGTTCTGATACCCCGCAACGAAACTCAGCGGCCTATGGCCGCTGTTTTCGTTTATTCTGTTATAAAAGATGTGGAGAATCGAGTGAAGAGTGAAGACAAGAAAGTAGAAAACCAACTGGTAATTATCGGTAACGGTATGGCGGCTAATCGCATACTGGAGGGGCTTGCTGAAGATCATCCATACGACCGGATTCTTGTGCTCGGCGATGAAAAGATCCCTCACTACAATCGCATTATGCTCTCACCTCTTCTCGCCAAAGAAACGACTCTGGCGAACATAACACCCCATGATGACGCATGGTATTCCAACTACCGTATATCGATTCAGCTGGGTGACAGTGCCACTCTGGTTGATACAGAACAAAAAATCGTTACCACCCAAAGCGGTCGTAGCTATCCATATGAAAAGTTGGTATTCGCCACGGGGAGCCGTTCGTTTATACCTCCGGTCAAAGGTGCAGATCACCCGGATGTCATCGGTTTTCGCACAATGAGTGATGTTGATGCTATGGAAGAAAAGCTCAACGGCCTTAAACATGCAACCGTAATAGGCGCTGGCTTGCTTGGCGTAGAAGCTGCCGTCGGGCTGAAACTACGAGGAATCGACGTCACTCTGATTCATCGCAATCCTGTTTTAATGAACCGCCAGCTTGATGCAAAAGCGTCTGATCTTTTAAAAGGGGCTTTGGAGGAACGAGGAATTGAAGTGATCACTGGAGTAAATCCAGAAGAAGTTCTGACAGACGACTCAGGGGTCCGCGAAGTATCCTTTGCAACCGCCGATACTCTCGAAAAACGCGATACTCAACTGGTTATCTTTGCAACGGGTATTCTTCCTAACAAAGAACTTGCGGATAGCTCAGGACTCAGCGTGAATCGAGGTATCTGTGTCGATGAAAGAATGCAGACATCTGCTGACGACATCTTTGCCCTGGGAGAATGCTGTGAGTTTTCAGGAACCACTTACGGTTTAGTAGCACCTATCTGGGATCAGGCCGACGTCATCGTCAGACAACTAACATCCAAAGATAACGCCAGTGGTTACATTGAGCGATCACACCTGACCAAACTCAAAGTATCGGGCCTGGACATCCATAGTATCGGTGAGTACGAAACACCGGAAGGCGCAGACGCCCTGGTACTGGAAGACCGAGAATATGGTGTCTACAAGAAAGTGATCCTGAAGGCCAACCGGATCATAGGTGCGTTATGTATAGGAGATGTCACCGACAGCCATTGGTACTACCAAATGATGGAAGAAAAAACAGACGTCAGTGACTATCGCGACATGCTCATATTCGGGCAAGCGTATTGTTCCGACGCAGCCTGATCAGTGATCAGACCAGACTGCGAACTCATTCCCACTGGGCTCACGGAAATGGAAACGCTTCCCTCCTGGAAACTCAAAAACCGGGCGCACGATTTCACCGCCAGCAGCACTGACCTTACTCATGGTGTTTTCTATATTGCGGCTATAAAACACCAGCAATGCACCACCTCGGGCGGGGTCAGAGGCTAACTCAGCCTGATAGAAACCGCCCATTAACCCCTGAAAGTCGAACGCTGTGTACGACTCACCATAATCGGTGAACTGCCAGTGAAATACCTGATTAAAAAACGTTTTGGTTGCTTCAAGATCACGTTCTGCAAACTCAACGTAATCCATCTTTTCGTGTTTCATCTGTTTCTTCCTTGTGGGTTCTGTTGTGGGTTCTGTTTTATCTTCAGGTTGCCTTCTTACTCTGATAATAGCAACCAGGACTGAAGTATAACCACCAGCAAAAGAACCGCTGATATTGTCGGCCACACCTTATCAGCATGACGCTCTATCAGGGGCTTTCCAGAGTAGGCACTGACCAGTGCATCATTTGGTTTTGTCAGATCAGCCCAGAACTCAGACAAGGCAGAGTGTCTGGCATGAATATCAGGATGGCAGGATTTTTCTATAGCGAGATCCAACCATAAAGGAATATCAGAGCGAACGTCACGCAAGGGCTGATATTTCCATTCGGAAACAGAGCGAGCCCCTCTTCTATGTATATGAGACATCTGGAACGGCTGCTGCCCACTAAGCATTTCATACACCATGACGCCCAGAGAAAATAAGTCGCTCTGGGTTGTCGCGGCTCCATACATGACGTACTCAGGTGCAATATAGTTTACCGATCCAACCGGACAATCTTCCTCTACCGGACTCGCGACTTCGGCAAGGCCTTTCACCTGAACCGTGCCAAAGTCGATCAGTTTCACCTGCCCTTGTGCAGTGATCATGACATTCTCAGGCTTCAGGTCACGGTGTACCATTCCCATTCGCTGGAATGCGCGAAGCGCCATCACTATCTGCTCGACTATATTCCGTACACTACTCAGTTCAGGTTGAGGATGATCATTCATCCACTGTCGCAGAGACTCGCCTTCAATCAACTCACAGACATGGTACATAAACCGTGCGTGAGGTTCAGGCGGAAGAATTTTCATGACATTAGCATGATCTACACGAGCACCTACCCATTGCTCACGCACAAAACCCTCGAGATAGACCAGGTCCTCTTCAAAATTCAAAGACGGTGCTTTCAGCACATAGCGCCTTTTATCACGCCGGCTCAGCACCCGATATAAATGGCTTCGGGTGCCCGCATACAAGACCTGCTCGACTTCATAGTGATCAATGCAATCACCGATATTTAGTACTGGAGGTATAACACGCTCTGTTAATACACGATGGGTTTCTTCAATATTCTGCTCAGGTAAGCTTTCAACACGAATAACCATGGCGGTAAGATTGTCATTGCTACCGTTATCCAGTGCCTGGTTCACCAGGGTTTCTGCACACCGCTCAAAATGAGTTTGTGTACTCTGCGGCTTCAATTCCTTAATCAGAATATCGCGAATTCTTTTATCTGTAAGAAAACCATGTACGCCATCTGTCGTCATCAGGAGTACATCGCTGTTTTCCAATGGCTGACTCAGATAATCAACCTCCAGATGCGTATCCATCCCCATTGCACGGCTGAGGTAATCCTGCCCATTACCATGCTGATGAGTATGATCACGGGTCAGGCACTCCAGAGAACCGTTCCGTAATCGGTACACGCGTGAGTCTCCTACATGAAAGACGTGCAAGGTACTCGATTTAAGTACGACTGAACTGAGAGTGGTCACCAGAGAATTATGCCGTGCGCTGGCCTGTTGCCCGTGGTGGTATAACCAGGCATTCAATGAACTGAGTACTTTTCCGGCTGCGGTTTTTACGTCCCAGCTGTCTGGCGTGCTGTAATAGTCATTAAGAAAATGGGTAACGCTGGTTGTACTCGCCTGCTGAGCGTTGTCACTGCAGCTCACTCCGTCAGCAATACAGCAAGCGATGCCTTTGTAACGGGCGCTGTTCGTCGACGGCTGCCAGGCTGCGAAAGCATCCTGATTTTCTGGTTTGTTCCCAGCAGAGCTAAAACCACCGAATGTCACTTCGAGGTTACGTTCGTTGCCTGGCGGCGTCATTTTCTTTCTCCCATAAAAAAAGTGGCCGGAGCCACTTTTTTACCGAACCGAGACCCATCAGTTTACACTGATCATCTCAACCGATCCGTCTTCACGGACTTCAGCAATGTGACCTTTCGGTTCTTCCATGAACAGAAGAGTAATAAAGCCTACTACGGCGGTCGCCGCGATTACCATAAAGAAGACAGAATAATCGACGAACGACAGCACTGTCAGATAAGTAACAGCACCCACGTTGCCGTAGGCTCCAGTCATACCCGCAATCTGACCAGTCAGACGACGCTTGATCAGAGGCACTGCAGCGAATACTGCACCCTCACCTGACTGAACAAAGAACGAACACGCCATCGCAGCAACAACTGCGAGCCAGAGTGGCCAGCTGCTATCAACCAGAGACATTATAAAATAACCCACAGCCAGACCCGCTGTCAGAATCAACAAGGTCGACTTACGTCCGAACTTATCAGACAACCAGCCGCCGCCCGGACGGGACATAAGATTCATGAAGGCGTAAGCCGACGCAACCATACCGGCCATAACAGGGTCCAGGGTGAAAGTTTCAGCAAAGAAAAGTGGCAGCATAGAAACAACCGCCAGTTCAGAACCGAAGGTTGCGAAGTAGAGTACATTGAGAACAGCAACCTGTTTAAACTTGTACTGGTGCATTTCTGGTACTGGCTTTTCAAAGATTTCTTTGTTTACCTTCCATACTTGGCTCACCTCGTAGATAAACAACAGAGCCAGACCGACGTAACAGAAGATCGCAGTGGTTTCTGTCAGAAGACCAACACCGTTTGGAGACAGCTTCCAGGTCAACAGCGCCAGCGCTGCGTACATAGGAATCTTCATGAACAGCAGGAAGAAGAAATCGCCTTTGCTGGTCACTTCCATCGCACCAATATTCTTCGGTTTGAAGTAAGTTGATCCTTTCGGTGTATCAGAAACGTTCATGTAGTACACAACACTGAACAGCAGGCTCATCGCTCCTGTTACTGCGATGGCATAACGCCAGCCGTCTTCACCACCGAACCACAAAGCAACGGCAGGTAAAGTGAAAGCTGCTGCTGCGGAACCGAAGTTCCCCCAACCGCCGTAAATACCTTCGGCTGTGCCCAGTTCATTTGCAGGAAACCATTCGCTTACCATGCGGATGCCAATCACAAACCCAGCACCAATAAAGCCAAGCATAAAGCGTGCTACCGCGGCCTGAACAAAACTATCGGCAAACGCGAACATAAAGCAGGGAATTGAGCACACTGCCAGCAGCGAGGAATATACAACCCGAGGACCAAACCGGTCAGTCAACATTCCAATGACAACACGTGCTGGAATAGTCAGTGCAACATTCAGGATCAGCAGCGTCTTAATTTCTGACGGTGCCAGCCCCAGGCTGTCTGCAATTGCCATTAATAATGGTGCGTGGTTAAACCAAACAACAAAAGTAATAAAAAATGCAATCCAGCTGAGGTGCAGAATCTTCATCTTCCCGGTGAATGAGAAGATATTAAATTTTTCAGAGGTCATAAATGGCCTTAGTAACGATATAAAAGCAATATGATTGCAGGGAGAGCCGCTTACGCGGCTGATCTCACTTGTACAATTCCGTTCTCAATGCGTACTGGGAAGTGCTCCAACTTCACTGCATCATCTTCCAGGCACTCGCCATTCGAAAGATCGAAGTGCTGCTTGTAAAGCGGAGACGCTACCACAGGACGCTCACCTATCGAGCCCAGAATTCCGCGCGACAGTACGTTCGCCTTTCCGAACGGATCATAATTACTGATCGCGTATACAGTCTCGCCATCACCAAAGCGGAATACCGCTACTTGTTTTCCTTCCACCAGCGCACATACGCCAGTATCGGGAACCAGATCTTCAAGAGAACAAATATTTGTCCAGTCAGTCATCATTTTTCTCCTGCATGCAGGCGTTGCTGCATACTTTAATTCTATTAAGGTCTGCCAGAGATCAGTGCTTCTCTGCCGTTAACTCAACCAGTTCGATACGCTCGTTATCAGTCGCCGGGCGTCGCTGCCCTCGCTCACGCACATAGAGAAGGTTGTTGTCTTCTTCTGCGGCATTAATAAAGTGACTGAAGCGTTTGAGTTTCTCAGGAGATTCAACGGTAGTTTTCCACTCACACTGATAAGTACCCACGACACGAGTCATGTCATTTTCAAGCTCGCCACAGATATCCAGCTTGTCATCGATAACCACTTCGCGCAGATAATCGAGACCACCTTCAAGGTTCTCAAGCCATACAGAGGTACGTTGCAGGCGATCCGCTGTACGAACATAAAACATGAGCACACGGTCGATGTATTTGATCAGAGTTTCATCGTCCAGATCTGTTGCAAACAGATCAGCATGGCGAGGACGCATACCGCCGTTACCACAGACGTACAGGTTCCAGCCACTCTCGGTTGCAATTACACCGATATCCTTTGATTGTGCTTCGGCACATTCGCGAGTACACCCGGAAACACCGAACTTAATTTTGTGCGGTGCACGAAGCCCTTTGTAGCGATGTTCAAGAGCGACAGCCATAGAGACAGAATCAAGAACACCATAACGACACCAGGTGCTTCCTACGCACGACTTCACGGTACGAAGCGCTTTACCGTAGGCATGCCCTGTTTCGAGACCAGCGGCAATCAGCTTTTCCCAGATCTTTGGCAGCTCATGCAGTTGTGCACCAAATAAGTCGATTCGCTGACCACCCGTGATTTTCGTATAGAGGTCAAACTCTTTAGCGACCTCACCAATGGCAATAAGTTTATCGGGAGTAATCTCACCACCCGGTACGCGCGGTACTACTGAGTAAGTACCATCTTTCTGCATATTGCCGAGGAAAATATCGTTGGTATCCTGCAGCGGCATCAGATCATCTTTCAGGACATACTCGTTCTTGTAAGAAGCCAGAATAGAGCCAATGGTCGGCTTACAGATTTCACAGCCGTGTCCCTTACCATGCCCCTGTAATACATCTTTAAAGGTGGCATAGCCTTTTACACGAATAATGTCTGCCAGCTCAGCACGGGTGTAGGCAAAGTGTTCGCACAGATCATTATTTACCTCTACGCCCAGAGCTTCCAGTTCGGCATCCATTACCTGCTTAGTCAGAGCAGCACAACCACCACAACCGGAGGTCGCTTTGGTCGCACCTTTAATGTCTCCCATGGTGCAGCAGCCACCTTGTACCGCAGCAGCAATGTCACCCTTTGATACGTCGTAGCATGAACAGATCTGAGCCGTATCAGGTAATGCAGTAACACCAAGACCAGCTGGAGCCTCGTCACCCAATGCAGGTAAGATCAAGGCAGCTGGATTACCCGGGATATCCATATCGTTGAGCATCAGTTGCAGGAGAGTACCGTATGAATCAGTCTCACCCACCAACACTGCACCCAACAGTTTCTTGCCATCTGCCGATACGATAAGGCGCTTATAGACTTCCTCAATATCATCGCTGAACACAAACGACTGAGAGCCCGCAGTATGACCATGTGCATCCCCTATCGAGGCGACATCCACACCCAGCAGTTTAAGCTTGGTGCTCATATCTGCGCCTTTAAATGCCAGCTCTGGGGTTTTCAGGTTAATCAGGGTATCGGTGATATGCGTAGCAGTTACCTTGGCCATCTGATAACCAGGAGCAACAAGACCGAAAATTTTGCTATCCCAAAGCGCACACTCGCCGATGGCGTAGATATCTTCTACCGAGGTCTGGCAATAATCGTTGATAACGATGCCGCCACGCTCGCCGACATCAATTCCAAATTGACGGGCAAGTTCATCCTGAGGGCGAATACCCGCGGAGAAAAGAATCATGTCAGTTTCAAGATGCGAGCCATCTGCAAAGTTCATGCGATAGCGGCATTCTTCACCAGCAACAATTTCTTTGGTGTTTTTCTCAGTGTGTACTGACACACCCAGCGACTCGATCTTATGACGCAGCAGGTTACCGCCGCCCTCATCGAGCTGCACTGCCATTAGGCGCGGAGCGAATTCAACAACGTGGGTATCAAGACCGGCTTCTTTAAGTGCATTTGCCGCCTCGAGGCCGAGCAGGCCGCCACCGACAACAACACCAGTTTTAGATACTTCGGCAGACGCAGAAATTGCTTCAAGATCTTCTATCGTACGATAAACAAGGCAGTGTTCCTGATCTTTACCCGGAATCGGTGGAACAAATGGGTAAGAGCCGGTTGCCAGAACGAGTTTATCGTAGCCTTCAATACGACCGGTTGAGGTCGTTATTGTTTTATTGTCAGCGTCGATCTCGAGGACTTTCTCATTTTTTAAATAGGTAATACCGCAGTCGTCGTACTCAGATTCTGTCGTGAGTGCGAGATCAGCCGCGGTAGCGCCTGAAAAATACTTGCTCAGCTGTACACGGTCGTAAGCGAGGCGAGGTTCTTCTGAAAATGTAATTAGTTCGAATTCTGAGGCGTGATCAGATTCGGCCATAGTGGCGAGGAAGTTGTGGCCAACCATACCGTTACCAACAACTATGATGCGCTTCTTACTCATGGCGATGACTCTCTCTTATTTAGACATTCTTCTTGTCTCCTTAAATAAGTGCATCGTTGCTCTACTTAGTTGCTACGCCGTTGCAGCAAACAGTATCGAATAGGCTTTAGCAATATGGATGCCAACGACACTGACATACGGCTCCTGTCCGGCCCGTCTGGCCTCCAGCCCACATTCTTACAACTGGCAGCCAACTCAATATCACTTTGCGCACCACAAGAGTGCTAAAAACCCCACTCCTGCACTCCGACAAAGCACGCCACGGAGAAAATCAGCCCATAGTGAAAAGACAAAAGCATCCAGAATCGCGCAAGATTAAGCATCCCTTACATAACCAAGTTCAGTAGTAGCGCGGGTTGAGCGAGCCCCCTACACTATTTTCACGGTCACAATCGAGACTTGGCACCTTTTTTGTTTACTAATCAACAAGACCTTGTGCATTGGCAGGGAGCCAGATTCAGCGGTCCAGACACCAGCGTTGGTGTCGTCGTTTTGTGTTGTGTTTATGAGCATTGGCGCTCGCGGATAACTCCGCGGGCGTTTTTTTTTGCTCCGAAAAGACCTGAGATGGATCAGGTCCAGTGATGGGATACCCCTATGAGTCATGAAAAATTACA
>MDSV01109090.1_pt1 | contig 26393 bp, 28 predicted proteins | sample 810851 | NCBI WGS metagenome assembly MDSV01 (sample SAMN05326640, study PRJNA326480) | marine metagenome | isolation source: seawater | place: Atlantic Ocean: North East | collected 2012
GTGCTGGCATTAAAACGTCTGTTTCATTGCATGCATATCCAAACATAATTCCCTGATCTCCAGCACCTTCATCTTTATTTCCGGAAGAGTCAACACCCATAGCTATATCTGCTGACTGAGAGTGTAGGTAAGTTTCAATTTTAGTAGTATCTTTCCAACTAAAACCATCTTGGTCATAACCAATGTCTTTAATACAATCTCTTACTTTAGAAATTAATTCATCTTTATTTATCTCTGGACCTCTTGTCTCTCCAGCTAAAACAACTTTGTTTGTTGTTGTTAATGTTTCGCAAGCAACTCTTGCTTGAGGTTCAAGTTTTAGGTATGTATCAACGACCATATCTGATATTCTATCGCAAACTTTATCCGGATGTCCTTCGGAAACTGACTCGCTAGTAAATAAAAAATTTTTCTTCATTTTATCTCCTTATAAATTTTAAAAAAAAAATTAAACTAATATAAATTAGTATAAAATAAAAGAATAACTTGTTACCGTGTATGCTAAAAAGAGTTTTTTTTGTTTTTTTGAAATTTTTAATCTCAATAACTCCCTTGTCAGTTGATTTAATTTTATCATTTACATTCCCTGTTGGTGTTATGTGGGCAGATGTACCATTATTTGCTGCACGAATTAAATTTTTACCTTCTTCAACAGCACGAAATATTGAATGAGCAAAATGTTGGTCTAAACCAATCGAATTTTTAAACCATCCATCCTCTGAAATATTTACAATAAAATCATAATCTTTTTTTTTAAGATTTAGTTTACCTGAGTAGATTATTTCATAGCAGATTAATGGTAAAAAACTTAAGTCGTTTATTTCTAATATTTTTCTCTCTTTTCCAGAACTAAATGAATTATATCCTTGGGTTATTTTCTTTAATCCTAATTTTGAGAGTAAACTTTCAAATGGTAAAAATTCTCCAAAAGGAACTAATTTATTTTTATCATATTTTGATATCAATTTTAAATTGTTATCTAAAATTATCATAGAGTTAAAAATATAATCATCATCTACACTGTTTAAACCCATTATAATATGATGATTTTCAGAATAGTTATCTTTAAAAAATTTTTGAAATAACTTTAGTTCACTAATATCTAATCCTGTGAGAATTCCTTCTGGATATATAAATATCGTTTTTTCATTTTTATTAATTTTACTTAATTTAGCTAATTCATTTAGAATTTTTTGTGGATCGTTATTTTCATAATATCTTTCTATTGCAATTTTTGGAGAAATAATTTTTAATTTAGTATTTAAATCAGATTTATTAATTTTTTCAAATTTATTAATAGATATTAAACCATAAAAATATATTAAAATAACAAATGATGTAGTTAAAACTGCTACAAATAATTTTGAATAAATGGATTGTTTAAACAAAAATATTGTCGGTACTAAAAAAATTGTTATTACAAATAAGTTTAATGAATGTGTACCTATCAAACTTAAAATTTGTATAAAATAATTATATTCAATTAAACTATATACAAATAAATTCCAAGGAAATCCTCCAAATATGAAACCTCTTAAAAATTCAATTATTGCGAAAATTATCGAGAATATTAAAATTGATGTATAATTTTTCCTTAAATTAAAAAAAAAGCTTATCAAAGTTATTAGTCCATAAAAAATTCCTAAAAATGCGGGAATTAAAAAAAAAGCAAAAGGTATAAAGTTTTTTAAACTGTCATCAAAAGTTAAAGAATTTGTAATCCAATATAAACTAGATAAAAAAAATCCAAAACCAAAAAACCATCCAATAAAGAATGATTGGCATTTTCCTTTTTGGTAATTATTAATATAAATGTAAAATAGTAATGAAAGCGTAATAAAATTTATAAAAATAATATTGTAAGGTGGTAAACTAAAAGATGAAAATATACCTAAAAAAAAAGGTATTAAATATATTATGTAATTATTTTTAATTTTATTAGTCAATTTTATTATTTAAATAACTTAATATTAAATTTTCTTTATTAAGCATTTTTTTAAAATCCTTTAAATTACCGTGATCATAGCCAATTAAGTGCAAATATCCATGTACCCATAATTTATCCAACTCTTTTAAGAAATTTGATTTAGACGATCTTTTTTTAACAAATTCATAACTGATTGCTATATCTCCAATATAATTTGAGTTACTAAAAATACCTTTCTGAGGAAAAGATAGCACATCCGTTGATTTATTTTTTTTTCTGAATTTCAAATTAAATTTTCTCATAATTTTGTTGTTTGTAAGTAAAATTGAAAATTCCTGTTTTTTATTTTTCAAAAAATTTAGCTTTTTAATTTTTTGCATTTTCAAATTAATATATTTTTGTGGATTTGAAATTTTTTTTTTCCAATCTGACGTATCAATAACTAAATTGGCTTTTATCATTCATCTTTTGATTGATCAGAATATGCTTTTACTATCTTTGAGACCAAAGGGTGTCTGATTACATCTTTATGATCAAAATCAACAACTGATATCTCATTTAAATGGACTAATAGTTTTTTTGATCTATTTAAACCTGACATCCTTTTATTAGTTAAATCTATTTGTGACGGATCTCCATTAATGACTATTTTTGAATTTTCACCAATTCTTGTTAAAAACATCTTAATTTGTGTATCTGTTGCATTTTGTGCCTCATCTAATATTGCAAATGAATTTTTTAGTGTTCGTCCCCGCATAAATGCTAAGGGAGCAATTTCAATATCACCTATTTCAATTTTTTTTTGTATTTTTTCAAAATCTAATAAATCATATAATGAGTCATATAGTGGTCGTAGATAAGGATCCACTTTTTCTCTCATATCTCCTGGAAGAAAACCAAGTCTTTCACCAGCTTCTACTGCTGGTCTGGATAAAATTATTCTTTCTATTTTTTTTTCTAAAAGCATAGTTAAAGCAACTGCTACAGCTAAAAAAGTTTTTCCTGTACCAGCAGGTCCGGTTGATATTATTATATCTTTCTCCTTTAACGCTTTTACATATTTTTTTTGAGCTTCAGATCTTGGGATTACAGATTTTTTTGGTGTTTTAATTATATACTCAACGTTATTTGAATTAGTCTTTATTTTTTCTTCGATCATAAATTTATTTACAGAAGAAATTATATCTTTTTTTTCGATTGATCCATTAATTAAGAACTGCTCAAGTAAGAAATTAATGGCATTTTTAACTAACTCATTTTTTTCATTATCACTTTTTACTAAAATTGAGTTTCCCCTTGTAAAAATATTAGTTTTTGTGAGTTTTTCTAATTCTTTAATATTATTATTGAATTCGCCAGAAACACCTAATAAATGATCGTTATTACTAAAAATTATACTTAAACTGTTATTTTCTGAGTATAAAAATTTTAATTGTGATTTAAGTTTTTTATAAACTGTATTTGTCAAATTATGCTGCTCTCATTTTACTTTTGGTGCTCATCTTACCGGATAAACTTAATTGGTTTGCACCCAATATTTCAACTTTTAAAACTTTTCCAATATAATTGTCATCACCTTCAAAAATTACAGGATTAAAATAATTATTTCTTCCAAATAACTTTTGTTGGTTTTTAATTTTATTTTCTACAAGGACATCAACGGATTTGCCAATTAAAGATTTATTAAAATTCAATTGGTTATTAAACAGTATTTCTTGCATTTTTATTAATCTTTCTTTAGCAATATCTTTATCTATTTGATTTAATGTTGAAGCATTTGTTCCAGGCCTTGAACTAAAGATAAAAGAGAATGAATTAATAAATTTTATTTTTTTTATTAAGTCTATTGTATCTAAAAAATCAGATTCAGTTTCACCAGGATATCCAATAATAAAATCACTTGAAAATTTTACGTTTTTATTTATTTTTTTTATTTTTTCATAAATCGAAATATAAAACTCTACAGTGTGCTTACGGTTCATTAGTTTTAAAATTTTATTAGATCCACTTTGAATAGGTAAATGAACAAGCGGCATTAATTTCTTACTAGTGGAATAACATTCAATTAAATCATCACTCATGTCTCTTGGATGAGAGGTTGTGTATCTTATTCTTTCTAGATTATCTATTTTTTCTAATTGATTAATTATATTAGATAATTGATATCTATTCGATTTATTTTCGTTGTAATAGGCGTTTACGTTCTGTCCTAATAAGATAATTTCTTTGGATCCATTTTTTACTAACTTGTTAGCTTCTTTCATTATTTTATCAAAAGGCCTGGACAATTCTGGTCCTCTTGTAAATGGTACAACACAAAAATGGCAAAATTTATCGCAACCTTCTTGGATTGTTAAGAATGTAGATATTTTATTATCTTCATTTTCTAAATTGTCAAAATATTTAAATTTTTTAAGAGTATCAAAGTCAGTTTCTTCATTTTTTTTTCTATCTAAAATATATTTATTTAAAACGTCATTAATTTTATGATATGATTGTGGTCCCATAACTATATCTACGTAAGGTTCTCTTTTTATTATTTCTTCATTTTCTGCTTGAGCTACGCACCCAGCAACAACAACAATTGGTTTACTTTTATTTCTATATATTTTTTTAACTCTTCCTATTTCATGAAAAACTTTCTCTTTTGCCTTATCTCTTATGTGGCATGTATTTAATATGTAACAATCTGCTTTAGTGTGATCTTCTGTTTTATCAAATCCAATATTTTTTACAGCATCATAAATACGATTTGAATCATATTCATTCATTTGGCATCCAAATGTTTTAATAAATATCTTTCTTTCCATTATTTATGATTTTTTTTTAAACAATATAATTCTAGTTTGTGATCAACTAATTCATAGCCGTATTTCTCTGCAACTTTTTTTTGAAGTTTCTCTATCTCGTCATCTACAAACTCAATAATTTCTCCTGATTTTAAGTCTATTAAGTGATCGTGATGACTTTCACTTAATTCTTCATATCTGGCTTTTCCACCCTTAAAATCATGTTTAACCAATATTCCCGATTCTTCAAAAAGTTTTACAGTCCTGTAAACTGTTGCAATACTAATTTTCGGATCAATTTTAATAACTCTATTATAAAGCTCATCAACATCAGGATGGTCGGACTCGCCATACTCTTCTTTAGATTGGCCCATTACTCTTGCGATTATTTTACGTTGTTCGGTGAGCTTAACTCCCTTTTCAGCACACTTTTTTATAATATTTTCAGACATTATTTAATAATTATATTAACTCGAATAATTGGGTTTAATCAAATTTTTTTTTATCACTCCTTCATGTGCAAGTTTTATCAGTTTTTTATGATTTTTGTGTAAATACTGATCCGAATTAAAACAATAAAGATCTAGTTTATGAACAAAACTCAACGATTTAGCCACTGATAAAGAAGTTCTTATACCTGAAAATTTTCCAGGTCCATGATTTATAAATAATTTCTCTATTTCATGAATTTTTACATTATTTTTTTCAAGAAAACCGAAAAGTAATTCTACAAAATTATCAAAGTTTTCTCTACAGTTTGAATACTCAGTGGTATATAATTTGTTATTGTATATGATTTTGAAATATATTTTCTCTAATGCAGCATCTATAATTAAGATTTTCATTTTTTTTTTATTTATAACAAATACTCATGTTGTGGCAAATACTAATGAAATTTATAAGCAGGATAATGGAATTGTAAGCATTATGTACCATAGGTTTAATGAAGGAAAATATCCATCAACTAATATATCTATGGATATTTTTGATAAGCAAATTAAAATTATAAGAAATAAAAAATTAGAGATTATTGATCCCAAAGATTTTGATAATAGTTTTAATATTCCAAAAAAAAATAAAAAAATATTAATTACAATAGACGATGGATATTTATCGTTTTATAAAAATGCTTGGCCTTATTTAAAAAAAAACAAAATACCTTTCATACTATTCATTTCTACAAAACAAATTGGAGGAACTGGATATATGAATTGGGAACAAATCAAAGAAATAGAAAAAGAAAATTTTGCATATATTGGAAACCATTCTTATTCACATGATTATCTAACTGATTTTGAATTTGATAAGTTTGAAAAAGATATTGCTTTATCAATTCAGCATTTTAAAAAAAACCTTGGTTATAATCCAATTTTTTTTTCATATCCTTTTGGAGAGTATAACTTAGATCAAAAAAATTATATTAAAAAATTATTTAAGTATGCTTTTGGCCAACATTCTGGTGTAATAGATATGAATAAAGATAGATACGAATTACCTAGATTTCCAATAAATGAAAAATATGGTGACTTAAAAAGATTTGAGTTCTTGGTTATGCTTTCTGCGTTGCAGTATAAAAAATTAGAACCCGAAAATAAAATACTAAAAAATAATAATCCCCCGAAGATAACAATCCAATTTTTTAAAAATCAAAAAAATTTGGAAAATATAAATTGTTTTTCAAATGAAGGTGGAAAATGGACTGATGCTGAAACAGAATTTTTAAATAATACTTTAAGTATTATCTTAAAAGAAAAATTTATACCAAGGAGGGGTAGAGTAAACTGTTCTTTGAAAGATGAAGGTGGTTGGAAGTGGTTCGGTACACAATTTGTAATTAAGTAATTATATTAAATTTTTAATTTTTTTACTTCTAGGTAGTATTTTTGCATCATCGAAGTCTATTAAAGAATTTTGTTCCATTATTTTTTTTAAAATTTTAGTATATTCTTTACCAGTTTCTGCGTACTGATCTAAAAAGTTTACTAATTCCAAACTATTTAATGTTGTGTGGTTATCTCTTTGAATTGCTCTCTCTTTTCTGAAATTTCTATAACTTGAATGAGTATTAAGATTCCTAATGTATGCTCTTACTGAGGCTTTGAGAACTTTAAATTTCATAACTTTGTGACTTGAATCACTGTCCGCAGCAGCTGGTTTTATACCTTCTCCTGACCAGGTCCATTGGCCAAATAATGCATTTCCTTCAATAGCAAATCTTGAAGTGCCCCAGCCAGTTTCTTTAGCAGCCTGTGCAATTGCTATAGATGCAGGAACAATATCCATTCTAATTTTTAATGTAGAAAGATCATTATCAACAACTCCGTACTGCTTAAGTTTTTTTTTTAACCAAAGCTTCTCTGAGTTTGTGTTGTTATTTTTATTTAAAATTGAAAAGAGCATTTTTCTGTCAATTTCAACATTTTTGTTTTCCTCAAGAATCAGTGGCAAGACTATTTTAATAAATAAATCTTTTTTTCTTTTAGCATTTTCGATTTTTTTAAGTTCTGTCGGTAATAAGCTTATTTCTATCGGTTTAACTATTTTATTTTCTCTAATTTTTTTTAAACTATAATCTGTATCTTTAAATAGTTCATCTAGAGTTGATGCATTAAGTCTGACTACATCTGTTGGACTATCATCATTTATATCAAATATATCATCGAATAAATTTTTAATATTTAGTTTTTTATCTAAATTATTTTCTGTTATTTCTTCTTTTCCTTCTAGAGTGTTATTAAATATTTTTTTTGATTTATTTTCTACTACTTGGCTTTTAAAAAATATATTTTTTGTAAGATCTACAAACAAAGGTGTAACATAAAAAATAAAAACTAATATAAAACTTGCTGATATTGTGCCATAAAAACTTTTAAAATTTTTATTTTGTTTAATTTTTGGGAAAGTAATTTTTTTTTTTTTAAAAATTTTTTTTAAATTTTTAAGGTTTAGCATTTCTATATCTATCATAATTTTTGCCAAATGTCCTTAGACTGCTAAAACTTCCTTAACTTCAGGTATATAGTGGCATAAAAGGTTCTTTACACCCTGTTTTAGAGTCATGGTTGAACTTGGGCAGCCTGAGCAGCTCCCTTGTAATTTAACTTTTACAATTCCATTTTGAAACTCTTTAAATGTAATATCTCCACCATCTCTTGCTACTGCTGGTCGAATTTTTGTATCTAATATGTCAATTATTTTTTCCTCTATTTCACTTAATTGAGAATTTAACTCAACTGACCTTTTTTCTCCTAAGATAAATTCATTCCCAGCTAAATAAAAATCGTTAATCAAAGATATAATAATGTGTTTTAAGTCCTCCCACTCTATATTTTCTTTTTTATTAACAGATATAAAATCCTTAGATAAAAAAACGCCTGTTACACCATCGGTTAAGAGGATATTTTTAACCAACTCATTTTCTGTATCCTCTTTATTAGTTATCTCAAAGGATCCAACTTTTGAAACGTCTTTACCAGGAATAAACTTTAAAGAATTTGGATTAGGTGTTTTTTGTGTCTGTATAAACATAATTTATATATAATTATTATTATTTAAATTTAAAGACAAAATTTTAAAAACCTATAATTTTTTTAAGGTTATTTATTTTTTTAGAAGCAATTTCATTAGCTTTTTCTGCTCCTTCTTCAAGGATTTTGTCAATATATGAGGTGTCTTTTTTCAATTTATTTATTTCTTTCGAAATTGGATTTATTTTAGAAATTAAAACTTCTGCTAAATCATTTTTAAATTCGGAAAAATTTTTATTTGAAAAATTATCAATTGTTTTTGTTAAAGATTGGTTATTTATATTAGAAAAAATACTATACAAATTTTGTAATTCTAATCTATTTTTTAGATCCTCGATATTTTTTGGAGGTGAGTCGTTATCTGTTTTGGCTTTTTTTATTTTATTTGAAATGATTTCGCTGCTGTCATTTAAATTTATCCTGCTTAAGTCTGAAGGATCTGACTTACTCATTTTTTTTTTTCCATCTTTTAAACTCATTACTCTGGAAAAATTTTTTTGAATTAAAGGTTCTGGAGTCCTAAAAAAATCTGGTGAATCGTATTCACTATTAAATTTCTGAGCTATATCCCTGGATAGTTCTAAATGTTGTTTTTGGTCCTCACCTACGGGAACATGTGTTGTATCGTACAGTAGTATATCTGAGGCCATCAACACTGGGTATATATATAAGCCAACGCTTGCTTTCTCTTTGTCTTTACCTGCTTTTTCTTTAAATTGAGTCATTCTATTTAACCAGCCCATTCTAGCTATACATGATAAAATCCATGAACCCTCGGAATGAGCAGGTACGGAAGATTGATTAAAAATTATGCTTTTACTTGGATCTATGCCACTAGCTAAAAAGGCTGCTGCTGTTTCTCTTATATTTTTTTTAAAATTGCTAGGATCTTGCTTATTTGTAATTGCATGAAGATCTACAACACAATAAATACACTTATTATCATCGTTATTTTGTAACTCTACAAAGTTTTTTATTGCTCCGATGTAATTACCTAAATGCAAGTTGCCTGTTGGTTGAACTCCTGAAAAAATTATTTTGTTCATTTTAGTATTTTATTTTAATATCAGATATTTTAAAAGCTTTAGTTAAAACTGAAACTAATAAATAGATCACAAATACTAATAGAACTATAAAAATTATCGTAAGAAGTTTATATTGACTATCAAAAGCCAGATAATTTTCAAAAAAATTGATTAATTTGAAATAAAAATAAAGGACTATTATGTTTGTAAATATTATTCTTAAAAATTTGTTTGAAAAATCTTTATTTAATTCAAATAAGTTATTTCTATAAATATATATTACTAAGATGATTGTATTAAACCAAGAAGATACAGTTGTTGCAATTGGTATGATAATAAATCCTAAATCTTTAAAAAAGTAAACACTTATCAAAATATTTAATAAAACAGAAAATAAAGAAAAATAAAAAGGAGTTTTTGTATTATGTCTAGCAAATAAAAAACTAGAAAATATTTTAATTAAAGAGTAAGCGGGCAGTCCTAAAGCAAAATAAAATAATGCTCTCGCTGAATTGTTTACACTTAAAATATCAAATGACCCATACCCAAATAAAGCCGAGGTAATCTCTTCAGATGAGATAAGAAGAGCTAATGTTGCAGGTATGCTTAAAAAAAGACTCAACTCCAGAGCTTTATTTTGAATAAAATTAATTTTGTCTTTTTTTTTAGATTTTATAAATTCTGAAAGCTTTGGTAAAACAACTGCACCGATTGCTATTCCCGCTATTGCTAAATTTATTTGATAAATTCTATCAGCATAATAAAGATAAGAAACTGCGCTAGCTTGAAATGAAGCTATAATTGTTCCAATTAATATGTTTATTTGTGTAACCCCAGAAGCAAATATACTAGGTAATAATTTTTTAAAAAACTTTTTGGTCTTTTGATTTATTTTTACTTTAAAAGAAATATTTGGAAAATAATATTTCCTAGTAAAAAAAATTAAAATTATTAGTTGTACTAAGCCGGATATTGAAACTACATATGAAATATTTAATACTAGTTCATCGTTTATATTATTGTTAAACAAAAGCGTTAAAATTAAAAAAATATTTAAAATTATTGGCGAAGCTGCTGCAACAGAAAATTTGTTATGAGAATTTAAAATAGCTGAAAGAAAAGAAGACAAACTTACAAATAATAGAAACGGAAAAGTAATTCTAGTAAGATTAACTGTTAAGTCAAATTTATCTGGGTCCTCATTAAATCCAGGAGCTATAAGATGAATGAAACTCGGCATGAAAATTTCAATAATTATAGTTAGTATTAAAAGTGAGAATAAAAGAAGGTTAAATATTTTGGAAGCAAACTGTTTTGCATTTTTTTCACTAACAGTCTTTTCTGCTGTATAACTTGGTACGAAAGCTGCATTAAAGGTTCCCTCTGAAAATAATCTTCTAAAAGTATTGGGTAGTCTGAAAGCGACAAAAAAAGCATCCGCTATAGGTCCTGAACCTAAAAAAATTGCTATCAAAACATCTCTTACATAACCTGATATTCTGCTTAATAAAGTGAAAAACCCAAATGCACCGGTTGACTTAATTAAATTCATAAATCATATTAGTCTTAATTTTAATCTATTTGTATATCTAAATAAAAAAAATGAAAAAAACAAAGATACATCACTATTCTGACAAAGAAGCTCTGGATTTTCACAATTCAAGTAAGCCAGGAAAAATAGAGATTGTCTCCTCTAAACCTATGACCACTAAAAGAGATTTGGCTTTAGCTTACTCACCAGGAGTTGCTGCGCCAGTAAAAGCTATATTCAAGAATCCTGATCTAGCTTACGACTATACAACCAAAGGGAATCTAGTTGCAGTAATAAGTAATGGATCTGCGATTTTAGGTTTAGGAAACCTGGGTGCTTTAGCATCAAAACCTGTAATGGAAGGAAAGGCAATTTTATTTAAAAGATTTGCAGATATAGATGCTATCGATCTAGAAATTGATACTAAAAATAATGATGAAATAATTAAAAGTATAAAAAATTTTTCCTCTAGTTTTGGGGGAATTAATTTAGAAGATATTGCTGCGCCAGATTGTTTTATTATTGAGGAAAGCCTTAAAAAAATTCTAAATATTCCTGTATTTCATGATGATCAACATGGAACAGCCATAATAACATCTGCAGCTTTAATTAACGCGATAGATCTTGCTAAAAAAGATATTAAAAAAATAAGGATAGTTATAAATGGAGCCGGAGCTTCCGCTATGGCTTGTGCAAACTTATTTAAAAAGAATGGCATACCGCAAAAAAATATAATGATGCTAGATAGAAAAGGAGTTATTTACAAAGGTAGAAAAAATCTAAACAAATGGAAATCTGCTCATGCTATTAACACAAAATTTAGATCTTTAAAAGATGCAATAAAAAATGCTGATGTTTTTTTGGGTTTGTCATCTGCAGGTGTTTTAAAAAAAGAAATGGTAAAGACGATGGCGACTAACCCAATTATATTTGCTTGCGCAAATCCAGATCCTGAAATCACACCAGAAGAAATTGAAGAAGTTAGAAACGATGCTATTGTAGCAACTGGAAGATCTGACTATCCAAATCAGGTAAATAATTTACTTGGTTTTCCCTATATTTTTAGAGGTGCTTTGGATGTAAGAGCTAAAACAATTAATGAAGAGATGAAGATAGCAGCTGTAAAAGCAATCGCAAATTTAGCTAGAGAAAGAGTTCCTGATGAGGTAGCTGCTGCAATGGGAGGTGAAAGACCAGTTTATGGAAAAAATTATATAATACCATCAACATTTGACCCAAGACTAATTAATGTAATATCAGTTGCTGTTGCAAAGGCAGCAATTAAAAGTGGAGTTGCAAGAAAAAAGATTGAAAATTTTGAATTATATTCTGAAAAATTAAAACAAAGATTAGACCCTTCAGTTACAATAATGCAAGGTATTAATAATCAAATTAAAAAAAATCAAAAGAAAGTAGTTTTTGCAGACGGTGAAGACGAAAATACCCTTAAGGCTGCAATCGCATTTAAAAATAGTGGATTAGGGACTCCTATAATTATTGCTAAAGAAAAGGTTATCAAAGAAAGATTAAAGGAGATTGGATACAGTGAAAACTTTAATATTGAGATAGTCAACTCTACGAAAAAAAATTTAAGAGAAAAATATTTAAATTATATTTTTAAAAAATTGCATAGCGAGAAAGGCATGCTCGAAAGAGATTGTGATAGAATGATCAGAAACGACAGGGTAATTTGGGGATCTTGCATGGTAGCATGTGGTGATGCTGATGCTATGGTCACAGGTAATACTAGAAGATATGGTCAATCATTAGATAAAATTATTAAAATTATAGATCCAAGACCTGGAGAAATAATGTTTGGATTAAATATGGTAGTCAGTAAAGGGAGAACAGTTTTTATAGGGGATACTAATGTACATGAATACCCGTCTTCCGAAGAAATGGCTCAGATTGCAATATCTGCTGCTAGAGTGGTAAGGCTGTTTGGTTTTGATCCTAAAATAGCCTTTCTATCTCATTCCACATTTGGGCAACCTTTAACAAGTAGAACAAAACACATAAGAGATGCGGTTAACATACTAAAAGAAAAAAAAGTAGATTTTAAATTTGATGGTGACATGCAGCCTGACGTTGCTTTAAATGATGAGTATAAAGAGCTTTATCCATTTTCAGATATAGTGGGTAATGCGAATGTTCTTATTATGCCAGGTCAACATAGTGCTGCTATATCTTATAAAATAATGAAAACTCTTGGGGGAGCAAAAGTCATTGGACCTCTTTTAATTGGTTTAGGCCAGGCAATTGAGATCGCTCCATTAAGATCGTCTACTTCAGATATTTTAAATCTGGCATCAGTTGCAGCTTACTCAGCCAGTGTTATAGATTATAAAAAGAAAAATTAATTTTTTAAAATCCTTAAGTCATCAACTAATAAAATGCTAGCAATAACATCTTCGACATCCAATATAGATTTGGCTTCTTCAATTACTTCAGTTTTTTCATCTTTGTTATCAGCTATCCCATAAATATAAATTTTTTTCTTATAAGTGTCTATGTTGTAATTTGAAGATTTAATAGACTTGTTAAATATCATTGCAGATCGTAATTGCGAGGTAATTAGTAGATCTTTTGCGGATTGTTTAAAATTAAAATCGTCTTTTATTTTTAAATCATTTCTTACTGATCTTGTACCTTTAATTTCCCAAGCATATTTTGTAATCTTTAACTTTTCTTCTGGCGTATTCACTCTTCCCGTTAAGAATATTCGACCATCTAGCACTTTTGTTTTAACATAAATTAAATAATCTTTATTTTCTAATAAAAGTTTTGCCGTAAGATTCTTTTGCATAATAGAGTCATCAATTTGAGTACCTATAGTCCTTGGATCCATGGCTATACTTACGCCACTCCCAAAAACACCTGCAGATCCTACACCAACACAACTATTAAGAAAAAATAATATAAAAAAAATTTTTAAATATTTAAATTTCATTTTTTAATTTAATACAAAATTCATAAACTTTTTTTTTCGAAATTTCACTATTTCTACATATCAAATCTACAATATCTTTTACACTTAATTTGTTTATTAATCTTTTAATTTTTAATTTATCTGATTCGTTCAATATTTTTAAATTTTTTTCTAAATTCGTTGGAGGTGAAACTACTAAGGTAATTTCACCTTTTAAAGAGATATTTAATTTTTTAAAATCTTTAATTTCAAATCTAATTATTTCCTCAAACATTTTTGTCATTTCCTTACATATTATCATTTGCCTGTTTTGAAAGTGCTCTATAAATGGATCAACGATTTTATGTAGTTTTTTTGCTGATATAAAAAAAACTACGGAAGATTTTAAAAAAGATATTTTTTTTAAATCTTTATTAATTTCACTTTTCTTTTCTGGTAAAAAACCATGGAAATAATACTTATCAGAAAAACCACTTATTGATATAGCTGCAGACACTGATGAAGGGCCAGGAATTGGAAAAACAGGTATATTGTTATTTACACACTCTCTAATTAAAATTTTTCCTGGGTCAGATATTGATGGCGTTCCTGCATCTGAAATTATTGATATTTTTTTATTTGATTTTAAAGATTTAACTATTGTGTCTAGATTTTTAGTTTCATTAAATTTATGATACGAAAAAAGTTTAGATTGAATACTAAAATGATTTAACAACTTTTTTGATGTTCTAGTGTCTTCACAAAGAATAATATCTGAATTTTTTAATACCTCAATTGCCCTTAATGTTATATCTCCGAGGTTGCCAATAGGTGTAGATACAACATATAATCCATTTTTTAACTTATTTTTGTCTTGTTTAGATTGCATCAATTTAAGTAAATATAGTAATACTAAAGAAATGAAAACTTTAATTAAATTTTTTTTACTTTCGTCACTTATCTTTTTTAGCCAATTTAATAAAACTTTTTCAGAAGAAAAAATAAATATTGGTGTTATTTTACCTTTGTCAGGTGAATACCAGGAAATTGGTAAAGCAGTTATAAAAGCAGTGCAAATGGCAATTAACAAAATTGATGATGATAGAATTGCTATTCATGTAAAAGATAATCGATCTGATCCAGATACTACTTTGGATGTTGCTAGAGAGCTTTACTCATCGGGAATAAAAATTATTATTGGCCCAATTTTTCAAAAAAATCTAATTAAACTATCCAATCTAGAAGACGTAACATTTATTTCTTTTACAAACAGAATTAAAGGAAATCCAAAAAATGTAATTAGTGCAGGAGTAAATGCAATCTCTCAAACCAATACAATTAAAAAGTTTCAAATAGAAAAAGATATTAAAAGATCTTTGTTTTTAATCCCAAAAGGTAATTTTGAAGAAGAAATAAATTATGCAATAAAAAAAACTAGTATTAAATTAAAAGATAAGATTGTCTATGAAACGGATCCTACAAAACTTACCTCACAAATTGAAAAAATTACAAGGTATCCTCAACGAAAACAAAATTTGATTGATGAAATAAAAAGATTAGAAGATTTAGATATTGAGGGAAATAAAAATAGAATAGAAAGTCTTAAAAAAAAAGATACTTTAGGTGGTATAAACTTCGACTCTGTTATTATAGCCGACTTTGACGAAAGTTTAAAAAGTGTAGTTACCTCTCTGCTTTATACCGACGTTTCATCTAACAGAATTAAATACATCACATTTAATCAATGGTTTGATAAAAGTCTTTTAAAAGAAAAGAGTTTACAACCAATATATTATCCATCTGTAAATAGAGCTAATTTTATAGAATTTAATAAAAAATTTAAAAAAATATATAATCAAAACTCAAATCAAATCGCTTTTTTGAGCTATGACATTGTCGGTTTAGTCTATTATTTATTATTTCAAAATAATTTTTCAGTGGATAAAAATTTATTTTATAAAAGAAATAGATTTAAGGGAAAAATTGGCATATTTGAAATAAATAAAAATATAATTACACATCAATTAAACTTTTATGTTGTAGATGATGGAAAGATTAAAGAAATTTTTTAATTTTTTTATATGCTTTATATCTGTGGTCAATTTTTTTTTTTTCTGAAAAATTCATTTGACCGAAAGTTTTTTTTTCACCATTAGGTATAAAAATTGGATCGTATCCAAATCCATTTTTTCCTTTTTTTTTTGTTGATATTAAACCTTCAACTATACCAGTCTTAGTTTTATAATTTTTGCTAGACCAAAAGATCGTTAAAGAACAAATAAATCTAGCTTTAATTTTTTTGTTTTTCCAATTTTTGTCTTTCTTATTCAATTTTTCAAAAATTTTTTTTATTGCTTTATTAAAATTATTTCTTCTACCGGCCCATCTTGCAGAATAAATTCCCGGAGATTTATTTAACAAATCAATTTCTAAACCAGAGTCATCCGCTATACATGGCATGTTTGTTCTATCAGAATAATACTTTGCCTTAATAAATGAATTTTCTTGGAAAGATTTCCCATTTTCGATTGGGCTTTTCAAATTTTTAAAATTATTAGTTGAAAATATTTTTATTCTTTTGGGCAATAAATCTTTTATTTCCCTTATTTTACCTTGGTTATTTGATCCAATAAGAAGAAATTTAATTTTTTTATTTAACATCTAGAATTTTTTTTTTTACTTACCATATAGGTAATAATGACAAAAGAAAAAACAGATACAGAAAATGAAAAAAAATCTTTAAAAGACGATAAACTGACTGTAGATGCAAAGGAAGATGATATTAAAAAAGATTTATCGCCGGAAGAAAAAATATTAGACTTAGAGGATAAGCTTGTTAGAGCTTTTGCTGAGATGGAAAATCAGAGAAGAAGGTTTGAAAAAGAAAAGGATGAGGCTTTTGAATATGGAGGATTTGTTTTAGCGAAAGAATCCCTTAATCTTTTAGATAATTTAGAAAGATCAAAACAATATTTGGAAAATGATGAGAAATTAAAAAATACCGATGCTTTAAAAAAAATAATAGAACATTTAAACATTGTCCAAAAAGATATGCTTGGCATATTAAAAAAAAACAATATTGATCCTATTAATGCAATAAATAAAAAATTAGACCCTAACTTACATCAGGCTATGATTGAAATAGAAGATGAAAATAATGATCCTGGCACAATTATACAAGAAATTCAAAAAGGGTTTACAATGAAAGAAAGATTATTGAGACCATCTTTAGTGGGTGTTTCAAAAAAACCCGATGAAAAAATTAAAGAAAAGGCTGAGAAAAACGATGAAAAACAAGGAAATTAGGTGAAAAAAATTAATATCTTAAGAAGGTTGTAGATTAAAAATTAAACACTATATGCAATTAAGGAATTAAAAATATGAGCAAAGTTATTGGAATAGATTTAGGAACAACCAACTCTTGTGTTGCAATAATGGAAGGTTCGCAGCCAAAGGTATTGGAGAACGCTGAAGGCGCTAGAACGACTCCATCCGTAGTAGCTTTTACGGAAGGTGAGGAAAAATTAATAGGCCAACCTGCTAAAAGACAAGCGGTTACAAATCCTCAAAATACAATATTCGCAGTAAAAAGATTAATAGGAAGAAATTTTAATGATACATCTGTTAAAAAAGATATAGAAACATCTCCCTTTAAAATTATTAATTCAGAAAAAGGAGATGCTTGGATTGAGGCTTCTGGAAAAAAATATTCACCATCTCAAATATCAGCATTTGTTCTACAAAAAATGAAAGAGACTGCAGAAAAGTATTTGGGACAAGAGGTTACCAAAGCAGTTATAACTGTTCCAGCCTACTTTAATGATGCACAAAGACAAGCTACAAAAGACGCTGGTAAAATTGCAGGCTTAGAAGTTTTGAGAATCATTAATGAACCTACCGCTGCTTCATTAGCTTACGGACTTGATAAGAAAAAGACTAGTAAAAAAATTGCTGTATATGATCTTGGCGGTGGTACATTCGATGTATCAATTTTAGAACTTGGTGATGGTGTATTCGAAGTTAAATCCACAAATGGAGATACTTTTTTAGGAGGAGAGGATTTTGATAATACAATTGTAGATTATTTATTAAGTGAATTTAAAAAGGATAATGGAATTGATTTAAAATCAGATAAACTCGCATTACAAAGATTAAAAGAAGCTGCAGAAAAAGCAAAGATAGAGTTATCTTCTGCAACACAAACTGAAATAAATCTTCCTTTTATTACCGCTGACAAAACTGGGCCTAAACATATTAACTTAAAAATGACTAGAGCAAAGTTAGAGGCGCTTGTTGAGGACTTGATTACGAGAACTATTCCACCGTGTAAAACTGCACTTCAAGACGCGGGTTTGAGTGCCAGTGAAATAAACGAAGTGATTTTGGTTGGTGGGATGACTAGAATGCCTAAAGTAATAGAAGAGGTTAAAAACTTTTTTGGAAAGGAGCCAAATAAATCTGTAAATCCCGATGAAGTAGTAGCTATGGGAGCAGCGATACAAGCTGGAGTTCTTCAAGGAGATGTTAAAGATGTATTGTTATTAGACGTAACTCCACTATCTTTAGGTATAGAAACTCTAGGAGGAGTATCAACAAAATTAATTGATAAAAACACAACAATTCCTACAAAAAAGAGCCAAGTTTTTTCTACTGCTGAAGATAATCAGCCAGCAGTATCTATACGAGTTCTGCAGGGTGAGAGAGAAATGGCTTCAGATAATAAAATATTAGGTAATTTTGAATTAGTAGGTATAGCGCCAGCGCCCAGAGGTGTGCCTCAGATTGAAGTTACTTTTGATATAGACGCAAATGGTATAGTTAATGTATCTGCAAAAGATAAGGGAACTGGTAAAGAACAGAAAATTCAAATTCAAGCATCAGGAGGACTTTCTGAGGAAGAAATTAGTAAAATGGTTAAAGAGGCAGAAGCAAATAAAGATGCTGATAAGAAAAAAAGAGAAGGTGTGGACTCAAGGAATCAGGCTGATACTTTATTACATTCAACAGAGAAAAATTTAAAAGAGCATGGCAGCAAAGTTTCAGATGCAGACAAGAAAGCAATCGAAGATGCTTCAGCAAACTTAAGAAATGCTCTTAAAGGTACAGAAATAGAAGAGATTAAAAAGAAAACTCAGGATCTAGTTCAAGCATCAATGAAACTTGGTGAGGCAATTTATAAAACGCAACAAAACGCTAAACCTGGCGATGCACCTAAAGACGCAAAAAAAGAAGAAGGAAAAAAAGACGATAATGTTGTTGATGCAGACTTCGAGGAAGTAAAAGACGAAAATAAAGAAAAAAGCGCCTAAAAAATCAACTGATTGTCTATAATTAGTTATGGCAAAAAGAGATTATTACGAAGTTCTAGGTGTTAATAAAAGTTCATCTTCTGATCAAATAAAATCAGCTTATAGAAAACTAGCAGTCAAATATCATCCCGACAAAAATTCAGGAGATAAAGCGGCTGAAGAAAAGTTTAAAGAAGCATCCGAGGCTTATCACGTACTTTCTAATGCAGAAAGAAAACAAAATTACGATAATTTTGGTCATTCAGCATTTGAAAATGGTGGAGGCGGAAGAGGTGGGTTTAGTAATTTTGATTTTTCAAGTTCATTTTCAGATATATTTGAGGATTTCTTTAGTGAAGGTTTTGGCGGTGGAAGAGGAAGGAGTCGAAGATCTAATAACCGAGGCTCTGACTTAAGATATGATCTATCAATTAGTTTATATGAAGCCTATAACGGTAAAAAACAAGATATAAAATTCTCTACATCTGATAAATGTGATACTTGTAAAGGATCTGGTTCTAAACCAGGTCATAATACTGGTTCTTGTTCAATGTGTGGTGGGCATGGACAAGTCAGATCTAGTCAAGGATTTTTCACTGTTCAACAGACTTGTCCTCAATGTGGTGGAGCTGGAGAAGAAATAACTAATCCTTGTACAAGTTGTAATGGACAAGGAAAAAAACGATCATCTAAAAGAATATCTGTCACAATTCCAAAAGGGGTAGATGACGGAACTAGAATTAGATTAGCTGGAAAAGGTGAGGCTGGATCTAGAGGAGGGAACAATGGAGACCTTTATTTATTTATTAATGTAAATTCCCACGATCTTTTTAAGAGATCGGAGGAAAATCTGTTTTTTGAATGTCCAATATCTATTGCAGATGCAGCCTTGGGGACTTCTATTGAAATTCCAACTATAGATGGTGGTAAAGCTAAAATTAAGATACCAGCTGGTACACAAAGTGGAAAGCAATTTAGATTAAAAGGCAAAGGAATGCCTTATATGAGAGGTGGCGATTATGGTGATCTTTACATTCAAGTAAATACTGAAGTCCCAATATCGTTAAACAAAGAACAAAAAGAATTACTCGAAAAATTTCGAGAAATTGAAAATGAAAAATCAAATCCGAGTATAAAAAAATTCTTCCAAAAAGCAAAAAGTTTTTGGAAAAATTAATTCATGAACTTAGAGGAAATAGTTCCAGCAATTGCTTTAATTGCAGTTTTATTCCTAGTTCTGCCAGCTTTCATTAGATCCAATTCAAAAAAGAAGTTGTTTTTTAAAAACTTAGGTATTTGGAGTGTTATTGTCTTATCAGTTATGGTACTTTCTTATTTCATATTCTAATGAAAAAAACTAATATAGAATTTTAATTAAGTAACATTTTTTTTGCAGACTCAAATTCCTCTTTGGTTAGAACACCAGATTTGTATAAATCGTTTAAATCTTTAAGTTGTTTTATAAAATCATCATTTTTATTTTTTTTATTATTTATAATTTTGTCATCTTTTATATTAATTCCAAATTCGGTAAGATCTAGTTTATGATGATTTTTTGCTTTCATTTCAATTTCAAAATGCTTATGGTATACAGCTCTATCTTTAGTAAATTCCTCCATGAATTTTTTTTTTTTTGGAAACCCTGCAATGTTGTCCCTATGGTATTCGCTTTTTTCCTCATCTCCTTGCAGTGATATTGGAGCACCAAATAATTCAGGATTGATCGCATAATTAATTTCAACTGCCTTATCTCTTACACTTGCTAAAGATATTATATGCGATGATGCTAAAGCAGTTTTGGGAAGTTTTAAGTTATGATCCAAAATATAATTTAAAATATAACCTCTAAGGGATTCAGGATCGTCAGGATAATTTAATTCTTTATATATATCTAAGTGTCTTGTTTTTAAACAATTATATGACATACCTCTAGACCATAAATTTGCATATTGATACTCCCTTCTTAATGTACAATTATCGTATTTTCCATTTTTAAGTAAATTATTAAAATATGCTCCTATATAGTTTGCAAATTTTCCACCAGTAACAATATCACAAACTTCAAAAAGGGCTTTCCATGTGTTGTTTTCAGTTTGAATGAAATCAATACAGTTTAATTCAATTGAATTTATAGCAAAATGGTATTTATCAAAAAAAGTCCACTCTCCCTCTGGAAAATAAAAATTTGTACCTTTCCACCTAAATTTACCTTCATAAGTATTTCCTTTTGACAGTTGAATATTTGCGTAAGAGGAGGTTATTTGAAACAAAACCAAAATAATAAAAAAAAACTTTTTCATTGTTTAAATATTTTAGTTTAGTAATTTTTTTTTTGCAGACTCAAATTCCTCTTTAGTTAGAATACCAGATTTGAATAGATCGTTTAACTCTTTTAGTTGTTTCACAACTTCCTTATTTTGATCTTTATTTTGCTTTTTATTGTCATTTACTACATTAATATTATCTCCAATGAATCCTAATTCATCTAATTTTGCAATTACTTCATTCCTTGACATTTTGCTTGAAAATTTGGATTTTTTTCCTTTGCCTGGGTTAATTCCATTTTTCCATTTTACTACTCTTCTTAATGCAAAAAAGAAACAATCTTGATTATATGCATCAGCACAAATATATGTCATTTCTTTTTTTGAACTCTGAGCACATTCTCCCCATGGACAATACCAAAAATAAGAACCAGTTCCGTCTACAGTTACTAAAAATGCTACAGGTTTGTTATTTAAAGATTGGCCTTCTTTGCCTATGCCTCCTTTTAAATAATCAATAAAGTGATTTATTGTCTCTTGTGAAAGTTTTAGTTCTCCTTTGCCGGTTGTGGAGTTTCTTGAATGAGAAATATTAATACTCGTTAATAAAATAGATATAGCTATTAAAATTTTTTTCATTTATTAGTTAATAGATAGTATGACAAAAAAAATTAATATTTCAATAACTGGATGTTTGGGCAGAATGGGGAAAAACGTTATTAAATCCGCTATCAAAAATAAAATTTTTAAGATAATTGCTATTACAGAAAATAGACAGATAAATAAAAAAATACATGGAATTAAACCAACATTAAATAATGACATCGCTTTTAAAAAGACAGATGTAATTATAGATTTTACGGTGCCTAAATGTACTTTTGAGGTTCTAAAAATTGCGTCAAAACTCAAAAAAAGAGTAGTAATTGGTACAACTGGATTTAGCAAAAAAGAAGAGCAAATAATTAAAAACTACTCAAAAAAAATACCTATTTTAAAAGCTGGCAATATGAGCTTGGGAATTAATTTATTGATGTATCTTTCGGAGGTAGCTTCAAGATCTTTAGGAAATGAATTTTTAACAAAAATTTTTGAAATACATCATAAACATAAAAAAGATCATCCATCTGGCACAGCCTTAATGTTAGGTAAGGGAGTCGCTATAGGAAAAAATAAAGATTTTTATAAATTAGTAGGTAAAAAATATTTAAATAAAAAATCATTTCCTTATAGTAAGAAAATCAATTTTAATTCTTTACGAAAAGGCGAGATTATCGGAGAACATAATGTAAAATTTTCCAGCGGGAAAGAAGTAATAACCTTAAACCATGAAGCATTTGACAGAGCACTTTATTCTGAGGGCGCTTTAACGGCTGCTAAGTGGCTAATAGGAAAAAAAGCTGGCCTTTACTCAATGAGAGATTTGCTGAACTTTAAATAAGAATGAATGAAGTTCAAAGATCAAAAATTGTCTTAAAAATACTTAACAAAATTTACCCAAAAGTTCCTGTTCCTCTGAAACATAGAAATATATTTACATTATTAGTTTCAGTTCTGCTATCTGCCCAATGTACTGATGTAAATGTTAATAATGTTACTAAAAATATTTATCCAAAATATAATCGCCCAGAACATTTTGTAAGATTAGGAAGAAGGAAAATTGAAAAATTGATAAAAAGTATTGGAATATTTAGGATTAAAGCTAAAAGTATTTATTACTTATCAAAGACATTGATTGAAAAGTACAACGGAAAAGTTCCAAATACATTTGAAAGATTAGAAGAGCTTCCTGGAGTTGGACATAAAACTGCTAGTGTAGTCATGTCACAAGGGTTTGGTCATCCAGCTTTTCCAGTAGATACTCATATTCATCGACTTGCACAAAGATGGGGCCTTACCAATGGAAAAAATGTTGTACAAACTGAAAAGGACCTAAAACGATTATTTCCTATCAAAAGTTGGAATAAGCTTCATCTTCAAATTATTTATTACGGTAGACAGTATTGTAAAGCTAGAGAATGTTACGGAATAACTTGTAAAATTTGTACTACTTGTTATCCTTACAGAAAAAAACCAATCATAACAAAGAAAGCATAATATGAAAATTTTAGGGATAGGAAACGCAATAGTAGACGTGATCTGCAAAGTTGAGGATAAATTTATATCAGAAAATGGACTTACAAAAAGTACAATGAAATTAATTTTCGATGAAGGTGAATTTAAAAAACTTCTATCCAATCTTAAAATCGAAAAAACTGTTTCAGGAGGTTCGGTTGCAAACTCAATAGTAGGTTTGTCCCAACTTGGAAATAAAGTAGGATTTATTGGCAAAGTTTCTGATGATGAGCTAGGAAGTAAGTATGAAGAAGGTCTAGTGAAGGAAAATGTTAAGTATTATTATTCAAAAAAGAAAGAAGAATTACCAACAGGAACTTGTTTAATTTTAGTAACACCCGACTCAGAAAGAACAATGTGTACCTTCTTGGGAACTGCTGGCAAGATTAATGAAAACGATGTAAGCGAAGATGCTGTTAAAACAAGTGAAATTATTCTTTTGGAAGGTTACCTCTGGGATGAAGGAGAACCAAAAAAAGCTTTTGATAAGGCAATCAACTGTGCAAATAAAGTTGCCATGTCTTTATCTGATCAATTTTGTGTGGACAGACATAAATCCCATTTTTTAGAACTAGTAAAAAATAAACTAGATATAACTTTTGCAAATGAACAGGAAATTATTTCTCTTTTAGATGCAAAAGATTTCGACGACGTAACTAATTTTGTAAAAAGTCTTGGAAAAACAATGGTCATCACAAGAGGTGATAAAGGAGCAGTTGCGATTAATAAGGATGAGATTGTTGAATGTGGAATAAAAGATGGACTTAAAATTGTTGATTTAACCGGAGCAGGTGATCTTTTTGCAGCAGGGTTTTTGCATGGTCATATAAATAATCTAAGTTTAAAAGAAAGCTTAGAAAAAGGCACAGAGATGTCAGCAAAAGTTATCCAACAAATAGGCGCTAGACTTTAAAATTATTTTTTTTTCTTTTAAAGCTACCCTTGCCCTTTTTAGGCTTAACAATTCTCGGTTTATATTTTTTTGAAAAAAGATCACTTTTAATTAAATTTTTTTTTTTCACACAAGATATCCTTCTTTTGAAGTTTGAATTAATTTTTCATCATTAAAAACTTCCTTAATTTTTTTTCTTAATCTATAAATATGAGTTTCGACAGTATGTGTTTCAAGATTATTAGAATATCCCCAAACATTTTCTTGTAATTTATTTACCTTTTGAGGGTGACTTTGCTTTTTTAAATAAAGCAAAAGATTAATTTCCTTTTCAGTTAATTTTAAAAATTTACCGCCTTTTTGCAGATTTCGAGAATTTAAATCTATGGTGTAATTGTTAATTTTTATATTTGATTTAAAGTTAAATGAAGATTTTAAAATTTTAATATTAATTTTCTGTATAAGATCAAATATTTTAATAGGAAAATTATTGATTTTTAAAAAATAATCTTTGCCAATCTGGCTTTTTATGTCTTTCGTTACAACTATAATAAAATTTTCAATTTTTTCCTTTTTTTTTAAATCTATGAATTCATCTATATTTTTTATGTGAAAAAGTTCAAAAAAAAATTGATTTTTTAACTCTTGTAATACATCATATAATGACTTGTTATTAATGATAAAAACTTTTGAACTGAACATAAAAAGTAGTTTATGATAATTAATGTAAAAAATAAAGATACTCTAATCATAGATGAATTTAAATTTAAATGCTGTATTGGCAAAGGAGGATTTACTAATAAAAAGATTGAAGGAGATAAAAAAACACCAAGAGGTACTTTTTCATTAGGTAAGGTTTTTTTTAGATCAGATAGAATTGATAAAATTCAAACAAAATTAGTTACTAAAAAAATTCGAGAAAATCTAGGCTGGAGCGACAATATTTTAAGCAAAAATTATAACAAAGAGATAACTCTATCAAATATCGAAAAAGGAGAGAGGCTTTATAGAAAAGATCATAAATACGATATTTTTATAGAAATAAAGTATAATTCAGAAAAGATTAAACCTGGAAAAGGTAGTGCCATTTTTTTACACTTAACTAAAAATTACAAGCCGACCGCTGGATGTGTGGCTATAGATTATAACTCTATGATAATAATATTAAAATTAATAAACAAAAAAACAAAGATTAGGTTAAATTAAGTTCTTTCTCCAAAAATTTTGGATCCAACCCTAATAAAAGTAGAACCATTTTTTATAGCTTCTATATAATCTGCGGACATGCCCATGCTTAATTCTTTTAAGTTAATTTTTTTTTTAAGTTCATTCATTTTAGAAAAATATAAATTAGAACTATTATCGTTTGGTGGAATACACATAAGACCAACAATATCTAAATTAAGCTCCTTAGTGCACTCGCTGTAGAATTTTTCTAATTCATTTAATTTTATTCCAGATTTTTGAGACTCATCTCCTATGTTAATTTGAATAAAATATTTTAATTTTATTCCTTTCTTTTTTTCCTCCTCGCTAAGCTTTGATGCTAATTTTAAACTGTCCAAGGAATGTACATAATCAAAAAGACCTACTACATATTTAACCTTATTAGTTTGAAGTTTTCCCACTAAATGAAGCTTAATGTTAGGATTTTCTTTTTTTTTATTAGTCCATTTAGTTTTAGCCTCTTGGACTTTGTTTTCCCCATAATGATTATGTCCATAGTCAATTAAAGGTTTAATATGGTCAATATCAAAAGTCTTAGATACTGCAATTATACAGATATTTTGATTAAAATCTTTTAAACTCTTTTTAATTTCTAAAAAATTATTAATAATTTGTTGATGCATAAATATAAAAGTATTTTCTATTTTATAGATGAATTTGATAAAAAGGAACTTTTAAAATTAAGTAAAGATATATGTCTTATTTATAGAAATTATACAAAGAAAGACATTAGAAAAGATATAATAAATCTTGTTGATTTTTGTAAAAAGACACGAAACAAATTATTTATTTCAAATAACCTTAGATTAGCTATGAAATATAATCTAGATGGATTATATATACCATCATTTAATAAGTCGTTATGTTACAAAAATAAAGCTTACAGAAAGAATTTTGAATTAA
>MDSV01082567.1_pt1 | contig 26385 bp, 23 predicted proteins | sample 810851 | NCBI WGS metagenome assembly MDSV01 (sample SAMN05326640, study PRJNA326480) | marine metagenome | isolation source: seawater | place: Atlantic Ocean: North East | collected 2012
TCACAGGATCTTCAGAATTATCATTTTCTAAGATATTGCTTTTATATTTTGAATCTTTTACAATTTTGGAATAGTAAAGTAACACATCAGCAGCTTCCCAACTAAAAGTCCTCAAATCGTCAATAAGACTATTAATTTCTACACCAGATGGTAATTTAATCACTAAATGAATGATAAATCTACATCCTCTCATAAAAACCAAGAACCTGAAAGTAGCGTTTTATATATTGTTGGGACACCAATTGGTAACCTTAGTGATATTTCTTTCAGAGCATTAAATATCCTTAAGAATGTTTCCCTAATTGCCTGCGAAGATACTAGACAAACAAAAAAAATAATGAAAAGATTCGAATTTAAAAATAATGTTATAAGTTTTAATAAAAATAATTCTTTTAATAAAATTCCAAAATTAATTAATGATTTAAGAGCTGGTAAATCATTAGCTTTAGTAAGCGATGCTGGGATGCCAGGGATATGTGATCCAGGGGAAGACCTTATCAAAGAAGTCAGATCTATTGGATTAAATATAATTTGCATCCCTGGGCCATGTGCTGCTCTTACTGCACTTGTATCTAGTGGTCTGCCCTCCTCTAAATTTATATTTGAAGGTTTTCTTCCAAAAAAGAAAATTGAAAGAGAAAAACTTCTTTTAGAAATTAGTAAGAATGATAAGACTACAATTTTATTTGAATCTCCATATCGTCTTAAAAAATTATTAAATGAATTAAAAGAGCATTGCGGGGGAGAAAGAGAAATAGAAGTATCTCGCGAACTAACAAAAAAATTTGAGGAGCATATTGGTAATAATATTCAAGAAGTTATCGCTTATTTTGAGGGGAAAGAAGTATTAGGAGAAATCACCGTTGTTATAAATGGAATAAATAGAATTAAACAAAAGTCAAAATTAGATGAATTTGAATTAAAAAAAGAACTACATGATTTAATTAATGCAGGATTAACCTTATCAGAAGCTTCTAAGTACTTAGCTAAGAAGACTAATCTAACAAAAAGACTTATTTATAAAATGCATTAAAATCAGATTAAAAATCATGCCCTTTCTTCTTAAAAAACTATTTTTAATGATTATATTTAATTTTTCATTATTTTTAATTTTAATGATTAGCATACAAAATAGTTCCAATAAAAGAAAAGTTAATTTATTAATAACTGAAACCATAAAATTACCAATAAGTTTTATTATTGGAGTTGGTTTTATTAGTGGATCTATAACTGCAAGTGCTTTAGCTATAAATTCTGAAGAAAAAAATTGAATTTTTATAAAGCTATTAATTTCTCAGAACTAACTATCCTTGAAATACCCCTTAAACGTAAAATAGGTGCGACAATTTTAAATACTTCAGTATTGGGGACCTTAATTACTTTTTGTTCTTTATTGCAAAATCTTTTTGCAATTTTCTGATCTTCATAAATTTCTATTGTTTTTCTATTTAATTCTTCTTCAGAAAGAAAATTCCAAATAGGATAATCCTTCAAATATCTAACTAATAACTCAATATTTTTGTCAACAACCATATAAATAGAAGGTGGGAATTTAACCTCAGAAATTGGTATTGATGATAAATCCTTTTGAGGAACATTTTCAATTTCATAATCAAGAGGAGTTATCTCAATGAATTGAGTTAAAGATGAAAAGTCTTCTTCAGTATTATCGTTAATACTTTTTCCTTTATGAATGTTTTCATTATTAAAATTTTTACTTCGATTATTTTCATTCTCAAAATATCTGTTATTTTTAGCAGTGCTAAAAGATTTATTTTTTGATTTAAATTTATTAATAAGTTCTTTAAATTTTTTTTCACCAAGATTTTTCTTCAAATTTCTAGAAATTGTTAACTTATTGCAATCAAATTCAATGGATAAATCTTCTATGGTTGTACCAAAGGTAAAAAGATTTGTTATTTTTTCTTTTTGTGTTTCTGAGAGCCTTTTAGCCAAAATAAACCTTCTTTAATATCTTTTAAAATATGATATAGAATCCTATACTAATCTAATTTTCTTTGGCAAAATAAATATTTTGAAAATAATTATTATTTATTGTTTGCGCTATATTTGTCGGATATAATAACAAAGTGCTTCCTTAGCTCAGCTGGATAGAGCAACTGCCTTCTAAGCAGTGGGCCGCAGGTTCGAATCCTGCAGGAAGCGTTTAAATTTATTATAAGATTACATTTTGGATTTTTTTGTAAGAATGAGACATAACACCCAACAGGAATTTTTTAAAGATGAAATTTTAAGTAAAAAAATATAATATGCATTCAATTTTGAAGAATAATTATAAGTTTAAGTTATTAGATATTGGAACATATTTCTTTATAATAGGTCTATTTTTTCTACCTTCTGCACTGAGCATATCAATTGTATTTTTATTAATTTCATCAATTATTAGCGTAATTTATCAAAAAAAAAATTTTTTGAAAGAAGGATTAATAAATCTTTGATAGCAGCATCATTATTGATGATATCTAGTTCTCTTATACATTTAATTAATTTTAATAATAGCGTTAGCGAATCTTTAATAAACGCTAAATGGGACCCAACAATGTCCTTTATAGGAGTATTAAACTGGATTCCATTATTTTGGCTTTTTATAACTCTTCAAGAGTATCTAAGAGATAATGAAGCAAGAGAAAATGCTGCAAAATGTTTTATCTTGGGAGTAGTTCCAGTTGTAATATCTGGATTGGGACAGTCATTTTTTAATTGGCAGGGACCAAATATTTTCTTAAATGGTTTAATAATCTGGTATCAAAAAGAGCTTACTAATCCTCCTTTTGAATTAAGCGGTTTATTTAGTAATCCAAATTATACAGGTGCTTGGTTGAATATAGTATTTCCTTTTTCTATAGGTTATTTAATTAAAAATGAGCATATTAATTTTAAAAAAATATTTATAAGTTTTCTTATTTTTACGATAGTATTTTCCATCGTTCTGACCAACTCAAGAGCAGCTTGGGGAAGCCTAATAGGATCTTTTTTATTTATGTTTTGGAATAAAAATTTAAGAATTTATACGCTTATACCAGTAATATTTCTAATAATAATTCTGCTCTGCTTATATCCTATCTTTGGAGAAAGTTTACAATCATTTTTTAGAAATTTAATCCCAGAAAATATTTGGATGGAATTTATATCCAGCAATTTTACTGATAGACCATTGAGAATAGATATTTGGACTGAATCATTTGAAATTATCAAAAGGAATCCAATTTTTGGGTCAGGCGCTGCAACTTTTCAAATACTAAGTACTCAGAATTTAAATACACCTACCAGCCATTCTCACAATTTACCACTTGAATTAGCTTTGCAATATGGGATCCCCTCTATGTTGATAATTGTTGGTAATGTTGTTTATTTGACATATATATCATTTAAGAAAATATTTATTTCAAATTTAAATACTCATAAGAAATTTATTTATGAAAGAGCTTGGATAACATCTATTTTAATCTTGATACTTATTCATCTCTTTGATATTCAGTATTATGATGGAAGAATTAGCATTGCAAGTTGGATTTTGCTTGCGGGCCTGAAACAAATCATAGATTACAACCCAAATAAGCAATAATTAAAATTCATGCTTGGCAATTAACTTGCCATCTCCAACCATCCTTACACATATCGCTTAAATTTCTCTTTGGTTTCCAGTCTAATAATTTTTTAGCTAAAGAGTTATCGGCATAATATTCTTCTAAATCGCCTTTTCTCCTTTTGCCAAAAATATAGGGGACATTTAAAGTATTAACCTCATTAAAAGTATTAATCAATTCAAGAACAGTTGTACCCTTACCAGTACCCAAATTTACATTTAAGATTTGACTGGAATTTTGAACCATATGTTCATAAGCCATAATATGCCCATCAACTAAATCCATAATATGAATATAGTCTCTAACTGGAGTTCCATCTTTAGAGTTCCAATCATCACCAAAAATTTCCAAATTTTGAATTTTATTTGCAGCAACTTGATTAATAAGAGGGAATATATTATTTGGGGTATCTAAAGGCATTTCACCTATTAATCCTGTAGGGTGAGCTCCTATTGGGTTAAAATATCTTAAAGAAATTATCTTCCAATTATTATTACTCTTAAATAAGTCATTTAGCATTTCTTCGACACATGCCTTTGTTTTACCATATATACTTTTAGGATTTATTTCATCGGTCTCAATTATAGGAGATTTATTTTTTTCAGAATATATAGAAGCGCTACTACTGAAAATCAAATTTAAGCAATTATTATTTTGCATTACTTTAATTAAATTTATAGTTCCTCCTAAATTAGTTTGCCAATATGCCAATGGTTTCTTAAATGATTCTCTTACTGATTTCAATCCAGCTAAATGAATAACTCCATCTATTTTTTGAGAATTTTCTTCTGCTGTTTTAAAAACAGAATTTAAAAATAAATCATCGCAAACATCTCCCTTAAAAAAACTAATTCTACTAATTTTCTTTGGATCTTTTATCTGAATAATATTTTTAATCCTTGTTATAGTATCAATATGGCTGTTAATTAAAGAATCAACTATATAAACATTATAATCTCTTTCAATTAATTCTATACAGGTATGACTCCCAATAAATCCTAACCCCCCGGTAACCAAAATTGTTTTCATAAAATATTTTCTTACTAAAAAGATTAATTTAAGATTAAAAATAATTATAAATTTTTAAAGAAGGTTTATGGGATTAATAAATTTTATTTATTATAAACAAAGCTTAAATTATTTTTTTGAGAAACCTTGTTACTGGTGGAGCTGGTTTTATTGGTTCAAACTTAATAGATAAATTAATCAAAAATGGAGAAGATGTTACTTGCTTAGATAATTTCACTACGGGTAATAAAATTAACATTAGAGACTGGGAAAAAGATTCAAATTTTACTTTAATAGAACATGACATTATAAATCCAATAAATTTAGAAGTTGATAGGATTTGGCATTTGGCATGTCCGGCATCGCCTCAGTATTATTTAAAAAATCCTTTAGAAACTTCCAAGTCAAACTTCATGGGAACATTAAATATGCTTAATTTAGCAAAGGAACTAAATATAAAAATTTTCTTTGCAAGTTCTAGTGAAGTTTACGGAGACCCTTTTATACATCCTCAAGATGAAAGTTATAATGGGAATGTAAATCCGATAGGAGTAAGATCTTGTTATGAAGAAGGTAAAAGAATAGCGGAATCTTTATGCTTCGACTATCAAAGACTATTTAATACAAACATCTGCGTAGCAAGAATTTTCAATACTTATGGTCCTAAAATGAAATACAATGATGGAAGAGTAATAAGTAACTTTATTAATCAAGCATTAAATAATCAACCTTTAACAATATACGGTAATGGGAACCAAACCAGATCATTTTGTTATATAGACGATTTAGTTGAGTGTATAATCAAACTTATGAATTCTTCATTTAGTGGGCCAATAAATATAGGAAGCGATGAAGAAATTTCCATAAATCAATTAGGTTATTTAATTAACAAAAGAATCAGAAATTATGATTTGATCCTTAAAAAAGATATTCAAATAGATGATCCTCAAATAAGAAAACCTGACCTTAATTTAATAAAAAGATTGATTAACTGGGAACCTGAAACAAGTTTAGAGGAAGGATTAGAAAAAACGATTAAATACTTTATGAAGAACTAATGATTAATCAAATAAAGAATATTTGTTGTATTGGGGCTGGTTATGTTGGAGGCCCAACAATGGCAGTTATAGCGAAGAAATGTCCTCACATAGAAGTAAATGTGGTTGATATAAATGAAGAAAGGATAAAAAAATGGAATAGCAAAAACTTAACAGAGCTTCCAATATATGAGCCAGGCCTATCAACAATTATTAGTGAAAATAGAGGGGTAAATCTGTATTTTTCTTCGAATGTAAACGAAGAAATATCTAGGGCTGATTTGATTTTTATTTCAGTTAATACCCCTACTAAGAAAAAAGGTGTAGGTGCTGGTCAAGCAAGTGATCTTAAATGGATAGAGGCATCTGCTAGAAGAATATCAGAGTTTGCTAAGGACAAAACTATAGTTGTTGAAAAAAGTACTTTACCCGTTAAAACAGCTCAAACTATTAAAGAAATCCTAGAGGTTCCCAATTCTAAATCCAATAATGGAAAAACTTTCTATGTCCTATCAAATCCTGAATTTCTTGCTGAAGGAACTGCAATAGATGATTTAGAAAACCCTGATAGAGTACTTATAGGTGGCGAGGATAAAGAACCAATATCAGCGCTTGTAGAGATTTATTTAAATTGGGTAGATAAATCAAAAATAATCACAACTGATCTTTGGAGTTCTGAGCTATCTAAATTAATTGCTAATGCTTTTCTTGCGCAAAGAATCAGTTCAATTAACTCAATTTCTGCGCTTTGCGAAACAACTGGCGCTAATATTAATGAAGTTGCAAAAGCAATAGGTTCGGATAAGAGGATTGGAGATCTATTTCTGAATGCAGGACCTGGGTTTGGAGGAAGTTGTTTTAAAAAAGATATATTAAATCTGATATATATTTGTAATCATTATGGCTTATTTGATGTTTCAGCTTATTGGCAAAAAGTAATTGATATTGACAATTGGCAAAGAAAAAGAGTTTCGAATTTAATTGTTCAAAAGCTATTTGGTACAGTATCTGGTAAGAAGATAGGGATATTAGGATTCTCATTTAAAGCCAATACAAATGATACTAGAGAATCTCCAGCCATTAGCATTTGCAAAGATCTTATTGAAGAGGGCGCTTTAATTCATATTTTTGACCCACAAGTTGATCCTTTACAAATAGCTAATGATTTAAGTCTTAAAGAATCTACAAAAAATTCATCTCTTAGTGAGGATGGCAAATGGTTTTTTGCTCCTACTATATTAGATGCCGCAAGGGATGCTGATGCTTTGATAATTATCACAGACTGGTATCATTTTGATAACATAAATTGGGTAAAAATTGCTTCAGTTATGCGTTCTCCAAGTTGGCTTTTCGATACAAGGTCACAGGTTAAAAAGGAAAAAATAGAAAGTTTTGGCATCAAAGTTTGGCAATTAGGTAATGGAGTATAGTATTAATCTAAATTTTTAAAATTATTTAGTGAGTTCTAATGTTAAAAAAGAAAAAAATATTTATAACTGGGGCTGCTGGATTTATTGGTTTTCACTTAAGTCATAGACTTATTCAAAACAGAGAAAATATTTTTTGTATTGATAATTTAAATGATTATTATGATTTAAATTTGAAAAATAATAGACTTTCAGAACTAAAAACATATGCCAAATTATTTGAAAATAATTTTAAATTTGAAAAGTGTGATTTACAAGATAGTCATATTTTAGAATCTTTATTTAAAAAATATCGTCCTGATGTTGTCATTAATTTAGCTGCCCAAGCTGGAGTTAGATACTCATTAGAAAATCCTTCTACATATATCAATTCTAATATTGTTGGATTTAATAATTTACTTGAATGTTGCAGAAAATTCGAAATTAAAAATTTACTATATGCAAGTAGCAGTTCAGTATATGGAGGCAATAATAAAACTCCTTTTAATGAAAGCGACACTGTTGATCACCCAGTTAGTTTATATGCAGCTACCAAGAGATCAAATGAATTAATGGCTCATACTTATAGTCATCTTTATAAGATCCCATCAACAGGGCTTAGATTCTTCACAGTTTATGGCCCATGGGGGAGGCCAGATATGGCTCCATTTATTTTTACGAAGGCAATTTATGAGAGAAAACCAATTAAAATTTTTAATAATGGGAATATGTACAGGGATTTTACTTATGTTGATGATGTTATAGAGGCGATAATTAGATTAATTGAAAAGCCAGCAAAATCAAATAAAGATTTTTACAAAAATATTCCTAAGCCTGATAAAAGTTGGGCACCTCATCAAATTTTTAATATTGGCAATAGTCAGACTATAAAGTTAATGGATTTTATTTCTACTTTAGAAAATACAATTGGTATCAAAGCTAAACCTTTATTTAAAGAAATGCCTTTAGGTGATGTACTAATAACTTCTGCTAATACTGATTCACTTAAAACTTACATAGATTATAAACCTAAAACTAATCTTGAGGATGGCATTAAAGAATTCATAAAATGGTATAAGTACTACTACAAAATTTGATATCTTTACTAACTAATAAAAAGAAAAAATTATTTTAAAAATCATAAACTAATCCAAAACTTTCAAAAATAACTTTAACAATTCTTTTAGATGCTTGCCCATCCCCATATGGATTAATAGATCTTGCCATTTCGTTATAAAATGTTTTTTGTTCTAATAATTTTGATGCAAAATTAAAAATATTTTCGGTATTAGCTCCAACTAATTTTGCAGTTCCAGCTTCAATACCTTCAGGCCTTTCAGTTGACTCTCTTAATACTAGTACTGGTTTGCCTAAAGCAGGTGCTTCTTCTTGTATACCTCCCGAATCAGTAATAACAAAATAGGAATCTATTAAAGTAGATACTAAATCTTTATAGTTAAGTGGTTCTATAAGTTCTATTCTTGGATGATTATTGAGAATATCCTGAATAGGTTTTCTTACAGTTTCATTCTTATGCATAGGCAATATAATTTTGACATTTGTGTATTTGTCAGCAATTTCTTTTATTCCATAGGAAATATTTCTTATATTCTTACCCCAATTTTCTCTTCTATGAATAGAGGCAAAAATTATTTTTTTAGAATCTCTAAATGATTGATTTTCTTTGTACTTAAACTTGTTTTTAATTGACATTAAAGCATCAATAACAGTATTGCCTGTTAATTTGATTACACCTAAAGTCTTAGTTGAAATTAAATTTTCAAATGCAGTCTTAGTTGGAGCGAAATGAAAAGAAGCTAATTGAGTAATCATTTTCCGATTTGCTTCCTCAGGGAAAGGATTATTAATGTTGTTTGTACGAAGTCCCGCCTCAACATGTGCTACTTTTACGCCAAAATAAAATGAAATCAGGGCTGCTGCGAAGGCAGTAGTTGTATCTCCCTGGACAATTACTAAATTAGGCTTATTTTTCAAAAAATATTCTTCAAGGCCATCGATAATTGATTTAGTAATATATCCCAAGGATTGTTTTTTCTTCATTATTTGTAAATTAAAATCTTCCTTAACTCCAAAAATATCAAGAACCTGAGAAACCATCTCAATATGCTGTCCAGTGAGTATAACTTTTGTTTGTATATTTTTATAATTTTGAAACTCTATTATCAAGGGGCAAAGTTTTATTGCCTCAGGACGAGTTCCAAGAACAATTAATATTGAAAAACTTTTTTTATCTTTGAATTTCAAGTTATGATAATACCTTTTAATAAATATCCTAGCTTAAGATTCGAAGTAGTTTAAGACTAATGCCAAAAAAAAAGTCTCAAAAAAGTCTTATTGTGCAATAATTTATTCTATGTCAATGAATCCTTAAGAAATGGATAATAAAATGTTGAATAAAAGTTATAAGATCTGTTCTAAATGCGTAATGGATATTTCGGACAAAAACATAAAATTCAATCAAGATGGAATATGTGATCACTGCCTTAACTATAAAGATAGAATTCTCCCAAAATGGAAAAGTCAAACAAAAAATTCAAACAATATTAAAAAATTATCAGTCAAAATCAAGAAGAGAAAAGTTAATAATTCTGAACATGATTGTATTATTGGAATGAGTGGCGGTGTTGATAGTTCTTATCTTGTATATGTAGCTAAAGAAATAATGGGCCTAAATCCTTTAGTTTTTCATGTAGATGCAGGATGGAACTCGGATGTTGCAATTAATAATATTGAGAGAATAGTTGATTCTTTAAATTTAGACTTATATACCGAAGTCATCAATTGGGAAGAGATGAAAGACCTTCAACTTTCCTTCTTCAAATCTGGAGTTCCCCACATTGATGCCCCTCAAGACCATGCTTTTTTTTCTACCATGTATTCCTTCGCGCTTAGGCATGGGATTAGAAATATTTTAACTGGAGCAAATTATTCAACAGAATGCATAAGAAACCCTGTTGAGTGGATGTATTACCAATCTGATTCTTCACAAATTAAGGATATTCATAAGAAATATGGTAAAAATAAACTCAAAAAATTTCCCTTTACTTCAATTTTGTGGCATAAAGTATGGTTACCTTATTTTAAAAAAATTAAACTTTTTACCCCTCTTAATTATATTAATTATGAAAAAAAAGAAGCCATAAAACTTCTAAAAAAGAAATTCAATTGGCAACCCTATACTCAAAAACACTTTGAATCTCGTTTTACTAAATTTTATGAGAGTTACTGGCTATATGAACGCTTTGGTTATGATGTTAGAAGGGTGCAGTTTTCAAGTTTAATCCTAACCCAACAAATGACAAGAGAAGACGCTTTGGAAAAATTAAAATGCAAACCTTACGATATTGAAAATATTCACAAAGATAAGGAATTTGTAGCAAATAAGCTTGATATAACATTGAATGAACTTGAAAATTTTAAAACCTTACCAAAAAAAACTTTTAAAGATTTTGCAAATCAATATAGTATCTACAAAATTGGTTCCTATTTTCTAAAGAAAACTGGTATGGAGACATCAGTAAAAAGATGATTGGTTTAATAAGCTACGGTCTAGGAAATATAAAAGCCTTTGAAAATATTTATAAAAAATTAAACATACCTTGCATGCGAGTTAATAATCCAAGTGACTTAGAAAAAGTTGAGAAACTTATTTTGCCTGGAGTTGGCTCATTTGATAATGCAATGTCAAAATTAATAAAATCTAATTTACTCGATACTATAAATTACAAGGTAAAAGATGAAAAAATCCCAATATTAGGGGTTTGTGTAGGTATGCAAATCATGTCTAATTCAAGCGAAGAAGGTGATTTAGAGGGTCTTGGGTGGATAAAAGGCCGAGTAAAAAAATTTAAACCTTCTTATTTTAAATCAAAACCATTTAACCCTCACATGGGTTGGAATAGCATAAGTCTAAGAAATGAATCAAAAATTTTTAATAATATACAATCTCTTAAATTTTACTTTTTGCATTCTTACTATTTAGATCCTGAATTGAATTCAAATATAATATCCTCAACTAATTATGGATTAGATTTTTGCTCTGCAATAAATCAAGAAAATATTTGGGCTACTCAATTCCATCCAGAAAAAAGTCATAATTCTGGCATTAAACTTCTTGAAAATTTTAGTAAGTTATAATCTTAATAAATCAGTAATCAAAATTGATTGAACCAAGATTAATCCCATCATTACTAATTCATAATAAGGGAATAGTCAAAACTGAAAAATTTGACATAAACAAATCCAAATATATAGGAGATCCTTTAAATACAGTTAAACTATTTAATGAAAAAAAGGTAGATGAATTATGTATATTCGATATTGATTCGAAACAAAAAGATCACAGTATAAATTATGATCTTATCTCTAAAATTACTACTGAATGCACCATGCCATTATGTTATGGGGGAGGTATTAATTCAATTGAACAGATTGAAAAACTTATAGCTCTTGGGGTAGAAAAAGTCTCTATATCTTCTGCTGTAATAAAAAATCCAGAATTAATTAGTGAAGCAGCTAATCGAGTAGGGTCGCAAAGTATTGTTATCACATTAGATGTCAAGAAAACAAATCCTTTTGGAAAATATATGATTCATACTCACAATGGAAAAAAAAATTCAGGAATTTCGCCAGTTAAGCTTGCCAAAGAGATGGAAACGCGTGGTGCAGGTGAAATTATAATAAATACTATTGACAGAGATGGAATGATGAATGGATATGACTTTGAACTCGTAAAATTAATAAGAGATTGTCATAATCTTCCTATGTCAATTCTAGGGGGGGCTAGTTCATTAGAAAACATATTAAATTTATGGACAGAATATGGACTAATTGGTGCAGCTGTTGGTAGTCTCTTTATATTTAAAGGTAAATATAAAGCAGTTCTTGTAAACTATCCAACTTCACTTAAAAAACAAATTTACTCCTAAAAATAATGAGGGAAATAATCCAATCTCTTTCTACAGGAAAAACAAAAGTTGAGGATATTCCTGCACCTTCAATATCTGATCAAGAAGTTCTAATAAAAACCAAAGCTTCAATAATTTCAGCAGGAACTGAAAAAATGCTTGTAGAATTTGGAAAAGCTAATCTTATTTCAAAGATCAAAAAACAACCCGATAAAGTAATTGATGTATTGGAAAAGATAAAAAATGATGGCTTAATAAATACTCTAGAGTCTGTTAAAAGTAAACTTGACCAACCTATCTCACTTGGTTATTCAAATGTGGGGATCATACAAAAGGTTGGCAAAAATGTAAGTGGATTCAAGGTTGGAGACAGAGTTGTATCTAATACACCGCATGCTGAATTGGTCTGTGCATCTAAAAATTTAGTAGCTTTAATTCCTGATAATGTAGACGATGAATCAGCTTGTTTTACAGTAATTGCATCTATAGGGCTTCAAGGTATTAGATTAGCAGATCCAAAATTTGGGGAGTCAGTAGTTGTTATTGGTCTAGGCCTGATAGGCATCCTTACAGCTCAAATGTTAAAAGCCAATGGATGTAACGTAATTGGCATTGACCCCATAAAAAGCAAAAGAGATTTAGCTGAATCATTAGGAATAAAAACTTATTTTTCAGAGAAAAAAAAAGATATTTTAAATTGGGTTAATACACATACCAATCAAATAGGAGCAGACGCGGTTCTAATAACAGCATCTACATCTTCTAATCAACCAATTCATACTGCCGCAGAAATATCAAGAAAAAGAGGCAGGATTATTTTGGTCGGCGTCACAGGTATAAATATAAGGAGGGATTTATTTTATAAAAAAGAACTTACATTTCAAGTAAGTTGTTCTTATGGCCCTGGTAGATATGATAATTCCTATGAAAAGGATGGAGAAGATTACCCTATTGGTTTTGTAAGGTGGACCGAAAAAAGAAATTTTGAAGCAGTCCTAGAAGCATTATCAAAAAAAAGTGTAGTCACTGAGAAGTTAATAACAAACAAATTTAAAATTGAGGATGCAGATCAAGCTTACGAAAAATTAATAAATGAAAGCGAATCTCTTGGTATTGTTATTAATTATAAAGAACAGTCGGAAAATCAATTTAAAAAAACAATCTATTTAAATAATGATAAAAGAGTTAATAAAGAAGTTAATGGGTCTTGTAATTTAAGCTTTATAGGTGCCGGTAATTATGCCACAAGAATGCTCATCCCAAATTTCAAGCGAAATGGAGCTTATCTAAATACAATATCTGCTAAAAATGGAATCAATCCTTTTTTTTACGGTAAAAAATTTGGATTTAAAAAAGCCACTACTGATAATGATGAGATCTTTAATGATAGAAAATGCAGTACTATTGTGATTTCCACAAGACATGATACTCATGCAGATCTAATTTTAAAAGGGCTATCAGCTGGCAAAAACATTTTTGTAGAAAAACCATTATGCATAAATTATTCAGATTTAGAAAACATTAAATCTGCTTACCAAAAATCAAACTTTACATCTAAGGATAAAAGCTTTAGTCCTTTATTAATGATTGGTTATAACCGAAGATTTTCTCCATTAGTGGAAAAAGTTAAAAATGAACTAAAATTATTAAACCAACCAAAATCCTTTATTTATAATTGTAATGCAGGTGAAATAGGAAATGACCATTGGTTAAACGATCCTTTAATAGGAGGAGGCAGATTAATTGGTGAAGCATGTCACTTTATAGATCTTCTGACCTTCTTATCTAATTCAAAGATTAGCGATATAAATTGTAATTATTTACCAGATAAGAATCCATGTCCAGAGAGTTTCTGCTTAAGCATAAAATTTGAGGATGGTTCAATTGGAACGATAAATTATTTTTCTAATGGATGTAAGGGGTACCCAAAAGAAAACTTAGATATTTTTTGTTCAGGAAAGATTTTTAAAATTGAAAATTACAGAAAACTTTCAATATATTCTGGTAATAAAAAGCAAACTATAAAGTTATGGAAGCAAGATAAAGGACAAAATAAATGCATTTCAGAATTCTTAAAAGCGATTAAAGAAGGCAAAGAATCTCCTATAAATACTGAAGAAATTTTTGAAATTCAAAAATTTATATTTGAAATGATTTGATTATGAAAAAATGCTGCGTTATAGGATTAGGATACATAGGTTTGCCTACCTCAACTATTATTGCAAGCTCAAATTATAAAGTTGTTGGATATGATATAAAACCAAAAATAATAAATACTATAAAAAAGGGTAAAGCTCACTTTAATGAAAAGAATTTGAACCAAATTCTTAAGCAAGTTATTGATTCCGGGAAGTTAAGAGCCTCTGAATTTATTGAATCAGCAGAAATCTTTATTATTACGGTGCCCACTCCTTTAGATAAAAAAATTAATTCAGTTATACCCAAACCAGATATATCCTTTGTTTTAGATGCAGCAAAGAAAATTGCAGAAGTCATAAAAGCAGAAGATTTAGTAATTATTGAATCAACTTGTCCAGTGGGAACAACAAAAAAAGTGCAATCTTTAATTGAAAAATATTCAGTTATTAAGAAAGAAGATTTTTATTTAGCTTGCTGTCCTGAGAGAGTAATCCCAGGAAATATTTTAAATGAGATCAAATTTAATGACAGAGTAATTGGTGGAGTAGATAAAAAATCTTCTGAAAAAGCAAGAGATTTTTACTCTAATTTTTGTTTAGGTAAATTGTTAATTACTGATTCTAAAACAGCAGAGCTTGTAAAACTTACTGAAAATTCATATAGAGATGTCAACATAGCTTTTGCAAATGAATTATCAATGATTTGTGAAAACCTAGAAATTGATTGCAAAAAATTAATAAATATTGCTAACCATCATCCAAGAGTCAATATTTTAAATCCTGGCTGCGGAGTCGGCGGCCACTGTATTGCAGTAGATCCATGGTTTATTGCATCTGAATTACCAAAACTAACTCCACTTATACAAACAAGCAGAAAAGTAAATAATGAAAAGTCGAATTGGGTTTTTAAAAAAATTAGAAAAGAAATAAAGGTTCTTGAAAAAAAAACTAATTCCAAAATAAATGTTGGATGTCTTGGTTTAACTTACAAACCAGATTCTGATGATTTAAGAGAATCTCCAGCTTTATATATTACAAATAAACTTATTAGTGAAGGTTTTCAAATACTTTGTTCTGAGCCTTATATCAAAAGCCATCAAAAAATTAATCTAGTAGATATTGATTATATAAATAAAAATGCAGATGTAATTTTTATTCTAGTAGCACATAGTATTTTCAAATCAACCAATTTTAAAAACAAAAGAGTTTTTGATTTCTGTAATGCATTAAACAATGATTAGATTTTTAAGAACAATTTTTGATATGGGGCTTATAAGATTTGTCCTAAGAATAAATTATGAATTGAGAAAAATTATAGATTCCGCATTACCAAAAAGGTTTATTTTAGGAAAAATAAAACCACTAGATATATTTAATAGTTGGCAAAATAAAGAAGAATTTTATTTTAAAACTAAAATAAATCTACCCAAACAAACAGATTTTTTTGAATACATAGAATTCACATTTCTAAATAAAAAAGAAAAACTTAAAGTTCCATTTAATTGGAACAATAAAAATTGGGAAAGATTATGGCAATTTAATCTTCATTATTTTGAGTGGTCTAGGGAAATTCTAGACAAATCATTAATAAATAATCTAGAAATAGAAGATATGAAAGTATTGGAACCATTAATTGACCATTGGATAAAATATAATCCTGTTGGTTATGGAGATGGTTGGCACAGCTATACTCTCTCATTAAGAATAAGAAATTGGATATGGTTATTCAGATGTTTTAAAACTTTAAAAAATCAATTTAGGATTAATTCATTATGGAAACAAATTCTATGGCTGCATGCCCACAAAGAAAGTTGTCATGGGGGTAATCATTTCTTAGAAAACCTCATAACACTAATGATTGGTAGTTTGCAATTTAATAGTAAACGCGCAACTAAAATATATAATGAGTCGAAAAATCTATTAAAAAAAGAGCTTGATATTCAAATTCTAGAGGATGGAGGTCATCAAGAGAGGAGTACTTCATATCATATTTCTATTCTTGAAAGATTAATTGAATTAGGATTAGTGATTGAAATTTTTAGAGGTGAAAGACCTTATTGGTTGATCAAATCTATTTATAAAATGAGAAATTGGTTAGAGATTATAATTATTCAAAAGAAAGCATTTCCAATCTTTAACGACAGTTCTAGTGAGGCATGTTCAGATATTAGAACGATAATAAAATATTCAGAATCTTTTTTAACAAGGAATAATTATATAGAAGAAGGATTTAGAAAATTATTACTTTTAAAAGCATTTAATAAAACAAAAATAGATAATTCAAAACCAACTAAAATCAAAAAAAATGCCAGTAAAAAACCTATCCCAAAAGTCTCTATCCTTAAAGAAACTGGTTGGTTTATTTTTAATCATTTAAACGGTTATGATTTAGTATTCAAATGTGGGACTATTTGTCCTAAACATCTTCCTGCTCATGGACATTCAGATCAATTTACATTCGATTTTTGGAAAGATGGAGAACCTATTATACGTGAAACTGGAGTAAGCACATATAAAAAAGGATTTCGAAGACATTATGAAAGATCTATAGTAAGTCACAATAGTATTCAATTGGGCGAAAAAAATAATTACTTTATCAAATGGATTGAACCATTAGAAATTTGGTCTACATTTAGGGCAGGTAAAAAATCTAAACGATTAGATTTCGATTCTGGAAAACATCAAGATTGGTTATGGCTTAAAGCTAGCCATGACGGTTATAAAAAATTAGTTTTTTTTATAAATAGATTCATTTTATTAAATATTGATAATGAGGGTTTTCCTATTTTAATAATTACAGATATTTTCAAATCAAGGTCACAAAATAAGAACCTTTGGAGAAGTTATTTTCATATGATGAATGATATTTATCAAATCAAAACGAACAAAAAATTAAATTGGAATTTCTATTCTAATGAAGAATTAAATATCAAAAAAGTCAATGGGTATTATGCAAAAGGATTTAACCTAAAAAAGAAAAGGGAATTTATTAAAGTTAGTGGGGAGAGTAAAAATAAATACTCTATAATTACATATATTTTGGCACGGAAAGATATTAAATTAAATGCTGATTTTCTTGATAATGAAAAAATAAATTTAGATATAGATTCTAAATATTCCATAACAATCAAACCAGACTCAAAACCATTATTTGATAATTTTTAAGAATGCAAAAAACAAAAATCATTATTTTCACAAGTAACTTCTTACCTGATCAAAGCGCCGGAGCAGTAAGAGCAAATGAAATCGTAAACAAATTAATCAAAAGAAATTTAAATTTAGAAATTTTTGTTCTAACAACAATCCCAAAAAGATATGGGATGAATTTCTCAAAAAAATATTATAATTATAAAACTTTGAAAAATAATAATAAATTAATAATCAAAAGATTCTGGATTCCATATTTTGGTAATAGTTTATATGCAACTACTATTTCGTATATATTTTATTTTGTACAAGCTCTTTGCTATGGTTTAATTTACAGACCTAATATAATCTTAGGAACTAGTGCAAAACTTCTTACATCATTTCTAGCCACTTGCACAGCAAAAATAGCAAATGCGACGCTCTTTATTGATTACAGAGATACTTTTATAGATAATTACTTTTATTTTTATAGGCAGAAAAAAAAGATTTTATTTATAACATACTTGATATTTATTGAAAATTTTGTTTTTAAAAATGCTGACTCAATAAATTTAGTATCAAAGGGTTTTACTGATGCTCTTGAAGTAATCAATAAAGTAAAAAAAGAAAATTGTAAGATTACTTTTTTTCCAAATAGTATCGAACAAAAATACAAAAATAAAATCTTATCTAGTACTAAAATTAAAAAACATAAACAAAAATCAAAAAATTCATATATTGTTGGTTACTTTGGAAATCTTGGAGAGGGTCAAGATATTTTTAATTTATTAAAAAACCTCGCTAAAAATCAGAAAGCATTAAAAACTCTTAAAGATAAGAAAATAAGAATAAATATTTATGGATCAGGCTCACAATTAAGAAAAATTATCAAGTTGCTTGAAGAAGATAAAAATACAAATAAAAAATTTAAAATCTCTGACCATGTTTTTTATAAGGGTCTTATTTTAAAGGATAAAATACATCTAGAGTACAAAAAATTAGATTGTTTATTTTTACAATTATCAAAAATTAAATCTTTAGAAATGGTAATCCCAACTAAACTTTTTGATTATTCAGCCACTAATCTACCATTAGTTTATGGTGCTTCAGGATTTACAAAGGACTTTATTAAAAGTATAGATGGAAGTATTTATTTTGAACAACTTAATCCAATTAGTTTTGTTAATGCAATAAAAAATTCTAGTAAGATTAATGTTGAAAAAATAAAAAGAAATAATTTTCTTAGTACATATGATTCTGATGTTATTTATTCTAAATATATTGAACATTTAATAATAGAAAGTAAATTAATATAATGATTATCAAAAATTACTTATTATTAAAAATAATAAAATTATAATTGCATTTAAAGTATATATAAATAAAACAGATTTTCTATGCGAAAGTCCTAAATCAATCAACTTATGGTGAAGATGAGATCTGTCAGGATAGAAAGGTGACCTAGATTCCCAAATCCTCTTAAAGATAACAAAAATCATATCTAAAATAGGAATAGATAGAATTATCAAAGGCGATAATAGACTTACTTCATTAGATTTATCATTCATCAATGTAATAGCTAATAAAGAAATTATTGAGCCAAGAAAATATGAGCCACTATCTCCCATATAAATCTTAGCTGGATAAAAATTGTGATAAATAAATCCAAAACTACTACCCAAAAGTATAGAAGAGACTAAAACAATAAAGAAATTTTCTGCAGATAAACCTAAAAATAAAAAGCCAAAAAGAGAAAAAACAGATATGCCAGCAGCTAGCCCATCTAATCCATCTATCCAGTTATAGGCATTAGTAATACCTACTATCCATATAGTTGTTATTAATAAACTTATTATTGGAGATATAGAAAGGCCTTCAAGAAATTGTCCAAATATAGGCAATTGATAAGCAAACAACTTTAATCCACCCAACCATGTAAATACAGAAATTAAAATCTGACCTAGTAATCTTGGGATAGGAGGCAAAGCTATTATGTCATCAAGAAACCCAATGATAAAAAATAAAAAAGAGCTGAATAACAATATGTTCTTATTAGAAAAATTTTCTAATTGATTTGCTAATTCTCCATAATTAATAAATATAAAAAAAGTGGTAAAAAAACTAATAAATATAGCTAATCCGCCAAAACGTAAAATTTCATTATTGTTATTTATTCTTAATTCTGATCTATTTATAAATTTAAAATACTGATTTTTCCTGATAATTAGAAATGATATTATTAAAGAAATAATGCCACTTATAATAATTTTTGAAAATATAAAATTGACATCTACATTACTCATTTATTAATAAATTATTGAACGCTTTTATTAATTATAAACTTTTATTATATTTAATATAATTATTGTTTAATAAATTTTAAAGCAATAAAGAATATTGCTAATAATTATTATCGCAACTCACTATTGAAAATAAATGCCATAAATTACGCAAATCTCTTTTTGAAAAATTATTCTTAGGGTCATTTAAATACATAAAATAATCATAATTTAAATTATTACTTGGTTCCATGAAAAATTCCTTTAACTTTTTATTAGCACTTATCAAAGTATTTACAAATTCACCGTTAGCGGCAAGTTTATCTAGAAAGGGAGTAAACCCTTTTTTGTAGGAATTTATATATAAACTTCCTAATCGATTTTTAACATAATTTCTAAGAAATTCTTTTTTATTGGAATATGGATTTTTCAAAAGGTATGTTTTAGAGAAACTTTTAAAGAAATTATTTAATAAAGGAGCTCTTCCCTCCAGAGAAAAAAACATAAACGCCCTATCTGTTTTTGGTAAAGTATGATTTGTCATATAAAATAGCTGATCTAATTGACATAAATTCAATAATAAGCTGTCATTTTTATTAATCAATTTTATTAAATAATTATCTATTTCAAAATTCTTATAAGAAAATCCCGTAGAAAAATTTCTCAGATATCTTTTTAATATCTTTATTTTTATATTAATAGGGAGAAATTTATATATATAACCAAATCTTTTTAAGTAATTGAGATATCTATGATAGCCTCCAAAGATCTCATCACCACCATCTCCAGTTAGCAAAATAGTATCTCTATTTTTAGAAGCCTCTTTTGCCACTATATAAGATGAAATTATAGAAGGATCAGGATTTGGATAATCTATTATTGTAGACAATTGTTGAATTACTTCTAGTGCATCATTAATATTTAGTTCTACTGGTATATGATCAAAACCTAATTCTAATGATGTTTTTTCTGCTTGTGCTAATTCGAAGTTTTCTTCTTCTGGACTAAAAAGAGTATAAGATCTCGAAATTATTTCCAACTCAGAACTGCCAACTGCAACAGAAGTTGAATCCAAACCACCACTTAATAGAATTCCACAAGATCTTTGTCCTATTAGTGAGGACTGAATTGATTTAGTAAAATCATTCCTCAATAATTTTTCATTTGCATTTAAGTCTATACTTTCTACTCGATCAATTGAAGCAAAATTAAAATCTATTTTTAAATCTCTTAGACAAATTTTAATTATATTTCCTGGAGTAGAGGAGAAAGTTCTTTTGTAAATAGTTTTTGAAGGGGTAGTAAATCCATTTCGTAAATAATTTGACAATTCTAAAGAGTCATATTCTTTTTTAAAATTTGCAGTTAATTTAAAAAAAAGAGATGGATTTGATGAAACTGATACAGACTTTTTATCCTCTGATAAACAAAAATATAATGGCTTTTGAGCAGATTTATCTCTATACAAAATAAGATTTTTATCTACTTTAGAATATATAACAATTGAAACCATCCCATCTAAAAGAGATAAGACCTGATCAAGTTCATATTTATCTAAAAGTCTTAATATAGTCTCAGTGTCTGAATCTGTAAGAAAATTTATATTTTTTAAATATATCCTTCTGAGTTCTAAATGATTATAAACTTCACCATTAAAAAGTAATGTGTATTTTGAATTTGCTAGATTCATTGGCTGTGATGCAAGAACTGAAAGATCTTGAATAGCAAGTCTAGAGTGTGCCAAAAGTAGCTTATTACCCAACTCAAAATTATATCCAAAATTATCTGGACCTCTTTTATTTAGTCCATCTTTTAACTTCTCAATTTCTAAATCTTTTAAGGGATAATTATGACTAAAATGGACATAAATACCACACATAAAATCAAAATCTTATGAAATTTATTATAGCCGAGTTTTCATAAATAAAAAAGTTATAAATAATTTTATTTCTCAAATTCATTAATATAGTACTCAATACTATAAAAATTAATTACAAATAAGCTCCAATATAAAACACTAAATGTAGTCTGTATTGTCAAAATATCAGAATCAAAAAATAATAATAATAGACTTCCTAAAATAAAATATATTGAAGAAAGAATTTGATATGGAAAACTAATTATTTGCCGTTTATTTAATTTAGAAGATTTTAAAAAAATTTTAAATCCCAGAAATAAATTTCTTATATAGAAAAAAACAATTAAAATAAAAATAGAAAATCCTAAATATCCAAAATCATGTAATAGTGTAAGGTAGTAATTATGCAATGTACATTCAGTAGTGTTATATACTTCAATATATTCCATTCCTAAAGTGGAGCATAGGAAATATGTAGAACCAATCCCTTTCCCAAAAAAAGAAATATTATCAAGATTCGAAAATATACCTACCAAAATATCAAACCTTGAACTGTTGAAAAAAGCATTTAAGGAATATCTAGTTGAAGATAAGGCAACAAATAAAAATGCTGTTGAAGAAATAAGAATTAAATAAACTCCTCGAAAAATTTTTGAAAAATAATTCTTATCACCAAGAAAAAAAATAATTTCTAGACCTAAGAATGCAAGAGTAATTGCAATTAAAGAAGCTCTACTTCTTAAAACAAATATCACAAAAATATTTATAAATAATAAAAGACTTAAAAAAATATTTTTTTTATTAAATAGTCCTGCTGAAAGTTTTCTGAAATAAGGAAGTATTGTTAAAACTATTAGAGATAATGAGGGAGCTAATGTATTGCTTCTTCCAAAATAGTAATAAATAGTGGAAAGAGAAAATCTACCTTCAGGTATACCTGGACCTTCACCTGTATCAGGATTTGGGCCTGAAGTTACTGGAACACCATTAATGCCTAAAGTTAAAATGTCTCTAGCCTTTGTAAAGTCAAATTCGAGGCCAAAAAATTTAAATTTATAAACTATTGAAGATAAAATAAAAATTCCTAGAAATGTATACAAAAATATTGCCAGAAATTCTATTTTTTTTAATTTTTTTAAATTAGAGCTTTTTACCAGGAAGGCAATTAGTAAAGGAAAGAATGAATAAATAGAATAGACAAATATCGTGTTGTAGAAAATCTGTCCGTTATTAAAATAACTTAAATCGTAATAAAAAAATGAATATATTAGTGTGAAAACCTGATAAATAATAAAAATAATTATTAATAAGAGAAAATTATCAAATTTATTAAAAATTAATTCTCTCGTTTTTTTAAAAAATAAAAAAGGTATTATCAAAGATATTAATATTAGCTTTGGATGCGGAATACCTAACAAAAAGAAAATCGGAAAGACATTGAATAACAAAATCAAATCAAATAAATTATTTATAAGAAAGCTCTTTAAATGATTTTGATTATATCTAAAAGTTATTGAGGACATTATTCTCATGAATTAAATTTTCTGCAATTCTAAAATCTTCAACTGTATCGACTTCTTGCCACAAATTTTCGGTAATATCAATAGTTGAAAATTGTCCATTATTTATTAATGAAAAAAGTGTATAGCATGATATTTTATTCTGCTTACTATAATTTAAACTTTTGAAATTATCTAGTAAGTCTGATGCGAGTTTTTTATTAGCTAATATTGGTCCAACTATTTCTCCGTCCAACTTTGGTCGACAATCTAATTCTTTTTGAGTTGTTTGACCAAAATCAACTGGATACCAATCTTTAATATAAGTATTATCTTTTAGAGTAAACTTATGCAAATCTGTCTGCTTGCCAAAATTAACGCAAATTTTATTTTTACCGAAATTATTTTTCAATTTTATTGATATGAGTTTTTCGAAGATTAAATCGGAATTTATATAAATCCAATTCCCAGTTATTAAAGGTAAAGCCTTTGCGAGCGAAGAACCACAATTAGTTTCTTTATATTTTTGATTATATAAAAAAGTAGTTTTACTTTTGATGGTATTATCAATTGCATCTTTTAACAAATTATATTTAGATCCTAATACAAAAATAAATTCCTTATCTTTAATTGGACTTAATGAATAATTGAGTCTATCTAAAAAAGTCTTACCGCAAATTTCAACTAATAATTTTGGGTATAAAAAAGGATTAATTTCCTTTAATCTACTTCCAATTCCGGCTGCTGGGATTACAATTTGAACCATAAATATTTTAAAATGATAAGAAAATAATTCTTCAAAAATCTAAGATCTTTTTAAATTTTAAATATTATTTTTAAATAAGCCATTTAAATAATAATCTACTTTGTTAGATTCCATAATTGACCAATTAAATTTGTTTGCCTCATTGATCAAATCTTTTTGTATTGATCTGGAGTTCATGAAATTTTCATTCGAAACCTTTCTTCTGGAGTGACTTTCAGAAGTACACATTTTAATATGAATATTGGGATTATTGTTTAGCAAAATTATTTTTATATCAGGCTCAAGAATATCATAAATATGTGGGAGTATATTTACACCTTCAATAACTAATTTAGTACCCTCTCTACGTGCTCTATCAATACATCTTTTTATAGGCCTGATAATCTCCTTAGACTGTTCTAAAAGAAGTTCATATCCACACTTGTCTAAAGTTGAATCAAAAGAAAAAGAATGTAAATAAATATTTTCTTTTTCGTCAATATAATTTCTTGCAATTTCTCTTATAAAACCTGTACCTATAGAGTGATGGAATCCATATTTACTGGTCAGAAGTCTAGAAGTAGTAGTCTTACCAGTACCTGAAGCCCCTCCAATAAGTGCAATTTCAGGCTTAAACATACCGAAAAAATAAAAGAACCAATTACTATTATAACTTTATATAATCAAATTTTACTAAGCCAATAATTTGCAAGTCTCAAAACATTGGAGCTGTAACCCCATTCATTATCGTACCAAATGAATATTCTAAGATAGTTTTGATCGTATATTTCTGTCCACCTACTATCTAAATGCACATTTTTATCTGTCCCTAGAAAATCCTTGGATACTAATTGCTCAGTATCAACTTTAAGAAGCTTTCTTTTACTTAAATTAGATTCTAAAAGCATTTTGTGAAATTCTGACTTACTACAATAAGATTTCAATTTCAAATAAATCATTGCCCCACAAACTATTGAGGTTGGAACTCTTACACACATGCCTTGCAATTTACCGTTTGTAAATGGCAAGACATCATTAAGAGCTTCTATACATGATGTATTTCTAGGAATAAGATTATCTTGTGCTGTTCTACCAAGACTATAATTATTAAAAATCTTATTTTTTTCGCTATACATCATTGATGGGCCATCAAGAAGATTCTGATAATTAGACCAAGGATGTAAAATAGTAATATTACCAAATTCGAAGTCATAAAATTGACTGATAGCATTAATTATTGAGCCACAGCCATTTGCATCACAAGTACTACTACAAATTTTCCTTGCTTTAATTTTTAAGAGATTTTTTTCATTAATACCAAAAATAATTTTTTCTGCTTTTACATCTGCAGAATTAGTTTGAATAAGTCTAAGTTCATTTTTTTCTATAGTTTTTTCTAGTATTAATGATAATTTTTTGGAACCTGTGGCGTCAATTATCAAATCTACTTTTGAATAATTAATATCATTTAATTGATTTGCATGATAGTAGATAATCTTTTTTACTTCATTAATTAAAATTTGATTATTTGAAGAACTGATTTCATGTTTTAACCTTCCATAATTAGAATCATATTTTAATAAGTATGAAACATTCTCCAAAGATGGATTTTCATCGCATATAAAAATAAGTTGAAAATTAGTAGAATCTATAATCTGTCTTGCTATGGCTCTACCGATTCTTCCAAAGCCAAATAAACCTATATTTATCATTAGTAATATATTATTAGAAATATATAGAATTTAACTTCATTTTATTATTAAATATTTATTTAAAATTTTAAAAGTAAAAATTATTAATAAGTGAAAAAATAAAAATCAGATTAATTGTTTTCTAATGAATTTATAAATTTTATATAAGAGTTTACAACATAATTCATCCTTAATTTTCTATTTCTCATATTTTTTGCGTTCATAGAAAAATAATCTAATTTTTTGGAAACATTTATAATTGCATTTGTATAAAGTTCAATTAATATATTTATATCTTTTCCTGAGAAGTTTCTAGACCTAAACAAATCATCATAAAAAAAATCATTTGAACAGTATAATTTCTCTTTTACTAAAAACCCTCCGTCTGAAACAATTTCTGGAATGCCTCCACTATAAGGAGCTATTACAGGAATACCTAAAGAAAGAGACTCTACAATAAAATTTGGACATGGATCAAAAACAGATAGTGAGAAAGTTAAATCATTAATAAGGAATTCTCTCGATATATTACTTTCATAGTTATTGTTATATCTTTTTAGAAGATTTAACCATTGTGGAGGATGAGAAAGAATATCTTTAGCATCTTCCATAAACCAATCAGGGAATTTTTCTAATTCATGATAACCATACATATTTACTTTAAAAGGTATTTCAGAATTCTTATTTATTCCATCTAAAACAACTATCATTAAATCTGTCCTTTTTCTAGCTCTCTTGGGATCAAATAAAGTAAGGAAATTTAAACAAGTATTTTGTTTTTTATAATTTACAAAATTTTTTTTAAATTCTTTTGCATTCAAAATTATCGTGGAATTTTTTGACTTTAAGATTGGTAAATGATAGATAAATTTTTCTCTAACAAATTTGCTTTGAAAAATTAAAGCATCTGATAAAAAAGATTTAATTATTTCTGATAAATTATTACAAATAAAAAATGCTCTATTTCTATTAAAGAAAATATTTATTAATTTATAAAATAAAATTTTTATAAAAGATTTCTTCTTTAATTCAGAAATATTATAAAAATCTGAATATAATCCA
>MDSV01230574.1_pt1 | contig 26376 bp, 30 predicted proteins | sample 810851 | NCBI WGS metagenome assembly MDSV01 (sample SAMN05326640, study PRJNA326480) | marine metagenome | isolation source: seawater | place: Atlantic Ocean: North East | collected 2012
GTGTAACGGTTAGCACGAAAGTTTGTGGAACTTTAAGTTTGAGTTCGATTCTCAGCCCGGGTACCAAAAAATGAATAAACAGAATAAATTAGTACCTGATTTACCTTCAGGTTTTGAAGATAGATGGAATAAAAAGTTAATTCTCAAGAAAAAATTAATTAATATTATTGAGAATAATTTTATTAAGTTTGGTTTTGAACCACTTGAAACTCCATCATTTGAAATAAGTGAAAATATAGGATCATTTCTTACAGATGATGATAGTAATCCTATGTCTGATGTATTCTCATTTAAAGACGGTGAAAAAAATATTACTCTTCGATATGATTTATCAAGTCCACTTGCTAGATTTGTTGCAAAAAATAACCAAGAATTAACACTACCCTACAAGAGGTATGCAATTCAAAATGTATTTAGAAATGAAAAAGCAGGTAATGCTCGCTATAGAGAGTTTACCCAAGCTGATTGTGATATAGTAGGAAATATTAATCCTGCTCAAGGAAATGCTGAACTTTGTAATTTAATATCAAGCACACTTATTGCTTGTGGTCTAAAAAAAGAACAATTTTCAATCAATGTAAGTAATAGAAAAATCGTTCAAGGCTTAATTGAAGAATTGAATATTCCAGAAGAAAAGGAAATCAAAGTTATGCGAGCTATTGATAAATTAGATAAACCTGGATTCGGCCTGAAAGGCACAGAAGATCTTTTAAAAAAGGAAAGAAAAGATTCTAGTGGAGCTATAACAGAAGGTGCTGATTTAGATGATGAGCAGGTTTTAAGAATTATGAATTTTTTAAAGGTTAAAGATTTAAAAGAACTAAAAGAAAATTTAAAGAATCCAACGTCGCAAGAGGGAGTTCAAGAGCTAGAGGATTTACTGGAAATAGTAAGTTATGGAAACTATTCGAGTCAGATAAAAACTAATTTTACTATAGTTAGAGGTCTTGCTTATTATGATGGGTTTTGTGTCGAAACAAATTTAAACTTTAAAGTAACTAACAATAAAGGTAAAGAAGTTGACATTGGTAGTATTTGCTCCGGTGGACAATATAATAAGTTAATTTCTAGATTTAAAGGAGTTGACATACCAGGCACAGGGATGAGTATTGGAGTAGATCGTTTATTATTTGCCATAATGCAACTTGATCAAATTAAAGTTAATGAAAAAAAACCAGCTATCGTTTGTGTGATGGACCAAAAATATTTAAAAAATTATTATCAAATTTTAAAGGTTTTAAGAGACAATAATATTAATTCTGAAATATTTTTAGATGGCAAAAAAAATCTTGGAAAACAACTAACTTATGCAAATAAAAAACAGTGTCCGGTGGCTATTATTTGTGGAGAAAATGAATTTAAGAATAATACTATTACTTTAAAAAACCTCTTAGGTGTTAAAGGTGAAAATAATCAAATTACGTTTCCAAAAGAGAATTTAATAAATGAAATCAAAAAATTTATCTGAAAAAATTCTTAGATCAGTAAAATCTAAAGGTTTTAAATATATTGATTTACCATCAGTTATTGAAACAAATCATATAGTGCAAAGATCAGGAGAAAATTTTAGAAAATTTATTTTCTCGTTTATTGATCAAAATGGCAGTGAACTTTGTCTAAGACCAGACTTAACGATTGTATCATGTCTTCGGTATCTGGAAAACAATTTAAAAGGCAAAGAGAAAATATTTTATAGTGGACAAGCTTATAGAAAATCTAACAATAAAAGAGATTCTATAATTAGAGACCAAGTTGGTTTTGAAATAATTGGTTCTAAAAATGAAAAAAATGATGATAAAGAAATTATTTATACTGCATTAAAATCTTTATCAAATTTAAATTATTCAAGAGGAACTTTAAAAATTGGAAATGTTGAAATTTTTAATTTACTAATTTCAAAGTTAGATATTCCAAAACGATGGAAGTTGAGACTTTCGAGACATTTTTGGAGAGAAACCTACTTTAATGACTTGCTTAAAAGATTAGAGACAAATTCTGATGTTGATCCAACAATTGTTGAAGTTGATAAAAATAGATATTTAAAGATGTTAAAAGATAATCAACAAACTAAAGTAGCAGGAAGATCAATCGAAGAAATTTTAAAAAGATTTAATAATAAAATTAAAGACCCAAGAAGAGCAAGTAGAGGTAAAAATATATCAAAAATTATTAAAGCATTTTTAAAAATTAATTGTCCAATAAACCAAGCAGCAGAAAAGCTTAATATTTTTTTTAAAAAAAATAAGATTAATTTAGTTGTAGATCAAAAATATTTTCCGACTTCATTAAATAAAATTCAAAAATTAAATGTAGAGTTTTCGACTTCGTTTGGTCGTCAATTAGAATATTATACAGGTATGGTTTTCAAAATTGATATTAAATCTAAATCTAAAAATATTAATGTATTAAACGGTGGCCGATACGATAAACTAATTTTAGACCTTGGATCAAAAAAAAAAGTTCCAGCAGTAGGAGCTGCTTTAAATTTAAATTACTAATGATAAATATTGGAATTCCAAGCAAAGGTAGACTTAGAAAAGATATTTTAAGGATATTTAGGAAAAATGATTTAAACTTAATATCTGAAAGAGGTGAGAGAGATTTGTTGGGATCAATTAAAAACCTTCCTAAAGTTAAGATAATATACTTACATGCAAGGGAAATTATTGAAAGATTAGGAGATGGATCAGTAGATCTTGGTTTCTCAGGATATGATTTATTAAAAGAAAGTGAAATAAATATTCAAAAAAAAATAATTGTAATTAAAAAATATAACTTTGGAAAAGCAAAATTAGTTATTGCTATTCCAGATCCTTGGATTGATGTTCAAACAGTTGCAGATCTTGAAGAAATTGCGTTTGAATTTAAGGATAAAAAAAAGAAAAGATTAAGAGTTGCAACTAAATACCCAAATTTAACAAGAGAATTTTTATTCTCAAAAGGAGTAACACAATTCAAAATAGTTGGTAGTTTGGGTGCTACAGAAGCTTATCCTTTTACCGGCTCATCAGAGATTATAACTGATATCACTTCAACTGGAGAAACTCTAAACGCTAATAATCTTAGAGTATTAAAAGATGGTATAATATTAAAATCAGAAGCCTGTATGATGATTTCTAAATCAGCCCCTAAAATTAATATTCTAAATAGAGTAGTTAAATTACTTTCTAGAAATCTTGCTTTAAATAAGCGTAGAGAAGTATAAAATACGAATCATGGACACAGTCTTATTAATTATTTTGGTTTTATTACTAGGAGTTGCTATAGCAATTCTTTATTTAAATTTAAGATCTAAGCCTAAAGATGATGCTGTAAATAAAGAGGTTGAAGAAATAGCCAATTTAAATGCAGAAATTATTAAATTAAAAGATAGTTTAAATACTACAATTAATACCTCACTAGGTTCAATGTCGACGTCATTCAATGCTCTATCAACTGGGGTCACTAAAGATATGACAGAAGCTTTAACAAAAGTTGATGAAAAAGTAGGAAACTTTAACCAGCAAGTTCAAATATTAAATCAAAGCCAAGAAGGAATTACTAAAATTTTAGCTGGAGTTAAAAAATATGGAGTTCTTGCAGAGTTTAGTTTAGATGCTTTGATCAAAGATTTACTACCTGCATCGCAATTCATGACAAATGTAAAGATGAAAGAGGATACAAGTGAAAATGTAGAATACGCAATCAGACTTCAAGGTGATGTTATGGTTCCAGTAGATTCGCATTTTCCATTAGAAAAATTTAAAGCAATTACCGATGGTTATGATGCAGATGACAAAAGATTAGTAGCAGATGCGAGAGCAAAATTAGCTACAGCGTTTAAAAACAAAGCAAAAAGTGTTAATGAAAAATATATTGTCCCACCAAAAACTACAGACTTTGCAATTGTTTATGCACCAACTGAAAGTTTATATAAAGAGTTAACTGAGTACCAAGATCCAAGTACTAAAGAGTTGTTAACTCAAGAAATAATGAAAAAATATAAAGTTGTAATTTGTGGCCCTAATACTTTATCAGCCTACTTGCAATCCTTACATATGGGATTTCATTCTTTAAAAGTTCAAAAGGGTGCTACTGAAATTTATAATCATTTAAAAACAATCAGTACTAGATTTGCAAAACATTTTGACAATGTAATTACTCTTAGAAAAAAATTAGAAGAAGCAATGACTGTAGTTGATAAGTTTGGAACAGATGCAAGGTCAATTAGTAGAACTTTAGAAAATATTAAAGATCCCGAGCAAGTTGAGAAAGCGGTTCAAACAGAAAATGTAGAAAAATTTGTTGAACACTCAAAACAAGTTAAAAAATAATTTCTTTTTTTCTTTAATACCGATTATAAGAAACTATATGCAGTGGAATAATAAATTTTCTTACCCAAAATCTATGAGATCAATAGTTAGTGGCTCAAGAATGTATGATGTTAATCAGGAAAAACTTCCATCAGTTACTACAATACTTAAAGCTACAGAGTCGGAAGAAAAAAAAGCATCACTTGCCAATTGGAAAGCAAGAGTAGGAGTGACTGAAGCAAATAGAATTAAAAATGATGCAAGCAATCGTGGAACGTCAATGCATGCATTCTTAGAAAAATATTTGTTAGGTCAATTAAATTTAGAATTACTGGAGGAAGAAGATAATAAATCTAAAAAAATGGCTGATGAAATTATTGAACAAGGTATTAAAAACAAATTATCAGAAATTTGGGGAACTGAGGCGACATTATATTATCCTGGAAAATATGCAGGGACTTGCGACGCGTGTGGAGTGTATGAGGGACACGAGAGCATAATAGATTTTAAGCAATCTAATAAGCCTAAAAAAGAGGAATGGATTGAAGATTATTATCTACAATTAGGCGCATATTCTTTAGCTCATAATGTTGTGTATAATTCTAAAATTACGCAAGGAATAGTTTTACTTTGCACTGTAGATAATTTATTTCAAGATTTTAAAATACAAGGTGTAAAATTAGAAAATTATCAAAATAAGTTTTTAGAAAAAGTTGAACAATATTACTTTCAAAGGAATAAAAATAAGTGAATTTTGTAATCTGGGATATAGAGTCATCAAGTAGCTCCACTACTTGGGGATCAATAATTGAAGTAGGTGGCATATTAGTAGATCCAAATTTTAAGGAAATAGATAGATTTAATCTTAGGTGTAGATTACCAGAGGGTGAAATACCTCAGGCAATGGCTTTAATAGTTAATAAAACTAGTGTTGATTTATTAACAAAGGGAAACCTAAGTCACTATCAAATGTTAAGTCAGTTAGAGGCGATATTTAAAAAGTGGAGCCCTGCAATTTTTTTAGGCTGGTCTAATATAGGTTTTGATGACGAAATGATAAGAAATGAATTTTTTAAGGGTATTAGATATCCTTATATTACTAACGCAACACCTAATAAAAGGCATGATGGATTGAATATAGCTAGAGGAGCTCATTCTGTAGATGAAAGTGTTGTTAAAACAGAAATTAACGAAAAAGGTAATGCTGTGATGAAATTAGAATCACTTGCTAGAATGAATGGATTTGACTCAGGAGGTGCTCATAGTGCATTATTTGATGCAGAACTTACAGTAAAAGTATTGGGCCTGATAAAAAAAAGACAACCTCAAACCTGGGATTCATTTTTTAGAACAGCAAATAGAGCTGACACTGAAATTATAATTAAAAAAGAAAAAATTTTTACTCTTGCCGAGTATCATTTTGGTAAAAATTATAAATATGTTGTTGCACCCTTGCATCCAAAGTATTGCATTCATCCTATTTACCAATGGGGACAAGCTTTTGACTTAAAAATAGATCCTTTGCCTTTTATAAATATGTCAATTTCAGAACTTAAGATTGCTATGAAAAAACAAAAATTCTTAAAAACAATTCGTTCAAATAAGGCTCCAATTATTTTAGACTCTAGTTATGGAATGCAGATAGAACCTTACTGCAATATAGATTCAAATTTAATTACCCAAAGAGCAAAAATTGTTAATAGTAATGAAAAATTTTCTTCAAATATATTAACAGCCTTGAGGGAAATTGCAGAAGAGAAACAACAGCTTGAATCACAAGAAGATGTTTTAGCAGAAGAAAGTATTTATAAAAAATTTACCCCACAAAAAGATATAGCATTATTTTCTAAATGGCATGCAGCGTCATGGAAAGAAAAATTAGTAATGCTAGATAAATTTGAAGATGAAAGAATTTTGAGCTTTGGTAAAAAGATAATCTATCAAGAGTCTCCTGAGACATTACCAACAGATATGTTTAAAGATATAAAAATGGAAATTGCAAAAAGAATCTTAAGTGACAAAAAAGAAAAGTGGTGGACCTGTAAGGAGTTTTATTTTGAGTGTGACAATTTGAGAGACAAATATACTAATGAAAAGGACGAGGAAAAACTTAAATTTTTAGATGAAATTAACGAGTTTGTTGAAAATATTCAAAAAAAGTATGAACAAGCTTAATTTTAATGTTAATTAATGTTAAAAAGTTATTAAATTAAATAACAAGCTAAAATAAATATACAGGAGTTATTATGGCAACAGTAAGTATCACAGATGATAATTTTGATAGTGAAGTTTTAAAATCTTCAAAACCTATTGTTGTTGATTTTTGGGCAGAATGGTGTGGTCCATGTAAACAAATTGGGCCGGCTTTAGAAGAAATTTCTGATGAGATGGCTAGTGAAGTTATCATCGCAAAACATAATATAGACAATGAACCAAACACTCCTACAAAGTACGGCGTTAGAGGCATACCTACTATGTTATTGTTTAAAGATGGTGAATTAAAATCAACCAAGGTTGGTGCCACCCCAAAATCAGATATCGTTTCTTGGATTAAAGAAAATATTTAATTTAATTTTAAAATTTCTCCAGTTAAATATAAAGAACCAGTAATTAAAATAATTTCATTTTCTTTTAAAGCAATTGAAGATATTGCTTCTGTAATAGATTTTTTGTATTGAACATTTAAAAAACCATTTATTTTATTTTTAAGTTCTATACCTTTGATTGCACCTGGCTGATTAGGAATATCAATCGTAGTTATAGAATGTACATCTTTAAAGTATTCAATATATTCTTGATGATTTTTATTTTTCATCATTCCTAGGATTATATGTTTTTTGCAATTTAAACTTTGTAAATATTGATTAAGTGCTTTTGCTCCTAGCGGATTATGAGAACCATCTATAAATAAATGATTATTTTTTACTATCTCTTTTAGTTTTCCAGATTTAATTTCTTGAAGTCTAGCAATACTTTCAATTCTAGTAATTCCATTCTTAATATGATTATCATTAATTTTAAATTGAGCTAATTGTCTAGCAGTAGCAATTGCTGTTGATACATTCTCCAGTTGAAAATCTCCTTTAACATTTGGTTTAGGAAGTTTTAATTTACCAAACTCATCTTCATAATTAAAAAAATCACTTTCACTTGAGCTAAAAGTAAAATTTTTATCATAAATAATTTTTTTTGAAATATTATTTGAAATTGAATTTTCAATTAAATTTTTTATTTTACTTGATGCTTGTTTAGCAACTATTATTTTGGAGTTTAATAACTCAGTAGTTTTTTCAAAAATAATTCTTTCAATTGTTTTTTCTTTGTTTGGTAGCCAATCTAGATGATCAAGTCCAATAGCTGTTACTATACTTGCTAAGTTCTTTTTTAAAATATTTGTAGCATCAAATCTGTGAAACAAACCTGTCTCAACTAAGTTAATATTATTTGGATATTTTTTTGCATTATAAAAATAAGCTACAGTTAATATTTCAAAAAATGTAATTGGATCACCATTATTAATATTCTCAACTTCTTGCAATAAATTTGCTAAACTTTCATCATCTAATTCTTTATTATTAAAAATAAATCTTTCATTTATTTTTTTTATATGAGGGCTAGTGTATATATTGCATACATAATTAGATTGTTTGAGTATTGCATACAATGCTTTAATAGTAGAGTACTTTCCATTAGTACCCACAATTGTGATGCAATTAAGATTGTTTTGAGGATTTCCTAATTTTTTACAAAGATTTTTGACTCTGTTTAAACTAAGATCAATTTCTTTAGGATGCAGTTTTTGTAATTTTTCTACTATTTTCTGGAGCTTCATTTGATAGTGAATTTATAGCAGAATTTTTCTTTAACAATATCGATAATAATGATCCTAATGTTTTTCGTAAGTTTTTTCGTTCTACAATTAAATCTATAAAACCAGTTTTTTCAACGTATTCACTTCTCTGAAACCCTTCTGGCAGTTCTTCTCTGACCGTTCCTTGGATGACTCTAGCACCTGCAAATGCCACAATTGCTCCTGGCTCTGCCAAATGTAGATCTCCTAACATAGCATATGATGCTGTTATGCCTCCCGCTGTAGGGTCTGTTAAACATACTAAATAAGGTAAATTATTTTTTTTAAGTTCATTTATTGCAAGAGTAGTTCTGGTCATTTGAGAGAGTGAAATTAAAGACTCCATCATTCTCATTCCTCCACCAGATGTAAAAATTAAAAAAGGCTGTTGATTTTCAATTGCATGTTGAATGCCATATAAAAATGCTTCTCCTTCAGCGGCCCCAATAGAGCCACCTATAAAATCAAAATCAGAGGCTATTGAGGTAATATTAATATTATTAATATTTGATTGAACGACCATCATTCCACAATCCATACCAGTTTTTTTTCTAGCTGTTTTTAATCTATCTAAGTAGGTTTTTGAGTCTTTAAAATTTAAAGGGTCATCTTTAGGAATTGGAGTTTTTAAAATTTGATAATTATTTTTTCCAAAAATTATATCAAATCTTTGTTTGCAATTTAATCTATGATGTTTATTACAAGATGGGCATACCCACAGGTTATCTTCTAAATCTTTTTTTAAAATTGGACCCTTACAACAAGATGTCCAATCACTATTTTCAATCTCTTCTTTACTCGGTCTTTTTCTAATAACTTTTTTTATTTTTTCACCAAATTTTAGTGCTTTAGTAATCCAATTCATGATATTTTTTTTCTTAACCTTTTTACTATATTAGTTACATTTGTGACAGGATTTTGTCCCTTTTCTACAAGTCTTGAAATTTCATTACATAACGCACTTCCAACTACTAATCCATCAGCTTTTTTTAAATGACTTATCGTTTTTTCTGTAATACCAAAGCCTATAACAATATTTTTTGATTTATCTAAAATTTTAATTTTATTGTATCTTTCAATAATTTTTTTTGGTGAAACTTTTAACTTTCCACCTGTTGTAGATAACATGCTAATATAATAAATCATTTTATGAGAGTCTTTTATAATTTTTTTCATTCTAATTTTTGATGTTGTAGGTGATATCAATTGAACAAAACTTAACCCTCCTTTTTTACATCTTTTGGAGAAAGATTTATTTTCTGGATAAGGTAAATCAACAACTATTAGACCATCGACTCCATTTTTTTTACAAGATTTTATAAAATTATTTTCACCATATTGAAAAATCATATTATAGTAACCCATAAGTATTACTGGTTTAGAAATTGTTTTTTTAAAATTTTTTACAATTGAAAATACATCTTTTATTTTGATTCCATTTTTTAATGCACGATATGAGCTTGATTGAATTTGTCCTCCATCTGCAATAGGAGTATTATGTGGAAAACCTACTTCACAAATATCTGCGTGCTTAGAAATTGATTTTAATATTTCTAAAGATTTTTTTTTAGTATTATCACCTGCTACGGTATAGGTTAGAAGAGCAGGCCTATTCTCTTTTTTTGCTTTTTGAAAAGCTTTGTTAATTAATGAGGACATTAATTTTTACCTAATCTTTCTTTTAATATGTCACGATCTTTTTTAGCATCACCACATGAATTCACTATGATAATCGTATTTTTACTTAATTTTGGTGCAATTTTAATAGCTTCAGCAAATGCATGACTAGGTTCTAAACTTGGATTTAGATTTTCAAACTTAGTCACCATAATATGTGCATTCAATGCCTCTTCATCAGTTGCATAGGTGTATCTTGCTCTTTTTGTATCTTTTAAAAAACAATGAATAGGGCTAACACCTGGATAATCCAATCCAGCACTAATAGACTCTGTTTTATTGATTTGACCTTCATTGTTTTGACAAACATATGATGCAGCGCCATGTAAAACTCCAATTTTAGAGTTTCTGCTCAATGGAGCTGCGTGAAGTTTTGATTTTTCAGGTCCTCCTGCTTCAACTCCAATTAATTCAATTTGGTTTTTATTAAAATCTATAAATTCACTCCAGAAACCATAAGCAGAACTTCCACCACCTACGCAATTAATTAATTTAATTTTTTTTGGAATTTTTTTAAATTCAGATTTTAATTGTTTTTTTAATTCTCTAGATATTTGAGCTGTGCTCCATCCACATATTTTAACAAATATATTTGGACCTACGGTGCTTCCAACGCACATATGGGTATTGTCACAATTTGATACCCAGTATCTCATGCATTCACTAACGGCATCTACTAAAGTCTGACTTCCAGAATGCACAGCAACAATCTCAGCTCCATTCTTTTTCATTGCGTCACAGTTTGGTTTTTGTCTTTTAATATCTTTTGCTCCCATAAATATTTTACATTTAAGACCAAACTTTTTAGCAGCCATACTTAGCATTTTTCCTGCATACCCAGCTCCTGTATCACCAACAATATATTTTTTACCCATTGCTTTACAAATAAGAGCATGAACAGTAGCATTGTATATTTTATGTGCACCTCCATTAGCTTCAGATACCACCTTTGCCCATATCTGGGCACCGCCCAAATGGTTGGTTAAATTTTCTAATTTTACAAAAGAAGTAGGTGAGCCAATATAATTTTTAAAATAATAATCTCTTTTTTTAAGAAAAGTTTTATTTTTTCTTAATTTATTAAATTCATTTGTTAAATCTTCTACAGGTTTTTTGAGAGTTTCAGGTATAAAACTTCCTCCAAATTTTTTCCCCCAAAAGCCATATTGATCATGTTGATCAATTAGTGGGATACCTTTTTTAAGTTTCATTTTTAATTTGTTTAACTTTATTTAAAAAAATCTTTATTTTTGATTTATCTTTTAATCCAGAAGTTTCTAAGCCTCCAGATAAATCTATAAAATCAGCTATTTTACTATATTTTTTAAGTTCATCATTATATTGTATATTACCAGCAATCATTAATTCTTTATTTAATTTAATGTTTTGAATTAGACTATGATCAAATGATTCACTTTTTTCATAACCTTTACTGTCAAATAAATAAATATCCGTTACGTCTGAATACAAATGATATTTTTCTAGATCTGATTTTTCTTTAATAGTAAATGCTGTAATTATTTTTTTATTATAAGTTTTTTTAATTGAGTTTATCTGTTCAGGAGTACAATCATATAATTGATAGTAGTCAAAAGGAAGGTTTTTTATTTTTTCTAAAATTTTTTTATCAGGTCTGACCAATACAGCTACAAATTCACTTTTATTTTTGTTTACACTTAATAATTTGTTTAAATTATTAAATTTTACATATCTAAAACTTTTTGGGTAGTTGCAAATAAAACCAATAAATTTTGGTGGATTAGGATGATTGATTATAAAATTTAATGTGTTGGAGTCAGAAATACCACAAATTTTACATCCTTTGATCATTGATTTAAGTGATCAATTAGTTTTTGTAAATTATTTTTAATATTCCCCTTTGTAAGTGATCTTCCAATAACAATTCCTGAAACTTTATTTTTGAAAGCATTTTTAGGTGTCATAACTCTCTCTTGGTCATTTGAACCATCACCTGGTAATCTTATGCCTGGCGTTATTATTAATAAATTTTTATATTTTTTTCTGATGAATTTTGCTTCCTGAGCAGAACAAACAACTCCATCACAACCTGATTTTTTTATAAGACCAGCTTGTTTTAAAACTAATTGTTTAATATTTTTTGTATGACCTATTTCTTTTAGAGATTTATTGTTTAAACTGGTTAAAATTGTAACACCTAAAATTTTTAAATTTTTATTAATTTTTTTTGCTTTCTTTCTTATCGATTTGAGCATTTCAAGCCCACCATTTGCATGCACTGTAATAAATTTACATCTTTTGAGATCTTTTAAGCTATCAATAGCCGAAAGAGCAGTTTGTGGAATATCATTTATCTTTAAATCTAACCAAAAATCTTTTTTGAATTTTTCTAAAAATTTTCTACCATTTTTTGAGTAAAAAAATTGTAGTCCAAATTTGGGAGTAATTTTTAGTTTTTTAGTTTTAAGTTGAGTAATTATTTTTTTAATTTCTTTAAGATTTGAGGTGTCGCATGCAACAAAAATACTTTTATTCTTCATTATTTAATTTTTTAAACAATTCTTTAGACATTTTAAAGTGAATTGTTTTTTTTTGTGGTGTACTTACCTTTTCACCAGTTTTTGGATTTCGGCTTATTCTTGCTTTTTGAGTATTAGTTGAAAACATTCCAAAACCTCTTAATTCAACACGATCACCTCTTTTGAGAGCTTTTTTTATCTCATCCAATATAATATTTGTAAATTTTTCTAAATCTTTTTTTAAAAAATTTGGGTAATTATTAGAGAGTTGTTTTAGAAGTTTTGATTTAACAATAGCCAATTTTTATTCGTCTTCTTTTTTTTCTTTATCTTTTTTCTCTAAATCATCAGATAATGATGAAAAAGGAAGGTTTTTTCCTGATAATGGGCTTGAAAATTTAGATATTGCATCTTTATTCTGAATTTCTTCAAGTAATTTGATGCTTAAAGTAGCTTTTCTTTTTTCAAAATCTAGTTCTGATATTGCACAATCTATTCTTTCTCCGCCAGTAAATCTTCCTGGCCGTGCATCAGCTGCATTGATAGCTATTTGTGATTTTTTAATAACAAAATCCATTTCACAGCTTTCTGGTCTTACAACAAGCCCTTTGTTATCAGATGATACAATTTTTACTGTAATTGTTTCTTTAACTTTTTTATCTTTAAACCAATCAAAAGGATCTGGCTTAGTTTGACGTAAACCAACTCTTACTTTTTGTTCTTCTACTTTTATTTCTAGCACTTTGACTTTTAATTTATCACCTTTTTTGTATTTAGATAATTCCTCTTCTCCATTTGTAAGGTAGGTAAGATCATTACAATGTAAAAAAGCATCAATATCTATGTCAGGTATTTTTAAGAAAATTGAATATTCATTTTTACTTGCAACTTCTCCTTCAACAATTTCACCAACAGGATATTTTTTTTTAAATGTTTCAAATGGGTTTTCCATTGTTAAACGATGTGAAATTGCTACTCTTCTTTTTTCTTTGTCAATTTCAGTAATAATACAATCTATTTCATCACCAACTTTAAAAATTTTTTTTGCTTGCAAATTCTTTTTAGACCAGCTCAACTCACTTGAGTGAAGTAATGTTGAAAGCCCAGGCTCAAGTTCACAAAATGCACCAAAATCCATTAGCTTAACAACTTTAGCTTTATATTTTTTATTTAATTCATAATTAGAAATATGCTCAAATGGATCCGGAGAAAGTTGTTTAACTGAACATCCAACCTGTAATTTTTCTTTATCAACTGAGATTACTAACAAGTCATGTTTTTCACCAACATTAAAAACTTCATCTGGATGATTAACTCTAGAATAAGAAATTTCCTGAAGATGAACGAGCACATCTAATTCACCTTTTACATCAAAAAAACAACCAAAAGAACTATAACCTTTTACTATTGCATCTTTGATAACATCACCAACTTTATATTTTTCAATTATTATTGCTTTGCCTTCTTTTTTACCTGATGAAATAATCTGCCTTCTAGATACACAAGCATTTCCTCTAATTTTATCTAATTTAATAAGTGCAAATTTTTGAGGCTCATTCATCAAGTGAGAAATATCTTTTAAAGGCTTGTCAGAAATTTGAGATCCTGGGCAAAACATTAAGGAACCCGTATCAATATGTTCAACAATAACTCCACCCTTGCACTTAGATGTAATCTTACCTAAAATTGGTTCACTTTTTTCGTATGCCTCTACTAATTTATCCCATCCACGTATTTTTTGTGCTTTTGATGCAGAAACAAGTACTTCACCATTTTTATCTTCTATTCTCTCTAATAAGACTGAAATTTTTTCACCAATTTTTATTTTATCAGTTAAACCCATACTCTTAAGTTCATTGACGTCTAAAACTGGTTCACTTTTTAGTCCTTCAACAAATAAAAAAACAAATTTTTCTGTAATCTTGTTTATTTTACCTTCAATTATTTTACCTTCCTCAATTTTATTTTTTGAAAGTTGACTATTTAGTAATTGTTCGAATTCTTTTGATGCAGGAGTGTCTAGACGATTGTATATTTCCATTAAGCTTTAATTTTTTTATCCATAATTTTTTTTATTTTTAAAAAGCATGATCTTTTAGTTAAATTTGTAGTATTAATCAAGATCGAATCTTTGGTTTTCTTAAGTGGCGATATTCTTCTATTATAATCACTTTTATCGCGTTTTTTAATGCTTTTAAGCACTTCATTAAATGATATTTTCTTATTTAGTTGTCTTAATTCCTTATATCGCCTTAACGCTCTTGTATTGGTATTTGCTGATATAAAAAATTTAAAATTTGCATCAGGTATAATTTTATAAGTTATATCTCTACCATCAAGGCACGATCCATTGTATTTTTTTGGAGGGTTATAAGCACATTTAATTTGAAAAGCATGTACTAAATTTCTAATATTCCTGTTTTTTGAGATAATAGATGCTTCTGTTCCAACTTCATTAGATAGTAGTTTTTTACTTTGTAAATCTTTTATTTTAAGTTTTTTTATTTTTTTTTTTATAAAATTATAATTAAACTTTAATGGATATTTAATCTTAATATATGCAATTAATCTATAAATTTTTCCTGTATCTAAATAGAATAAGTTATAATGTCTAGAAATTAATTTTGCCTGCGTTCCAGCACCCGCTGCTGCAGGGCTATCGATAGCAACTTTTATTTTTTTTAAACTTATCAATTTATTTTTCCACCTAGATTAATAATTTTTTTTATAAAAGAAGGAAATGAAGTATTAATTGAATCTGGGTCATAAATTTTCCAATTACCTCCAAAAGATAATGCAGCAATCACAGACATCATAAATATTCTATGATCTTTTAAAAAATTTTTAATTTCATAATTTTTATTTAATTTTAGATTAGGTTGACCATAAATTTTAATAGAATCTTTTGTTAAAATTGTTTTAATTCCCATCATGTTTAAAATTTTTGATCCCAATTTTAACCTTGGGCTTTCTTTTTGGTTTAGTTCTGAGAGGTTTTTAAAATAAGATATTCCTTTAGATTTAGCTGCAACTAAAAAAATAATTAAAAATTCATCTATTGCGCTTGTATTTAGAGATATAGGACAATCAATAGCTTTTAATGAATTGCATCCTTTTATAAAAATATCTGCAACTTTTTCACCTTTATAAATTTTTTTATTTTTTAATAAAATTTTTACACCCATCTTTTTTAAAATTATTATAATTCCAGATCTTCTTGGATTAATATTAACTTTTTTTATTGTTAATTGAGAATTTTTTGAAAGTGCTGTTAAAGCAAGGAAAAATGCTGCGGAACTAATGTCTGATGGAATATTATAATTTAGAGTATTTAATTTTTTTGGTCCTTTTATATCAATTAAATCAAAAGATTTTTTTTTTCTTAATTTAATTGGTACCCCTAAATATTTAAACAAAATTTCTGTATGGTCTCGAGATTTTTTTGCTTTAATTTTTGTTGTGCCATTAGCACTTAAAGATGCAAACATAACTGAACTTTTACATTGAGCCGAGCCTTTTCTTTCAATATAATTAACCGGTTTAAGAGACTTACTCCCTTTAACTAAAATAGGCAGATTTTTTTTAAATTTAGGGTAAAAATTAACTCCAAATCTTTTTAACGGTTCAATAATTCTTGAAAAATCTCTTTTTGATAAACTTTTATCTCCAATAATTTTGATTTTTATTGGAGATTTAACTAATAACGCAGGTATTAATCTACCTAAGGTTCCAGAATTGCCTGAATTAAGAATTAGATTTTTTCTATAATCAAATTTATCAATACCATTACTATCAATTTCACAAAAATCTTTTTTAAGTTTTATTTTTACACCAAGCTGTTTTAAACAATTCAGTGTACAAAAAACGTCTTCAGATCTGAGTATATTTCTAGCTTTCGATTTACCCTTGGCCATAGCAGATATTAATGCCCATCGAATAGATAAACTTTTATCACCCTCTACAATTAAATTTCTTTTATATGCCAAAATTGGTTTGTTTATTGTTAAAAATTTTGGCATTTATATTGATTAGTTAATAGAAAAAGCATCTCCAAAATAAGCACTCTTAGCATTTTTATCTCTAATTATTTCAGATGGTGAGCCTTCAGCAATAACTTTTCCATTAGATAAAATAATTGCTTTATCAACACAAGATAAAAGATCTCTAGCTTGGTGGTCGCATATACAAATAGTAATATTCATTTCAGATTGAAGGTTTATTAGTATTTCTTGAAGCATTTTTATAGTCAAAACATCCAATGCTGCAAAACATTCATCTAATAAAAGCAGTTTTGGATCCCCAAGCAAAGATAAAGCTATTACTAGTTTCTTTTTTTGACCACCAGATAAATATTTTGTTTTTATTTCTTTTAACGGGTCTAATTCAAATTTTGATATTAAATAATTTATTTTTGATATTCTACTAACCTCATCATCAATTTGAATTTCTGCAATTGCAGAAAAATTTTCATACAAAGTCATTTCATGAAAATAACCACCATGTTGTGGCACATACCCTATTTTAAATTTTTTAGTTCTTAAATAAATTGGATATGTTGATGCATCAGTATTATTTAACAGAACTTGTCCATAGTCAGGTTTAATTAATCCTGTAATAATATTAAATAATGTTGATTTTCCAACCCCGTTAGGACCTAGCATACCTAATATTTCTCCTTGGTTTATTTTAAGATTTAAATTTTCTAAAATTTGTCTTTTTCCAAATGATAATGAAATATTTTTTAATTCTAAAATAGTTTTTTTTATTTTAAATGATTTTATTCTAAACTTTTTAATTATAGCCATAATTATTTTTTATAATATTTAGTTTCTTATTATCTTAACACTTTCATATTCATTATTCATGAAAATTTTTAAGTTTTTTGTAATTATATCAATTTCTAGTTTATCAGCAATAAGAGTATCATTTAAATTTTTATAAATTAATTTGTTATAAACAGTGATTAAGTTATCAAGAAATAATAGATCTAAATTCTCACTGGTAAGAGTATGATTTATATATCTTGCTATAATATTTTCTTTAAAATTTGTCTCGTAGGTTAAAGAATTATATCTTGCATAATTTGATTTAATTTCTATTTTTTCACCATTAGGAAATTTAATTACAGCAACTACATTGGTCATATCATAGTATACTATATCATCTACTAAATCAGCACTTCCATACAGTGCTTCTATTAAATATTTATTTCCAGATTTATCAAAAGAGGAAAATTTTAAATTTTCAATTACATTTGTTTTTTTACCAACTGATTTTTTAGAATCATTATTTGTTATAATTTTATTTTCAGTTTGTTTAACAATATTATTCCCTTTTTCTAATTGAATATTTTTATCTTCTTTATAATAAAAAAAATATACGCTTAAAATAATAGATACTACTGAAAGTAATAAAAAAATTTGTAAAAAATTTTTTTTATCCATTTATTTAATATTTGCTTCTAAAATATTGTGAATATGTAATACACCTATTGTTTTTTTGTATCCTTTGTTAATACAAAGGCTAGTTATTTTTTTGGAATTCATTAAAGATAACGCTTTTACTGCTAATGTATCCTTAGATACATTTATAGGGTTTTTAGTCATAATTTTTTTAACTTTTAAATCTTGTAAATTGCTTTTTTTATGAGAAAATTTTCTAATAGCTCCATCAGTTAATATTCCGGTTGTATTTCCACTTTTATTTTTTGCTATAAGTATACCTAATTTTTTTTCAGTAATAAGTTTTAGAGCTTCTCTTATTTTTTTATTTTCATTTATAAATGGTATTTTATTTCCTGTTAACATAATTTCTTCAACAGTAATTAATTTTGTACCGAGATTTCCTGATGGATGAAATTTTTTAAAATCTTTTTTACTAATTTTTTTTTTATTAATAGTTGCTACTGCTAAGGCGTCTCCAATACTTAATTGATTTATTGTACTTGATGTAGGTACAATTCCAAGTCCCGCCTCTAAAACTTCAGGAATTAATAGTTTTATATCGGAAGCTTTATACAAAATAGAATTTTTTTTTGACATTATTCCAATTAATGTAATTTTATTTCTATTCGCATACTTAATTATATTTTTTAACTCTTCAGAAGAACCTGAATAACTAATTAAAATTAAAACATCTTTTTTTGAAATACTTCCAAGATCACCGTGAGAACAATCACTTGCTGAAAGAGAAAATGAAGGGGTTCCAACTGAAGATAAAGTTGCTGAAATCTTAGCAGCAATAAGTCCACTTTTTCCTACACCGCACAAAATTACTTTAGACTGACATTTTACAATTGCGTTTACCGCTTCGTTAAATGATGAATTGATAGAATTTTTTAGTCTTTTTAAAGCTTTAATTTCTAAGTCAATTACATTTTTTGCAATTTTTTTATAATTCTCTATTTTCATTTAGTGGGACCAAATATCTTCATTAAATTGTGCCAAATCAAGTTCGACTCTTGTTTTTAAAAATTTTAAACAATCATTATATAAATTAACTCTATTTTCACGAACAAGAATTTTATTAAGTTCACTATGAATTTTATGTAAGTAAATAACGTCATTTGCACAGTATTTTAATTGTGCTGGTGATAGCTCACCACCAAAATCAGAATTTTGGAATTGTTTACTAATATCAATATTGATAAATTCTTTTATTAAGGTTTTTAATGAATGACTATCGGAATAAGACCTTGCTAGTTTGGAAGCTATTTTAGTATCTAGCACATTTTTAGTTTCAGTTTTAAGGTAGTATTTAATATGCGCAATATCGGCTCTACCATAGTGAAATATTTTAATAATTTTTTCATTTGAAAGAATTTTACTTAGATTAGGAGAATTATAACTTTTTCTATCTAATTGAACTATGTGAGCATCTTGTTTGCCACTTGAAACTTGAATTAAACATAATGGGTCTCTTTTAACGTTTAAACCCATAAACTCACCATCTACAGCTATAATATTGCCTAAATCTAAATCTTCTGGTAGATCGTTCTTGTGCAGTTTAATATCAATATTCATTTTTAATCATATATATATGAAAGCAAAAAATTGTCTAATTTTTGGTGGTAGTGGCCAAATTGGACGGCATTTAATAAGAAAGTTAACTAAAAATAATTATAAAGTTACTGTAGTTACAAGAAATATTCATCAGAAGGGATATATTATTAAAACGCAAGCTAATGCAGGATATATAGATATAGTAGAAGCAAATATTTTTGATGAAACAAAATTAAGAAAACTTTTTAGTAAAGCAGATATATGTATTAATTTAATTGGAATCTTATTTGAAAAATCTAATGGAAATAGTTTCAATAATATTCATTCAATATTCCCAAAGTTGTTAGCAAAACTTTGTAAAGAATATAAAATTCAACAATTTATTCAACTTTCTGCACTAGGCATTAATGAAGCAAAAGATTCTGAATATGCAAAAAGTAAGCTTGAGGGAGAGGTCAATATTCAAAAAAATTTTCCTTTAGCAACAATATTAAGACCATCAGTTGTATTTTCAGTTGATGATAATTTCACAACAAGTTTTATGACATTGTTAAGTAGACTTCCATTATTTCCTCTTTACTATAATGGTAATACAAAATTTATACCAATACATTGTTCAGATTTATGTGATGTTATTTATCATGTTATTTCAAAAAATATTTATTCTAAAATTATTGAGTGTATAGGACCCGAAACTCTTTCACTTAAAGAAATTTTAAAAATATTATTAAAAACAATAAATAAAAAAAGAATTTTAATTCCTTTACCTTTATTATTTGCAAATCTTTCAGCAAAATTTTTTCAATTATTTCCTAAACCATTATTAACCATAGATCAGTTAAAATTATTAAAATATGACAATGTTACATCTAATAAATATCAAACTAATTTTGATATAGGTGTACCCAGCAATTGTTTTTTTGAAGCAGAAGTTGAAAAATATTCTTATATGTGGAGAGATGGAGGGCAATTTTCTACTACAAAATATAAATCTGAAAATAATACTTAATTGTTAATAGAAGTTTATTTTTTTTAGATGTATACTCACGATATGCTTATTAACATAATTTATATTTTAATATTTTTAATTTTAGCCTTCGTAATTTTTTTAGCGATAAAAGCAGTTATAAGAGGCATGGAAAGTAAAAATAAAAATAAAAATAATAATGAAGAGTAAATAAAATTAAGCAGATTTACCTTTTTTTTCTATATATGTTGGAGTCTCTTCATCTTTATCTGTAACATCCTCTTTTTTACCTTTTGGTTGATAAGCGTACAATAAATGAAGCTTGCAATAAGAAAAATCTTTTAAAGAAGTTCTTCCACAAAAATAAAATTTTTCTTCTTCTGGATGCCCTATTGGCCATTTACATGAGCTATCGTCTAGTTCTTCAAGTTTTTTTGGATTTTCTGGCTCAAAGTCTTTTTCAATAATTAATGATTGAAATCTACTCTTTCTGCCTCGCTTAGGTTTTATATTATTTTGATCAATATTAATATTTTGAGAGTTTTTATTATTTGGAGCGCTTCTAGTCTTAATTTTGTAAGACAAATTTAGCCTATGAGCTTTCCCAATTACTGCATTTCTGCTTACTCCTCCAATTATTTCAGCAATTTGGCTTGCAGTATTACCTTTTCCCCAAAGTTCTTTTAATTTTGATACTTTTTCGTCATTCCAGCTCATAAAACTATATATAGTATATTAAAATTTATTTATTACTATATAGAGATCACATACGATTAAAAAAAAAACAAGAATTATTTTTGTTTTTTACACAATTATTTAAAAAACTTTATATATGATTACTAATGGTTGAATTAAATAAAAAATATCAAATCGGTGTTAGAAGATTTGGATTAATCAATTGGATTGGTCTTAAAAGTCTATGGTTTAAAGAATGTAATAGATTCATGGCTGTCTGGCAGCAAACTCTTCTATCTCCGCTTGTATCTAGCTTACTATTTTTATCTGTTTTATCTTTGGCACTTGGAAACAACAGAGAAGAGGTTTTAGGATATTCTTTTATAAATTTTTTAGCACCAGGATTAATTGCGATGAGTTTGATAACACAATCATTTAGTCATTCTGTGTCTTCATTAATGATAAGTAAAATTCAGGGTAATATTGTCGACATGTTATACGCACCTCTTTCTGCTCTCGAAGTTTCAACAGCAATAATATTTGCATCAATTACGAGAAGTTTTTTGATAGCAGCAATATCGATTATAGTATTTTCTTTTATAATTGACATTAAAATTAATAATATTTTTATTTTAATAATTTTTGGTTTTTTAAGCTCTTTTATTCTTGGTTCATTAGGTTTTATAACTGGACTATGGGCTGAAAAATTTGATCATACAGCTACTGTAACCAACTTTATAATCACTCCATTGAGTTTTTTATCAGGAGTATTTTATTCTGTAGATAAATTACCAGAATTATTTCAATCAATAAGTTATATTAACCCTTTTTTTTATATGATTGATGGATTTAGATTTGGTTTTTTAGGAACCTCTGATGGTTCTATTATATTTGGTATTATATATTTAACATTTTTAAGTTTTATAATGTGGTTTATAGCTTTTTACTTATATAAAAAAGGTTATAAAATAAAATCATAAAGAATGAGTGCATTAGCTAAAAATTATAACAGAAGAAAGATTTCATTTAAAAAAGGTAAAGGCAGTTTTCTTTATGCTACTAATGGAAAAAAATATTTAGATTTTGTACAAGGTATAGCGGTTAATTCTCTTGGTCATGCTAATCCAAATTTAGTAAAAGCAATAAATAAACAAGCAAAGAAAGTTTGGCACGTATCTAATGCTTTTATAATACCAGAAGGTGAAAAGTTAGCAAAAAGATTAACTAAATTAACCTTTGCAGATTCTGTGATATTTCAAAATAGTGGAGCAGAAGCTACAGAAGCTGCAATTAAAGTAGCTAGAAGATATTTTTATTCAATCGGACAAAATCAGAAAAATAGAATTCTTTGTATCAAAAATTCTTTTCATGGAAGAACCTTAGCTGCAATTTACGCTAGTGGATCGAAAAAAATGACCGAAGGATTTGGTCCTAAAGTAGATGGTTTTGATCATTTCGAATTTGGAAATCATAAAGAATTAAAAAAATCTATCACAAAAAGAACAGCGGCAATTATGATTGAGACTATTATGGGTGAGGGTGGAATTAAAGTTATACCAGATTGGTGCTTGAGAGATTTAAGAAAAATTTGTAATAAAAAAAAAATTTTATTAATTCTTGATGAAGTTCAATGTGGAGTTGGGAGAACTGGTAATTTTTTCGCTTTTGAAAAATCAAAAATTAGACCTGATATAGTCCCAATAGCGAAAGGTATAGGAGGTGGTTTTCCACTTGGGGCCGTTTTAATGAGCAAAAAAGTGGCATCTGGAATGGTACCAGGTTCCCATGGTTCGACATTTGGTGGAAACCCGCTAGCAATGTCAGTTGGAAATGCAGTGTTAGACCAAATTTTTAAAAAAGGATTTTTAAAAAATGTTAAAGAAATATCTAAATATTTTTATTCTGAATTAGATAAAATTAAAAACGAGTATCCTGGAATTATTAGAGAAGTAAGAGGATCCGGCCTTTTAATAGGGCTACAGTTATTTAAGGATCAAGGATTATTTATTAAACAATTAATGAACAACAAATTGTTAACAATTAGAGCGGCAGAAAATACAGTTAGAATATTACCTCCTTTAAATGTAAAAAAAAAAGAAATTGATTTAGCAATCAAAATTATTAGAAAAGTTTGTAAAAATTACAAGATATAATGAAACATTTTATTAATCTTAGAGATATTCCAGCGCATGATCTAAGAAAAATAATTAAAGATGCAAATAAAAGAAAAAAAGCTAGAAAAAATTTAAATACATTAGATATCGATAAAGATAATCCTCTTAAAGGAAAACTCCTTGTTCAAATGTTCGAAAAATCAAGTTTAAGAACAAGATTAAGTTTTTATCTTGCAATTAAACAATTAGGAGGAGCAGCTTTAACATTAAGACCAGATGAATTACACTTAAAAAAAGAAGGAGAAAGTATAGCAGATATTGCAAAAATTTTATCTACTTATGGAAATGCATTTATGTTTAGAACGGATAGCGATGAGAAGATTAAAGAATTTAAAAAATATCTGAATATTCCTATAATTAATGGATTAAGCCCTTCTTCACACCCAACACAAATTCTTTCTGATATTTTTACTGTTGAAGAAATAAAGAATAAATCAATTTCAAAGCTTAATATTTGTTGGATAGGAGATTCTAACAATGTTCTAAATAGTTTAATTGAAGCATCAGTTAAATTTTCTTTTAATTTAAATATTGGATGTCCAAGAAAATATAAACCAAAAAAATTTATGATTGATTGGGTAAAAAAAAATAAAAAAAATGTTAACATCTTTCATAATGCAAAAAAAGCTGCTATGCACGCAGATGTTATTTTTTCAGATAAAGTTTTATCTCTGAATGACAAAGTAAATAAAAAAAAAAAAATTAAAGATTTTGAAAATTTTAAAATTAACTCTAAATTAATAAGTTACACTAAAAAAGACTCTATTTTTTTACATTGTCTTCCAAGAGGCTCAGAAGTTTCAAATGAAGTTTTCTTAGGAGAAAAATCAAAAGTATGGCAACAAGCACTCAATAGAGTATATGTTCAAAAAAGTATTTTATTGTATTGTTTTGATAAACTAAGGTAAAGTTAATGGATTGTCTCCGCTATTATTAAGATACATTATTACCGAAGCTCTATCTTTTTCATTTTTAAGCCCAGCATATGCCATTTTTGTTCCTTTAATATATGTTGCTGGCTTGATTAAAAATCCATTGAGTTCTGCAACTGTCCAATTTTTTCCATAAACTTCCAAAGCTTTTGAATATTTATAGTCAGACACACCACCAACAGCTCTTCCAACTACATTATAAAGTGCCGGTCCAATTTTATTTCCACCCCCATCAACAATTGAATGACAAGCAGAACATTTTTTAAATACTTTTTTACCATGGTCAAGATTGCCAGTAGCAATAAATGCGGCAATATCAAATTTTTCCTCAGTCCCACCTATGCTTGAATCGCTAGCAGCCAATTGGGTATCTATTTCAACTTTATAACCAGGTTTTTCTGGTTTCTTTACCTCAAATATTTTATCTGATATTTTTCCTAAGCCTACAACAAATATCAAGACTATTATTATGGCTGACAAGATTTTATTTATTTCGAACGAATCCATTTAATTATTATTATTTGCACGTATAACATGATAATTAGAAAAATACTTAAATATTAAAATATTAATTTTGCGTCTGTTAGACGCATAAATTTGATAAGCTAAATAATGCCTAAAACATTAATATTAATTCCTTCAAGAATGTCAGCGACTAGATTACCTGGCAAGCCTCTTTTAAAAATTAATAATTTGCCAATTATTTCTCATGTAGTGACCAAAGCAAAAAAAACAAAAATAGGTAAAGTTGTTGTATGTACTGAAGACCAAGTGATATTTAATGAAGTTTTAAATAACGGAGGTGAAGCAATTTTGACTGGAAACCATCATCGATCTGGAACTGATAGAATATTTGAAGGATATAAAAAATTAAATTTTACAGACATAGATTATATTTTGAATATTCAAGGAGATGAACCCTCAATAGATGAAGAAGATATAATTAAATTAAATAATTTAATGATTAAAAATAAATTAAGTATAGGAACTTTAGCAGCAGAAATTAAAAATAAAAATAAATTTTTAAATGAAAATATTGTAAAAGTTGTTACTAAGGAAATTTTGAATAAAAAAAATTTTTCACTAGCATTATCATTTAATAGAAAATACTCTTTTAAAGAAGAAAAAAATGTATATCATCATATTGGCATATATGCTTACCATGTCAAAACTTTAGAAAAGTTTATAAACTTAAAACCAACTAAAAATGAAATCTATAATAGATTAGAACAGTTAAGAGCAATTGACAATAATTTAGAAATAAATGTAACTTTAGCAAATAATTCTCCAATTGGTGTAGATACAAAAGAAGATTATCTAGCGTTAAAAAAAATTATGGAATATAAATCTTAAAATGAAAATACTCTATCAAGGATCTCCAGGTGCATATTCACATTTAGCAGCACTTGAGGTATATCCAGATGCTGAAATTTTACCTTGTAAAACATTTGATGATTGTTTTGCTAAGGCACAAAAAGACGAGTCATTAAAAATTATCATACCAGAGTCAAATAAAACAACAGGTAATATTGGAATTGAATATTTGATTTTCAAATATCGATTAAATATTTATGCTGAACATTTTCAAAAAATTGAACATAATTTGTTAGGTCTTCCAGGGACAAAATTATCTGATATAAAAAATGTATTATCTCATGCACAAGGCTTATCACAGTGTTCTAATTTTATTAAGAAAAATAGCTTAATAGAAAACGTAAGAGCAGATACTGCTGGATCAGCTGAAGTAATTTCAAAAAACAAAAAAATTACAGATGCTGCAATCGCTTCAAGGTTAAGTGCAAAAATTTATAATTTAGAAGTTATTGCATCTAATATTGAAAATGAAAAAGGAAATACAACTAGGTTTTTGATTATGGGTAAATCTATATATCAACCAGAATTGAATAAAAAAAATTATATAACTTCTTTTTTATTTAAATTAAAAAGTAAACCGGCTGCTCTATACCAATCTCTTGGAGGTTTCGCAATTAATGGAGTAAATCTAACAAAATTACAAAGTTATCCGGAAGCAAATTCGTTTACTTCTTATTTTTTTCTTTGTGAGTTAGAAGGACATATTGAAGAGCAAAAAGTACAAAAATCTCTTGAAGAATTAGGATTGCATTGTGAAGATTTTCACGTGCTAGGTGTTTTTGAAGCCGACAATTTTAGACAAAAATAATTTTAAACTTTTATTGTAGAATAGAAAACATTACTGTTATAATAGTTTTTGGAGGCTAGAGGTGAGTGCTGCTTGAACCCGACCAGATCTTAACGGAAGCAATCGTAGAGACAGTTATTCAGGTTCTA
>MDSV01133189.1_pt1 | contig 26371 bp, 18 predicted proteins | sample 810851 | NCBI WGS metagenome assembly MDSV01 (sample SAMN05326640, study PRJNA326480) | marine metagenome | isolation source: seawater | place: Atlantic Ocean: North East | collected 2012
ACCATGCCAGTATGGCTTCCTCCAGCAATTGGCTTTTTCTTAGGCGCTTTATTTCTATACATACTAGATAAAACTATTCCTCATTTACACCTCTTTGCAAAAAAGGAGGAGGCTGAGGGAATAGAAACAGATTGGAAAAAAACTATCCTGCTAGTATTAGCAATTGCCCTACATAATATACCTGAAGGACTGGCTGTTGGTGTTGCATTTGGTGCACTTGCAAATCCTGAACTACTAGGAATGGACGGTCATACAGTATTTACAATAGGTGGCGCAATTGCTTTAGCTATTGGAATAGGTATTCAAAATTTTCCTGAAGGATTTGCAGTTTCTATGCCCCTAAGAAGAATGGGTGTAAGTAGATGGAAGTCTTGGCAATGGGGCCAATTATCAGCAATTGTTGAGCCGATATTTGCAGTAATAGGTGCGGCAGTGGTAATGACAGTCTTGCCAATACTACCCTACGCTCTAGCTTTTGCGGCAGGCGCAATGATATTTATTGTAGTAGAAGAAGTAATTCCTGAAAGCCAGAGAGGCGGAAATACTGATCTTGCTACAATGGGGCTAATAGCCGGATTTATTGTAATGATGATTCTAGATGTCGCTTTAGGCTAATAATATCGGTCTGCCAGTTAATTTGACAATTGTTTAATTGTTACATTTGCAAAATGCCCATCAATATAAAAAACAGTAAAGCTAGCTTTGAATATAAATTCATAACTAAATTTATCGCTGGCATATCTCTATTGGGAACAGAGATTAAATCAATTCGTAATAACCAAGCCAATATATCAGATGCATATTGCATCTTCTTAGATAAAGAATTATATGTAAAAAATTTACATATTTCTGAATACCCAAATGGAGGTCATATTAATCATGAACCAAAAAGAGACAGAAAGTTGCTACTTAAGAAACAAGAACTACATAAGATGATGGGAAAAGTAAAAGAGAAAGGAAATTCTATTATTCCCATAAGATTATTCGTAAATGAATCAGGTAAAGCAAAACTAGAAATCTGCCTAGCAAAAGGAAAGAAAATTTACGACAAAAGAGAAAGCATAAAAGAGAAAGACCAAAAACGAGATATGGATAGAATAAAAAATACTGACTCATGAGGAAGTACTCTCTCTTTTTACTAGTTATAACTATACTTTTTGCTTGTAAGAAAGAAGACCTTAACGGCAGTGACTATAGCACTACTTTACGTTTTTCAACTGACACAATTACTTTTGATACGATATTTGCTTCTATTGGTTCGATTACTAAAACCCTCACAGTCTATAATTATAACAACTTGGATGTTAGAACCAATATTAATCTAATCGGCAATTCTTCCGCACACTTTCGCATGAACATAGATGGTATTTCAGGCAATAATCAATCAGATATTAAGATCCCTGCACAAGACAGTATTTTTATATTTCTAGAAGTTACTATTGACCCATCTAGTAATAACACCCCTTATATTCTTAGCGACTCCCTGGTATTTACAACAGGAACAACCATACAAGATGTTGATGTAGTAGCTTGGGGTCAAGATGCCTACTTCCATACTGCCAATACTTATGATGATATTGTTAATGGAACTGACACTACTCGCTTCTACTATCATTTGTTAGACTGCTCTATCCCCTGGGGAAATGACAAGCCACATGTTATCTATGGCTATGCCATTGTTGATGCAGGAGAGACACTGACAATAAACGAAGGATGTAATATATATTTACATAAGAACTCAGGGATACTAGTTGGGAATCCATTCAGTGAATCTATAGGAGAAAGTATCAGAATAAATGGCTCTCTAGGCAATGAAGTTGTTTTCCAAGGAGACAGATTAGACCCTTGGTACAAGGATATTCCAGGACAATGGGATAGGATTTGGTTAATGCCAGGGAGCATCGATAATGAAATAAACTACGCTATCATAAAAAATGGAAACATTGGCCTCCATGCTGACACTGTATACAACAATAACCCTACTGCAACAATAAGAAATACAATTATCAAGAATATGGCAGGAATTGGGATTTTAGGACAGGGGGCTAATATTCATGCGGAAAACACTGTAATAAGTAAATGCGGGCAATATGCAGTGGCCTGTAATATTGGAGGTGCTTATAATTTTACTCATTGCACATTTGCTAATTATTGGAGCTATAACAGTAGAAAAACTCCATCCGTACTACTAAACAACTATTACGAAGGAACAGATGGAAATATTTATGTCAGAGATCTAGGAGAGGCTAATTTCACAAATTGTATTATTGAAGGCTCACTATCTACTGAAATAAGCTTCCAAGAACAAGAATCAGGTCAATTTAATTATAATTTCAACCATTGTCTTATAAAAATAGACCCCACAATTAATACTGATAATGTTCATTACCAAAATACGATCATTAATCAAGCAGTAAACTTTAAAGATGCATACGAAGGTGATTTTCATCTAGAAGAAAACTCTCCAGCTATTGATGCCGGTAATACTACTATCAACCTTAATGACATACAAGGAAATGCTCGAAACACCCCTGATATAGGAGCATATGAATTTATTGAATAATCATAGCTTCCTTAAGAAATCCACGGTATCCACTCCATCGGCATAATCCCAAAGATTGGGTTTTTGTGTGCTCCCAAAAGGAATCCTATTTTTTGAGACTACACATTGTAGGCTATCCTCATTCTTATCAATGAACTGCTCAACAGCAAGTATATCGTCATAATACTCATAATACAACATAGCAACTGGAGGAAACAATGATTGATCCTCTTTCATTAATAAAAAACCATTCTCAACTAGCTTATTAGCTCCCATCAAGAATACAGCTTTGTTATAATCGTAATTATTAGCATACTTTGTATTTTCCATAATCTTATTGAAAGAATAGAATGCCTTAAATAATTTATTTAGATCATATCCTTTAGGCAAAAAGAGTTTAGAAACATTTCTACATCCTAAACCAAAATATAAAAACACATCATCAGCAAGGGAATCTAACTCAATGGACGACTCAGTGCCATCTAACACTGCGATAGATCTTCTGTTTTTTCGAATTATCTTATTAGTATGTCTAAAATAATACTCAAAGTAACCAGCTGAATTATCACTACCTGTAGTAATGACCCCATCAAAATTCTTATCTTTTACTTTATCAATAAAAGAAATACTATTGTTAAATTCCGAATCTATACTAATTAATTTCTCAATGAGGACCTTTAATAATACATTGTCTACACTAGACATCTTTACAACTACTTCATGGCCTGAAATAAGCACGCTAAGAAAATCATGAAAACCAACTAAAGGAATATTACCTGCCATAACTACAAGCACCCTTTTTGAACTTGTCGCCTCATCTAATTTATAAGGACCTAGCCAGGCAATAAGCATATCTTTTGTTAGTTGCCCCCGCCAAGCACCTAAAGCATGTGCAATATTACGCTTAGTAAACCAAGGATTTAATATCTCTGCTCGATGCAACTCTTCTGCTTTATCCTGATAAATACTATCCTCTAAATAACGACCTAACTGAATAAACGCTTGTATCCTTCTTTGTAAATTCATATAAAAAATACTTTTTAAAATAAAATTCTATCAAAAGCCTGAAAAAAACTCGGAGTTTTAATAGAGTAAACCTTCTAAAACAGTTCTTTCCTTCTTTATTTAACAATTATCTTATGCTCTACAGTGCCATCATCATATATGTAGAATAGTGAAGTATTCTTAACTTTCCTTACTGCCCTTCCTAGAGCATCTCTTATGCCAATTAACTTTCTATTTACCCCTGGAATAACACTTGCCTCTCCATTAACAGGAGAATAAGAATAAAATTCGTACTCTGCCCTTTGAGGCTCTAATTTAATAGCATCATTATTCTCAGACCTAAGATAAAACTTCACCTCTAAGCCACTAGACTGAAATGGAAGAAGCGCTGAGTAAATACCATCATAGGCAACTGCATCTCCATTTGTGCCATCATCTAGCATTATAAAAGATTGAAACTTAGAATTATATTCGCTTATTGTAGCCATCAATTCCACAGTATTAGCATTAAACACTTCAGCTGTCACTAAATTATTAGTTATCATCACATTATCAATTGTTGGCGATACTAAAGCAATCTCCGGATGATTAAGTAAAAATTGTTTTCTCTCATTAACAGTACTCAATATTCCACCAAACCCCCAATTAAAACTTGCCCATAATGGAGCATTCACATTACTAGAATAATCACTCATTGAAAAAACTTTATTATTATCTTGTGCTGCTGCATTATATGCTAAGGCCTGTAAATCATTTACATTAGAGCTGATCATATTAACATCTAATGACTCTTCAATTATAGTCTTTAAATGTGCTGTATATATTTTTCGATAATACGGATCATTTAGCAACTTATACAATAAAGGTCTTTCATCCCAGGATTGTGTTGAGCCACCTAGTTGAGGTCCAGTAAAGTAAGGGTCATATTCATATATATTTGAGGGGGTCCAATAATCCCAGCCCATAATTGCTCCTGAGAAGCTATTATCTAAATCCCAAGGGATCATTTGAAACAAACCATCTTTTGTTTGATACAGATAATAATTATGCATATAATAGGTATTATAACAATCTAAATTCTGAATAACTTGATTTACAGCAAAAGCCCAAAGTGTTCTGTCAATATTTAGTACACTATCTATACTAGAGAAATCATACCTAATTGTTCTAATCAACTCAACTAATTCAGCCCATCCATGATCAGACTTAATATCATAACTATCATAATATAAGGTTGTGTCAAGCCCTAAATAATACAAATTAGGAGGCATCGCAGATGGTGCATTTGCCGTATCACAGAATCTGTCAATATTATCACATTTAAATAAAGGTCCTGATTTCTCATCAAAATGTTTTTTTAAAAATTGTTTATTAATAGACTCATCATTAACATACAGTCCTACATAATTACCTTGAGAATAGAGTTTTACTAAATTAGATTCTCCAGTTGGCAAGTATCTTCTATAAATATTACTACTTACTATTTGTTTTACAAATGTGGGATCCATCCATGCATTTGCAAGCTTCATCTTATTATATCCCATTAGATCTTGTCCATCAATAAAATAATTCATATCTATATTATATGGCACCTTAGTATTAAAGACGTCATTTGGCAAGCAGAATGTAGAATTTCCTTTATAGCGCACTCCAACACTGTCATAATCTACCCCATTTAATGTCAGTTTCGCAGGTATTCTTTCATCCGGATTATAATACCAAGCATTAACTAAGAAAGCATGATAGTTAGGGTCATAAAAATCTAAATGAATCTCACGCAAAGAATCCTCATCAAATATTCCACCAGGAATATCGTATAAATCTTGAGGATTATAAATATTCTGACTTAATACAATGAAAGGCAAACAAAATAATATAAAAGATATTTTTTTCATTATTAATATTTCTATAGAGACTGCAAAATTAATAATTATTAGCAACTAGCCCTTACAATATTAAATATTGAATTACTAGATAAATTAAAAATAAAAGAACGCTGTTAGTGCTTACTAACTTTTTGTATTTTTGCACTAATGAATTTAACAACAAGACAGATTGAAATAATTGATGCTTCAAAAGATTTAATTGGAGAAAAAGGACTGCAGACTCTTACTATAAGGAATCTAGCAAACAAAATGTCTTTCTCTGAGCCTGCGCTTTATCGTCATTTTAGAGATAAAACCGAAATAATAAAAGCACTACTCCTTTTTCACAAAAGAATTATCCAAGATGGTGTCCTGAAAATATTAGATTCAGAGAAAACTGCACTAGCCAAATTTGAGGAAATACTTAAATTTAAATTTGCACATATAGAAAAAAACCCAGCACTAGTGATGGTGATTTTTTCTGAAACGTCTTTTCAATACAATTCAACACTATCAAAAGTAGTAAAGAAGATATTAGAACAACGAACAAAAAAAATCATCAGTCTTATAAAGAATGGCCAGAGAGAAGGCTCTATCAGGAAAGATATTGACGCTGTACAATTAGCAACTATTGTTCTAGGTGGAGTTAGAACTACCATCTTGTCTTGGAAACTCTCAGGATTTAAAACCAACCTGAAGCTAGATGGCAAAAAATTACGGGAAACATTAAAAATATTATTAAAAAATTAGAAAATGAACACCAGAAAGATACTAATAATTATAGCAAGTACAATCATCTTACTCTTGTTCGGTCTTATATCCTCAATTAGTTATAATACCGGTATGAACTATGGGGTAACAAATGCCGAAACAATAAGAACCAAAAGAGCAAAAGTAGCCGAAACACATACAAAACAAATTAAGACAGTACTTGTCACTAAAGTAAAAAACACTACAATCAAAAACCAAATAAATAGTGCCGGCCGAGTAGTTTCTTTAAACAATATTACAATATCATCTGAGGTGCAAGGGAGATTAGCAGGAAATAATACATTTAAAAAAGGAAGTGAGGTAATGAAAGGAGAAGTAATATTCTCAGTAAGGGATACAGACCTTAGACTTCTGATTAAAGCTAAAAAAAGTCAATTTATGAGTCTAATCTCAGCAAATATAGCAGATATTAGAGTTGACTTTGGCAATGAGTATATTAAATGGAATAATTTCTTTAATACAATAGACTTAGAAGAAAATTTACCAGACTTTCCGCAGATTAATACTGCAAAAGAGAAAAATTATATTATCTCAAGATCAATATTAGCTGAGTATCTATCTATCAGATCTGATGAAGAAAAACTAGGTAAATATACAGTTCTAGCTCCATTTGATGGAATAATTACGAAGTCGTACTCAGATGTTGGAGGAAATGTAAATCCTGGAAGCCCAGTTGTTGATTTTATCAGGAAAGGCAATATGGAAATTGAACTTACAGTAAATACATCTGAAATACAATTTATCAATATTGGAGATATAGTTAGCTTCACAGATAACGGAAAGAAATATAGTGGAAAAGTTATTAGAAAAGGGAAATTTGTAAATAAAAACACACAAAATATATCAGTATTTACATCTATAACTGACAATGAGGGGTCACTTTACAATGGTATGTATTTAAATGCTACTATCACTACTAAAGGAACTGAAAACACTTTCAAATTACCAAGAAGATCAATCTTTGAAAATAACAAAGTATTTATAGTGGATACTGAGAAAAGACTCAAAATAAAAAACGTCAATATTATTGCCTATCAAGGTGACGAAGTAATTATTGACAATATGTTGGAGAACACTCTAATTGTTAATGAACCCCTTGTATATGCAACTGAAGGTACAATCGTAAAAGCAATCTTAAAATAGTATGAGAAAGTTAATCGCATATTTTATAAAAAATACTATTTATGCTAATGCAATAATCATAATTACTGCAATAGCAGGGATACTCAGCTTGTCAATGATGCCAAGATCATTCTTCCCAGAGATGTCTCCGAATAGAATATATGTGAATGTAGCATACCCTGGTGCCTCTCCTGAAGAAATTGAAGAAGGAATCACTACAAGAATTGAGGAGTCTCTAAATGGGATTGAAGGAATAAAAGAAATAACATCAACTTCATCAGAAAACATCTCCAATGTAACAATTGAAATCTATGAAGGTGTTGATATTGATGAAACATTACAAAATGTAAAAAACTCAGTTGATGCTATTTACTCATTCCCTCAAGGAGCAGAAAAACCTAGGGTGCAAAGACAAAAAAGCAGAGGTATGGGAGGCATGGCTAACATGGTTGGTTTTTATGCCCTAACAGGTCCAAATGATCTTTGGCTGCTAAAAGATAAGGCAGATAAAATTGAACAAAATTTACTCAATGATGATGAAATTAGTCAAATAGAAGTAATTGGCTATGCTCCTATTATCATCTCAGTTGAGATTGATGAAGTATCACTATTAAGGCACAGGACTAACTTTGATGTTATTAGCAATGCTATAAAGGCAAGTAATATTGATATTTCAGGCGGAAGTATTAAAACACAGAAAGATGAAATAATTATACGATCAAATAACCGTAATACAACTACATCAGGTATTGAAGATATCGTGGTACTATCTGATAAAAACGGAGATGTCGTAAGGCTAAAAGACATTGCAAAAGTATCTCTGGAGTTTTCTGATATTCCAATAAAATCCTATGTTAATGGAAAGCGCGCTATTAATTTCATGATCCAGAAAACTTCTGATGAGGACATAAAGAAGATAGCAAACTCGATTCAAGCTTATATTACCAAATTTAATGATGAAAATAAGGAATTCAAGATATTAACTCTGTTCCAATTTGCTGATATGCTTGACCAAAGAATTGAGACCTTGAGCAACAACCTACTACTTGGTTTATTATTAGTAGCTATCGTGCTTGGCTTATTTTTATCCTTTAGACTATCTCTTTGGGTTGCTTTTGGTATTCCATTCTCATTTATTGGAATGATTTCATTTGGACTATTATATGGGATGACAATAAATATGATATCATTATTCGGAATGATACTAGTAGTTGGAATCTTAGTTGATGACGGAATTGTAATTGCAGAAAATATTTATTCTCATTTCGAAAGAGGAAAGTCACCAATGCAATCAGCACTTGATGGCACCATGGAAGTAATAACGCCAGTATTTACATCAGTATTAACAACAGTATTTGTTTTCTCAACCCTGTTGTTTGTAGGTGGACAGATGGAGATGATGCAAGAGATGGCATTTAGTGTGATTGCTGCACTACTATTTTCATTAATTGAAGCCTTCCTTATCCTTCCATCTCATCTAGCTTCAAGAGCTGTACTAAGAAAAGATAACTCCAGTAGATATAGTAGATTTAAAGAAAGTGTGGAGAAGAAAGTTGAGCAATTAAGAGACTGGTACACTAAGGTAAATACCAATTTTGTAAACAATTATAGAAAACATGTCTGGACACCAATTCTTATGATGCTCATAGTTGTCGTCCTACTTGCTACAGGCATAATCAGATGGACATTCTTCCCTGCTATCCCTTTTGATGAAGTGAAAATTGAGTTTTCTTACAAACCTGGAGAGAGAGAGTTTAGAACTGAGAATTTTCTTTGGTATATAGATAAAATAATTAATAGTTACCATCAAGAACTAATTAAAGAATTTAATGACTCCTTATTTACAGATGTGTCACTAACAGTAGGATTTACTGAGAACCTAGGAGTTTCAGGATCACATGTGGGCAGTGTGCGATTATCAATTAAAGAAAATGATCTTATCTCAACAATTGATATTTCAAATGAATTACAAAAAAGAATACATCCTGATTCCATCGCAATAATGGAAAAAATATCAGTTGGTGGCTTTCAACAATTTGGAAAAGCTGTTTCTATATCATTACAAGCAGAAAATGATAGAGAATTAAAACAAGCTGTGGAATGGCTAAAAGAAAGAATTAGGTCAATTAATATGGTAAAGGAAATTATGGATAATGGTGGTGTTGGAAATCGTGAGATTCATATTAATCTGAAAGAGAAAGCCTATATACTTGGACTCAATGAAGCAAATATAATGAAACAGATCCGACAAGGCTTCTTTGGGGAAGAAATACAAAGGCTTATTATAGGTAGAGATGAAGTTAAAATTTGGCTGAGATACTCAGAAGAAAATAGAAATAGTATAGAGGACCTAAATAAGGTTAAGATAAAAACATTTAATGGAGAAATGTACCCTCTTGAAGAGCTTGCAGATTACGAATACAAAAGAGGTAAAGTAAAAATCAATCACATTAATGGAGCAAAAGAAATAAGAGTTGATGCCAGTCTGTACAATGCAGAATTCTCAGCAGAGGTGAATGAGCAAATTGAGAGGGAATATCTGAGTGTACTAAAAAATTATTTTCCAAATGTAAACTACAAAATTATGGGCCAAGCTGAAGAAGCTGCTGACAGTGGAAAAAGACTAGGGATTGCATTTCTAATTAGTATCATCTTGATTACACTGACTATTTCATTAAATTTTAAATCATTTTATCAGGCAAGACTTATTCTAATGGTAGTGCCTCTAGGGATTTTTTCTGCAATATTAGGGCATGGGATAATAGGAAAACCATTCTCAATGATGAGTGTGTGGGGTGTAGTTGCACTAATTGGCATATTGGTAAATGATGCTATAGTAATGCTAGATAGATACAATAGAAATCTAGAAGAAGGTATGAATATGACAGATGCAGTAATTGGAGCAGGCAAAAGTAGATTCAGAGCAATAATACTTACAACAATTACAACATTTGTAGGTCTTGCGCCTTTAATCTTCGAAAAGAGTTTTCAGGCGCAATTCTTAGTGCCTATGGCAATATCAGTAGCGTTTGGAGTTCTATTTAGCACCATAATACTCCTTCTCTATTTTCCATCATTGATCCTTTACTTTAATGATATAAGAAGAGCGAGATGGTGGCTATGGATTGGAGGCAAGATTCCTCCTAGCAGGATGGAAGTAGAACCTTTTACAAAATTAAGAAATAGACAAATTGAAATAGAAAAATAATGAAAAAGTATATCATATTACTATTGCTTCCTAACCTACTCTCTGGTCAGAATGAACTTAATCTAATAGATGCTATTAAACTTGGGATGTGGAAAAACTATGACATACAGATAACTGCAAAAAACCAGAGTATCAGTAAGATTAATAACAATTGGGCTAATGCTGGCGCTATACCACGCATTAATATTTCAGCTAAAACAGAGGAAGCTCTATCTGATCAATCTAGAAATCCCGCTTCATTTATACAGGAAAAATTAAAATCTACAGCTATAAATGCCAATGCAAATATAAGCTGGACGCTATTTAATGGCTTTGCAATCCGAGCAAATAAAAAGAGGCTAAACAACCTAGAAGATATAAGCAATAATAATGCCTCCCTAACTATTGAAAACACCATACAAGGTATAATTCTACAATACTACAATTGTATATTACAGAAACAAAGGTTAGAACTGTTGCAAAAGGTAGTAAGCCTAGCTAGAAGCAGACTAGAGCATGAACAAATAAAGTACGATATTGGAGCAAGTAGCAAAATGGAATTACTTCAAATCGAAAATGCTATGCTAGCTGATAGCTCAAATATTATTTTACAAAAACTAAACTACACCAATGCAATAAAAAATCTCAATCTTACACTAGGGGCTAGTGTAGAAAAAAAATGGGTCTTTACTGATAAGATTGACACAGAGATTAAACTCTTTAATTATGCAGATCTTAAAGCAAGTACTCTCGCAAACAATACTAATATTAAAAACCAGTATTACAATATACAGTTATCAAAGCAAGATATTAAACTAGCAATGTCCCCTTTTTACCCAGTAATATCAGTAAATTCAGGAGCAGCCTACAATGAAAGCACATATGACATCGGAGACCTTGCTAATACTATGGGGAATACTGGAGAGAGCATCAATTATTTTGCTAATTTCTCAGTTAACATGCGAGTTTTTGATGGAGGGAAATTATATCAAAATATAAGATCTCTAAAAATACAAAAAGAGATTAATGAATTACAACTAGAGAAAGTTAGAAGAGAGGTGATATATCAACTATCTTTAACTAACGATAAATACAATAGTCTTATTACAACATATAGTTTAAATGAAAAAGCATTTGAAATTGCTAGAACTAATTATGAACTAGCTATTGAAAAACACAATAGAGGAACTATCAACTCATTTATGCTTAGGGACATTGAAATTGCGTATATAACCTCCGGGATTAACATCCAACAAGCCGCTTACAATCTTATGGAAAGTAAAGTAGCACTATTAAAGATCACTGGCGGCATTATACAAGCATACTAACATAGTCGCCGAGTATACGCAAACAATGGGGAGTTAAAAGTAGCCTCAGGGATTGAGCTAAACTTACTCTTTAAAGAAAAGACTAGTCCTAAAATCTTTCTCATGGCTAATTACTAACATATACATACTTGAACTAAGATGTGAAAGATTAAGAGAGACTAAATCATTATTTAGAAACTTGTAACTTGAAAAAATAACTTTCCCTGACACATCAAATATTTCAATAGAAAATTCTGATAATAATCCATCTAATTTAATATTTAGAATATCATTAACTGGGTTAGGATAAATCTTAACCTCAGTATTATTATCAGTAACCTCAGAGACTACAAAATTAAAACTCTGAATATCAACATCTCCAAGCTCTGAAGTAATAGTTGATGTGAAATCTAATGACACACATGGGTTAATAAATATATTATTAAAAACAATAGTGCTAAAATTTCCGGAAGTAAAAGAGTTTCCATCTGGAATCGTTTGAGATAAGATATCAACCCCTCCTAGTAAATTGTTTGTGATCGTAAAATTTCCAAGAGAACCTATAACGATAGATGTAGGCTGGATTATTACTTGTGAGCTAGAAACAATTGTGCTAACAATTAATATTGCATTAATATTAAGTGACCCTCCACCTGCCATCATTGTTGCCGTCCCAATAGTATCACCAACATTCATAGAGGCAATATTAAATGCTCCAGCGTTTGATTGAAACAAGGCAGTAGACATATCAACCTCACCTGAATCTTGACCAACTTCTATTGTTAAATTAGAAAGACTATCACACAAACTATTTGAAAGTGAAACCACAACAGTTGGTGAGAAATTTCCTGAATAAAAGATGTCAACTGAGTCACTACATCCATTTGCATCAACAACAATAAGGCTGTAAATCCCAGAAAGCAGAGGATTAATAGTGAAGCTAGTACCAAAATTATTAAAACTAGCAGCTACAAATCCTGATGGGCCCCAAAATTCAAATGAATATGGCATTGTTCCTCCTGATGCATTACCAGTAATTGAATTTGAAGAGACATTTAATACTGGAATCAGATCACTTGGCTCAGAAAGCACTACTGAATCCATAAATAAACAATTATTTGAATCAGTAATAGAGATAGTATATGTGCCAGATACAAGGCTGCTGTCATACGAAGATGTTGTCCCATTTGACCATAAATAAGAATATGGAGCTACTCCCCCGCTAGCTACTACATTAGCTATCCCATCATTAGAACCGAAGCAGCTTGTATTTACAGATGAAATATTTAAATTAATACTTGCAACCAAACTTCCAACTGTAACAGTATCGATAGTCTCACACATACTGGAATCCCTAACTCTAACTTCATAGTCTCCGGCAATTAGACTATCAGGATCAACAGGTATCCCATTCATATCAAACCAAAAATCGTAATATGGCGGGAATCCATCAGTTGGATTAACACTTGCAGAGCCATAACCTAGATTACATGTAACAGGATTAGATGTTGGATTTGCTTTCAGCAAGTCACATGGTGGGCATACCCATATTGAAATAACTTGAGCGGTATTCTCAATTGCTGGTGCTGGACAGAAATCATCCTGAACTTTAATAACAAACGTATATAAACTAGGAAGCGGATTGTTATTACAAGAACTAATAATATGATTACAAGAGGTTATCCATTCAAAATAACCTGAACCAGTACCACCCGTAGTGACAAAAGGAGGAAGAGCTCCAGTAGATGTTTCATTAAATGTAGCGCATGGGGGATTGTCACATAACAAAGGAGGACTCACATTATAGTCCATAAACTGACCACCAGATACTGCAAACTGCAAGTCTTGTAAGCTGCCATTTGGATATACATCATAATCATTCGCTATGAAATCAAATGATACAGTATCTCCACAATGCACAATAGTATCCCATTGATATTGTGGAGAACTTAAAGGAAAAAAGAAGGGAGGTTGTACAAGAGGCCTAATATTGCATAAAGTATCTGCTCCACTATTGCCACCCGTTGTATCCCCTAAATTACAAATTGGGTTGGATAAAACAACCTGTATCTCTCTATAAACTTCTGAAACTAATTGATTACACTTCCATGCTTGAACTTTTGTACAGGTTACAAAATTACCAATATAGTCTGCAGGATAGTAAGTTCTTCCTGTATTATTGTTAATCTGAACACCAGGTATTGGTGATGAATTAGACAAAGCAAGATAAGGAGGGAAAGTTCCAGTTATTTGTAATCCCGATGCACTTGGATTCGTATAATCATAAGCAACATCAGATAGAGGCTGCGCAAATTCATACCATAAAGAGTCGCGCTCATCGTCAAAAGCATTATGACTATAAACAAAACCATTAGAGAATGCTAAAGGATCGTAACCATTTCCTGCTTCTAAGATAGTTCTTGGCTTCTCATAAAATTTTGGAGATGAATCATAACAATCATTATTATCTGGATAAATAGCCCCTAATGAATCAGTATAAGAATACATAACAGCTCTTAATGTAAACCCGGCATCTTGCAGTCCATTAGAGATAGCACTATTCCTACAACAACTACTCCAAGTAAAATGCCATCCTAATGAATCAGGTGTACCTATCAGTCTTACTGTATCAGAGATATATACATGCTCTTCAACGGCCCCTACTCCATTACCTGCATATCCAATATTTGTTCCATTACAAGAAAATGGCATATTAGCACCATCGGTTGTATCACAAATAGGTGACAAATCATTCGCCGTATACCATATCAAAGGTAATGTAGAGATCCCAGGCACATTATGCACATCAAGACTCATTGAGGTTGAGATAGGAACTCCTTGACAGTCACGATATACCTTAACTTGAAAGATATATTTGCCAATATTAGGGCCAGACTTTATACATTTCCATGTGATCTCACCACCCATTAAATGGGTAGCCTGAGCAGTTAGTACAATTGTAAAAAGTAAGATGATTGAAGATAAGATTTTTCTCATTTAATTTTATTTAATATTTATAAACTTGTTTCCATACATTATATTTGACGAACTATTTTTAAATATCCTTCTGGTTTTAAAAGTAGTTTTTCATAGATTACCGTATTAAATTTACTTGCCCCTCATATTTATGCACTGCCCCAAAGACATCTTTTACTTCAATATAATATAAATACACACCTACTTCACACTCCCTCTTATTATTATATTTTCCATCCCATACCTCCTCAATATCATTAGTAAAAAAAACCACCTCACCCCACCTTGTATAGATATTCATTAAAAATTCATCAATCCCAATTCCATGAGTTTTAAAGCCTTCATTTATATTATCTTCTGGATTTGGCGTAAAAGCATTTGGAATAAATAAGTCATACTCAGCAATAATAACCTCCTTTGTCAATGTATCTATACAGCCATATTCAGTCTCAATAGTTAATGTGACAAAGTAAGTGCCAACCTCCTGATAAGAATGATAGGCAATCGAATCATAACCAAAATAATAATCACCAAAGTCCCATAGCCAACTATTGACATTCTGCCAAACTGATTCTGTTTTGTCAACAAATACAATTGGATCATCTAATTGCTGATATAACCGCTCATAATCAGGAAGTATTACAAAATTAGCATCTGGACTAATTAGATTATCTACATACAAAGTATCATACGCACTACATAGATTAGCATCCATAAATTCTATAAAATACTCTCCTTGAGGGACTTGCAATGCAAATGGCAGAATATCAGAATAATTCCATTCATAAGAGTAGGGTGTTACTCCGCCAGTAAGTAAGACTTCCACTGCTCCTACTCTCTTCTCACAAGTATCAGGGAAAACATCAATGACCCAATTTATAACTTCAGGTTCATCCAAAATGATTGTTTCAAAATATGAACAATTATTATTGTCAATTACTTCTATATTATAAACACCTGCTGATAAAAATATATTTGAATTAAAACCTATTGTATTATTCCAAAAATATGAATATGGGCTAACTCCACCGAATGCTTCAACAATAATAGCCCCGTCATTACCTCCAAAACAACTAATATCATATCCATTGTAATCATTTATAGAAACAGGCATGGCACTTAATGATTCATTTGGTTCATTTATACTTAGCACAAGACTCTCTTGACAACCAATAGCATTGGTAATAGTTACATCATAAGTGCCTGCAACTAAACTACTAATACCACTTGATGTACTTCCTGTAGACCATAAATAACTATAAGGAGCATAGCCGCCATTAGGTGTTACAGTAATCCACCCATCATTACCATTATGACATGAGATATTATATGTAGAATAATTAGAGGTTTCTATACCAATATAGTGCGATAATGAGGTTGGCTCCTCTACTGTAATGTAGAATTCAGAAGAACAACCATTTCCATCTTCCAAAGAAAGAACATATAAACCTGCATATAAATTATCAATATCCTCTTGAGAAGAAGCAAATGAGTTAGGACCAACCCATGAAAACACAAAGGGAGACACACCTCCAGAAGTTATAGAAATTGATATTTCCCCTTCTGAATTTCCCGTACAATTTACATCAACAACATCTATACTAATATCTAAAGAATCTTCTTGTGATACATATATAGAATCCTGAAAAATACAAGAATTATTGTCAATTACTTCATATAGATATATGCCTTCAGATAGATTATCCTCATCAAAACCATACCAACCAATAATATATGGGTATACACCACCAGAAATATCTATAATACTAGCACTTCCATCATTACCTCCATAACAACTCACATTATTAACTAGAACATTTGTCTGAATAGGAGGCTCTTCCGTTAAAGCAAAGAGCTCAGTTAATTCGCACCCTGAATTATCAGTTATATAACAACTAATACTGCCTGCAGATACATTATAAACATCCTCAGTAATCGTGCCATTTCCCCACAAAAATGAATAAGGCAAAGAGCCTCCACTAACGGTTAAATTTATTGATCCTGTACTATCTCCATAACAATCTATATTGTCAATAATAGCAGCTATGTTTAGTCCTTCAGAGATATTTAAATCTAAACTGTCAGTGTGTAGACAGCCATCTAAATTTGTTGAGTTCACTATATCAATTTGCGAAGTATAATAAGTTTGTCCATTTATTAGCCAAGTGAAGCTATCACACTGAGCAACTTGAGTATAAGTTGAAGAGCTATTGGTTATATCAATAATAGCTGTAGCTACACTATCACAGCCAATCAGCAGAGAAAAAGGATAAGAAGTATAAAAACCTGCGGAAGTTACTGTTGTATCATTATAATACCATACGCCATTCCACTCTGCACTATCACAAACTGTAATATAAGTGACTGAGCTATCTTCAAATATTTTAAGCTCTAAAGTTACAATACTATCACAATTATTAGAGTTCAAAAAGGTGTCTATATAGATCCCACTAGAATCTAACAAGTTAGCACCAAACAAATATTCACTACAAGCAGTGTCAACAACTACTGATGTTGTAGAATTATTAATTAACACAGATAATGTATGAATGCTATCACAACCGGTGGAATTGCCTGCTATATAGGTATGTGAAAGAATATCCGAAAGAGTTATTGTTTGTCCTTCCCAGGTATAACTATCACAAGCGGTAACTGAAGTAGACCCTGTACTAGTATGTTTAACAGTTAAATCTAGACTATGTATACTGTCACATCCTACTGCATTGGCATAAGTATTATTATATACACCTGATACTGTATAAACAATACCATCCCAAGTATAACTATCACAAGCGGCAACTATTGTAGAACCTATTGTCGAATAAATACAACCACCATCATCTGTATTTGCATTTACATTATAGTTACAGGCTATAACATCTACACATCCATATATAAATGGAATGCAAGAACCATCATCTATATTTGCATTTGGGTTGTAATTAAATGCCAGTGAGTCTGTACAGCCATTCACAACAGCGATACAAGAACCATCATCACATGTTGGCAGTGGATCATAGTTATAGGCTAGTGGGTCTGTACATCCATATAAAGGAGCATTAACAATAGTAGTAGACGAACTTGTACAACCATTAGAATCTATAACTGTACATGTATATGCCCCTGCTGACAAACCTACCACTGTCTGAGTTGTCTGCCCTCCAGGAGTCCATAAAAGATTATAAGAGGATCCTACTGTGAATGGTGTGCCTCCGCTAGAAATAGCATTAGCCGTACCATCATCAAAACCACTACAATTTGCTATATCTGTAGATAATAAGGTGACGATTAATTGGGATGGTTCAGTAAAGTTAATTGGTCCAAATTGATCAATAACACCAACCATACTTGCTCCATTCCCAAAAGTATGAGCAGGATAATATGTGGTTGAATCAACTATTCGGACAAAATAATTAATAGTTTGCCCAGCATTTCCTCCACCTAAGAAATTTGGCAGAAAACCATTAAAATTGAGCTGATTAGCAGTTGTATTCTGTGTACTTAAATAAGAAAGAAAAAAATCTACTCCAGTGTTAGGTGTCGCGGTATTATTCATATGATAACCCACCAGACATTTGTATTGTGTTGGAGTAGGTGTTTGATTAATATTAATTCTCATTGAATCTAAAACAAAACCACCATAACATAATATTGGTGCAGAAACAAAAGCACTAGATATATTTTGAGAAAAAACTTTCGTGAAACTAAAAAACATAACACAGAAAAGCAATAAGTATTTAAGATTATTCATCATGATTTACAAGTATTGCAAATGTAAGGAAAACATACTAAGTACATGTCAGTATCGATCTGCAGTATTGAATATATTGAGAGCGATTTTTCTAATTAAATGGATTTGTAGCCCAAATACTCAGCTCATTAATAAAACCTCTATTATCCATTTCGATAGCAGAGATTATCGAATGAGATATCTCCTTTGGAGTCAACTTGTTCTCTATATCTTCCCTCTCTATTCTTTTAGGGTTTCCAAATGCAGTCGTAACTTCACTAGGGTTTACTTGACAAACTCTAATATTATAAGGTCTTAGTTCAGCTTGCCAACACTGGGTTAAACATCTAACAGCGAATTTTGAAGATGAATAGATACTACCATTCGTATATCCTTTCAAACTTGCTGTGGAGCCAATATTAATAATCGTTCCATAAGATGCCTTTATCATGTAGGGAGCTATTTCTTTTGTAAATAATGCAAGTCCAAAGACATTCACATTAAATACTTTTAAAAAGTCTTCTATATTTAGTTCTTCTATAGATCTTCTAACACCAGTTCCTGCGTTATTTATTAGAACATCTACCCTTCCATCTAAGATTTCAATACATTCTTCCGCACTATGAGAGATATTTTCATGATCTGAAATGTCAAATTCAATTATCTTAGCCTTAGTATAACTTCTGGCCTCAATCAATCTAGTTTCTGATCTTCCTGTAATTAATACATTGGCTCCTTTCTCAACAAGAAGCCTAGCTGTCTCCTTTCCAATGCCAAGACTACCTCCAGTTACTATAATGTTTTTCCCTTTCAAATCCATATTATTAACGATTTAAGTTATGAAATTTACCAATAAACATCTAAAGATATATAGAAAAAACCTGGATTCACACAAAGAGAACCCACCCAGCTAAGTATTCTTTTGTTTATTCTAGAATAATTTTCTTCTCAATTGTCCCGTCATCGTACATGTACAACAATGGTATATTACTTCTAATAGATGTTTCTTCTCCTAAAATATCTGTTACTTTTAAAAGCTCTTTGTTATTAGCCCCTATATCCTCTTCTACAGAATTAACTATTACATTAACCATAAGAGAGACTGCCTCCCCTTCACATCCATTAACATCTGTCTCTATTGTAGAAAAAGAGAAAATTCCAGAATAATTCCAGAATACATCTATTGAATTTGTTCCTTGTCCTGACACTGTTCCTCCAATCAGTGTCCAATCATATGTGGAGCCAGATGAAGGAACTACAGAATAGGTCACTGTATTAAATTGCGTAGGATTAATAGGCCCAGAAATAACTGATGTATTCACAATATTAGAGACTACAAAAGGAGTTCCTGACACTCCTTGACATCCATTAGCATCTGTCACATTAACCGAATAAGAACCTTCCGAATCTACTGATATCTGCTGGGTTGTCTCACCTGTGCTCCAGCTGTATGTAGCATAACTACCTGCATCCAAGATAACTTCCCCATTAGGCAAGCAAATTGAACCATCCCCAACACTATCAATAGTACAATAAAATTGACTTACGCCCGAAATTATTGTGATTGTATTTGAAGTTGCGGTACATAAAGTAGGATAAGTTACTAAGACCTGATAAACACCAGGAGAATTCGCCGTTAAGATTTGGCTAGTATTAGTCGGATTTCCATTATGATACCATTGATAAGAGGGGAAACCTGCGCCTGCATCTAAAGTGACAGCACCATTACATAAGGACAACCCTGTTGTTGTTGCTGTAATTGTTGAAGGAGATATATTAACAGAAGTTGTATTTGATGTCCCTGGGCATCCATTCCCGTCCACAACAGACAAACTATAATTACCAGTTAATGTAGTAGCGATAGAAGAAGTTGTTGCTCCTGTACTCCAAGTGTATTGAGAAAATCCTAGAGGAGCCTGCATAATAACAGTATCACCTTGACAAATAAATACAGAATCAGGAGTAGACAAAGAAATAGGGATGTTTCCCGAATAAATCATAATTGTATCCGAATGACATGTCAACCCATTAGATGTTGTAGCACTAACATAATAAGAGCCTTGATTATTCACAGTTAATTGATTATTGGTTGATGATCCATTCCAATTATAAGTTGAGAACCCAGATGGAGCAGTCAAAACTACTGGTCCATTACACAATGAAGTACCTGTAGTAGAAATATTAGGATTGACAACCTCAATATGCATGGTATCAGAGTACGTAATTCCATTACAATCAAAAACTGCAGCTACATCTGTATTTTGTGTAGGAGAATAAAGCAATGTATCTCCCCCTCCTATCATTTGGCCAGAATTAATATCATACCATGTAGCCCCTCCTCCATAATAGAGCTTAATAAGAGGCCCTCTCGGATTATTAACTGGACTAGGAAAATTACCTCCATGCCCAACAGTAACTGTAAGTAATGAGTTACTCCCCCATGGGGTAACTCCCGGAATACTTCCTGCTGGAGCAGTTGCGTATGATATTGTAGTACCTCCACCCATATAGAATCCATAAGTAGCCCCGGCTGGAATCACAACCGATGTAATAGGGATTACAGGAGTATATAAGGGTAAGGTAGTAGTAGCCCCTACTGGAAGATTAACATTCACAGCAGTTGCAACCTGAGTCCAACCAGTAGCTGTTGACATGACAGGGACATAATCGCCCGGATAATACCATATATCCATTACTCTAGAACCTGAGTAGCTATAAGTACCTTGAGATAAGCCTGTGATAGTAATATCGTTTGCTGAAGTATTAATAATATTAAACATTGTACCGGCCGAGCCATTTGAAGGGCCTAAAGCAGAAGCTAAGCTATCCGTGGCACCGCTACATCCTGAAGTTCCAGGACCAGACAAAGTTGCAATTACCTGGGCTTCATCTCCTAAACAAATATCTTGATCAATCCCAACAGAAAGTTGCCCATATACCAGTGCTGGCAAACAAAGTAATATAAGTAGTAGTTTTTTCATTCTTTATTTTTGCGCTAATTTAATAAAATATTGGAAACCTAATCTTTCTGACTGCAAAGCAAATCCACAAGAATTAAATAGTCTAATACTAAATAAATTGTTTTTTCTAATTCTAGCATGTAAATGGTCTATCTCTAAAGTAAAAAAAGCATAATTAATTAGTATTTCTAAAGCCTCTTTAGCAAAACCCTTATTCCTATATTTTTTAGTAATAATGACACCTACCCCAGCGCTTTCAGTGGTATAATCAAAAAGATCAATTAAGCCAATTAAAGCTCCTCTAAAATCAATTACAAAACGATATTGTTTTGTAAGCGCAATATCTACTTTGGCATTTGCAATATAAGCTACTAACTCTTCCCTACTGTATTGTTTTTTTTCACTTCCAAACTGCCAATTTTCTTTGTTATTCTCAATCTTTTCTAGAAATTCTAAATCAGAATCTCTCAATGACCGTAAAACTATGTTTTTGCCCTCTAGCATTCAAAATCGCCAGCATAAACCATACTAACCTCTCCGCTCAACCAAATGTTTCTATAAGTCCCGTTAAACTCTTCAAAACTAACACCTAAGACACCTCCCTTTGTCTTTAACTCTACACAATTTTCTTCAATAAGATTAGTGTAGTTTAGAGCAATAGCGGCTGCTACAACTCCTGTGCCACAACTAAGAGTTTCTTCTTCTACACCTCTCTCATAAGTTCTAACCTCTATCTGATTCTTATCAGAAACAAAATTAACATTGACTCCTTCCTTCCTAAAATGAGACAAATTCCTGATCTTTCTTCCTACTTTCCTAACATCAAGAGAACTCAAACTATCCACCATCTCAACATAATGAGGAGAGCCAGTATCTAATACTACGCCATCACCAAAATTTTCAATCTTAGTTACATCCTGCATTTTCAAATACACACCCTCTTCAGCTATCTTTGCTTTATGTACCCCATCTATTGCCATAAAGATAGTCTCATCTTTAAAAACCTCTAACATTCTAGCAAAAGAAACAATACATCTACCTCCATTACCACACATACTAGATTGCATGCCATCAGAGTTAAAATAAAGCATCTCAAAATCAAGTTCATCATGATTACGCAATAGAATTAAACCATCAGCCCCTATTCCTAATCTTCTCTCACATAGTGCCGCGATAAGATTATGATCCTTAACGTCAAAAGCCTTCTCTCTATCATCAATCATGATAAAATCGTTTCCTGTTCCTTGGTATTTATAAAATTCCAAAATCATCTGACAAAAGTAATAATAAATAAGCTCTATATTTCAAAGAAAAACTATTTTTGCAACAATTCTAAAACTCAAAAAGATAAACTATGGTAGTGTCTTATGAAAACCAATTAAACGCTTGGGTAAACAAAGAGAAAGCAGGAGTTAATTTGCTGAATGCAGTAGGGACATTAATGTATGACAAAGGCATCGAGCTAATCCTATTCAGAAGACATCTCTTAGAAATTGGTGTATCAGAATTAATGAACTTTATCTCATACGCCAATAATGTTGTTGGTCGTGAAAATGATGTTGAAACAGCTAATCTCCTAGCTAGTGAGATGTTAAAAATGGACCTAGCCCCAAGTAAAATAGATATTGGACGTCTAACTGCTGAGTATATTGAAAGTCGCGCAACTAATGCTAACACATTCCTATCTGAAAAATTGAGTTATATCATTGGAGTAGATACTAGTTCAAATCAAGCTAAGGATGTTATTCTCTATGGCTTCGGTAGAATTGGCAGATTAGCTGCTAGAGAATTAATTAAACAAGCCGGAAAAGGCCAACAATTAAGATTAAAAGCAGTTGTAGTTAGAAAATTAACTAATGCTCAAATTATAAAAAGAGCAGATCTTCTAAGGACAGACTCAGTACATGGAGCATTTAAAGGTGTAATTAATATTGACTTAGCTAACCAGTCTATAACTGTCAATGGTCAAGTAATTAAATTTATTGATGGGGGGAAGCCTGAAGATATTGATTACACTCAATATGGAATTAATGATGCTTTATTAATTGATAATACAGGCGCCTTTACTGAAAAAGAATCTTTATCTCTTCACTTAAAATCAAAAGGAGTAAGTAAAGTATTACTAACGGCTCCAGGTAAAAAGATTCCAAATATTGTTTATGGTATTAACTCTCAGAATTTAGATATTGATAACACTGATATCTTCTCAGCAGCTTCATGTACCACCAACTGTATTGCTCCAATCTTACATATAGTAGAAAAAAAATATGGGGTGTTAAAAGGGCATCTAGAAACTGTACATTCTTACACTAATGACCAGAATTTATTGGATAATATGCACAAAAAACCAAGAAGAGGGCGTTCTGCAGCAATAAATATGGTAATTACCTCAACAGGAGCTGGGAAAGCAGTTACTAAGGTGATCCCTTCATTAGAAGGCAAGTTGTCAGCAAATGCCGTACGTGTACCTACGCCAAATGTTTCATTAGCAATCTTGAAATTAACTCTTGATAAAAAAACATCTGTACAGGAAATTAATGCTGTAATGCGCGAAGCCGCATTACATGGAAACCTTGTAAATCAAATCAATTACCAAGTTGAACCAGATCTGGTCTCTACTGACATTATAGGGAATAGTTGTTGTGCAGTGTATGATAGCAATGCTACAATCTGTACAGATGAAGGAAATGATGTCGTACTATATGTTTGGTATGATAATGAGTTTGGCTATACTAAACAAGTTATTCGTTTGGCAAAACAAATTGCAAAAGTCAGAAGATTAACCTACTACTAATCATATACTAAATGATTATGAAGTTAAACCAAAGAGCATTCTTAATCTACAAGCTCTCTAACTCCGCATTTACAGGTCTCTCCATTGGAATATTATTTACAATCTATCAACCTCTAGAAGACCCATCTATTTATTCCATAGGAGGAATGGTTTTAGCTATTGGAATGTTAATCCTTGCAAAGTTCTATGATAAACTTCTAAATATCAAAAGTTTTTTCAGAATTTCATTATTTGTAGAAATAATAATAATGTTTTCCCTCTTTTTATTCTTATTTCTGCAGCACTCAATAACCTCTGCGCTTCTAATTTATTGTAGTTATCAACTCACTTTTATCTTTGGTGGCTATTTAATTAGAGCTGAAACCTTAGTAGCAAAGGAGAAAGAGTTTCTAGGCAAAATTGATGTAAATAAACAAGTCGGCTATTTAATAGGATTAGGCACCTCCTATGCCTTCTACAAAACACTGGAATTTGGATTCGATATCACAGATTCAAAGATTCAAATAAGTATATTGCATTACCTTTTAATTTTATTGCAAAGCTTAATCCTCATATTTTTATTTAGAAGCTTTAAGGATTAGTAATTATATTAAATTACTAACAAGATATTAATATAGTAATTCTTACAACAAATAATTATTAAATTTGCACTTTAGAATTAATAATAAAAAATGAATAAAATATGGCAGTAGAATTTACAGATGCAAATTTTCAGGAATTAGTTTTGGAATCAGACAAACCAGTATTAGTTGACTTCTGGGCAACTTGGTGTGGACCATGCAGGGCTATTGCTCCTGTAATTGACGAACTACATAATGAACTTTCAGACAAAGCAGTAATTGGAAAAGTTAATATTGATGAGAATTCAGAAATACCTGTTAATTATGGAGTAAGAAATATCCCAACCTTACTCGTTTTCAAGAATGGAGAAGTAGTTGATAAAGTTGTAGGAAATCAACCCAAATCAAAATTAATGGAGATTCTAACAGCCCACATGTAAAGATATTACAAATTACTAATAAGGGCCTAAAGGCCCTTTTTTTATGAACAAACTAGATTATTCTAAACTATCGACTAATATTGAGTTGTTTGCTCAGCAGGTTGTTGAAGGCTTTATTACTGGCAAACACAAAAGCCCATACCATGGATTCTCTGTAGAATTTGCAGAGCACAGACTTTATAATTCAGGAGAAAGTACTAGACACATTGATTGGAAATTATATGCTAGGACAGATAAACTGTTCAACAAAAGATATGAAGAAGAGACAAATTTAAGATGTCAACTAATTATTGATGCGTCTTCATCCATGTATTATCCAATCATTAAAAAACCTAGCCTAGAAAACCCAAATAAATTACTTTTCTCTATATATGCTTCTGCTGTAATGATGAATCTCCTCAAAAAACAGAGAGATGCTGTTGGCCTAAGTATATTTACGGATAAACTAGAAACTCATACACCAAGTAAAACTACGCATAGACATCACAGAATTCTATATAATGAATTGGATAAATTATTGTCAGTTGACGCTATCTACAAGCCCAGACTGACAGACTCTACTGACGTATTACATCAAATTTCTGAATTATTACACAAACGATCATTAGTGATGATTTTTACTGATTTTATTCATTCTCATAAAACATTAGAAGAACAGTTTGAGGCTTATAAACATTTAAAATATAACCAACATGAGGTTGTATTATTTTATCTACATGAACCTAAAACTGAGCAAGATCTTGAATTTGATAATAAACCCTATAAATTTATTGATCTGGAAAGCAAAGAAGAACTGAAATTAAATCCAAATCTATATAAAATTAAATATCAAAATCAAGCAAAAGATCATCTTAAAGAATTAAAATTAAAATGCTTTCAGTATAAAATTGATTTAATTGAAGTTGATATAAATAAAGGATTCGAGACAATCTTAACATCGTATCTACTTAAAAGACAAAAAATGTTTTGAGGATTTAAAAAACAAATTATATTTGCATCACTTTTTAAAAAAGTCGGTCTGGTAGTTCAGCTGGTTAGAATACATGCCTGTCACGCATGGGGTCGCGGGTTCGAGTCCCGTCCAGACCGCAACTAAAAAGTGTAAACCCTTG
>MDSV01056408.1_pt1 | contig 26364 bp, 23 predicted proteins | sample 810851 | NCBI WGS metagenome assembly MDSV01 (sample SAMN05326640, study PRJNA326480) | marine metagenome | isolation source: seawater | place: Atlantic Ocean: North East | collected 2012
AAACCTCGTGCGCAAAATCTCCACGAGCTGTAAACTCTAAAAGTCTTGCACCACCTTCATAACAAGCGGTGATTACTTTTTTGCTGATTTCTATATCTTTATGATAAAATAAAGGAACCATGCCTGTATCTTTCATTATTTGTGCTAATTCTAATCTTGTAAATTGTGCCATTTTGTTCTATTAATATTTTATTAAAATGATTTGTTTAAGGCATTATTTTATAATCCTTTGAATTTTTATAATCGCTTTCTTTTAATTTAGGTTCTTCAGAAAAAAGTAATCTAAAGCCCTTGTGAATTCCTTTTACACTAAAGTTCTCTTTTAGAAATACTTTTGATGCCTAACTTATCACAGAATTTATACCAGGGTTAGCACCTCCTGCAGATAAGTTTAAAATAGACTTTTTATTCTCTGACATATTTTTTTTGATTTTAAAAAAGGATTATTTTTATCTGGCAACTCTTCCAGAAGCATCACCTCCCATTAATTTTTCTACTTCGGAAATGGTTACTAAGTTGGCATCCCCTTTAATTGTATGTTTTAAACAGGAAGCAGCTACAGCAAAATCTAAGGCGTTTTGATCATCATCTGGGTATTTTAATAACCCATATATTAAACCTCCCATAAAAGAATCACCACCACCAACTCTATCAACGATATCTGTAATTTGATATTGACGAGTTTGTAACATTTCTTTACCATCATACAATACACCTGCCCAAGAGTTATGAGATGCGGAAATTGAGCCTCTCAAAGTTGTAATTACTTTTTTAGCTCTTGGGAATTTTTTCATCATTTGCTGACAAACTGATAAGAATGCTTCTGCTTTCAAATCATGACCATGTTTGTGAACATCTAAACCCGCGGGATGAATTCTGAAATGTTTTTCTGCATCTTCTTCATTCCCTAAAATAATATCGCAATAAGAAGTCAGTTCTGTCATAATTGTTTCTCGATCTCCATCATAATTCCATAGTTTAGCTCTGTAATTTAAATCAGTAGAGATGGTAATTCCCTTGGCACTTGCAGCTTTCACGGCCTCTAAACAAACATCTGCTGCTCCTTGAGAAATTGCAGGTGTAATTCCTGTCCAATGAAACCATTCAGTTCCATCAAACACAGTGTCCCAATTGATCATTCCAGTTTGAATCTCTGCGATTGCAGAATGTGCTCTGTCGTATATAACTTTACTGCCTCTAGATACAGCACCCGTTTCTAAAAAATAGATTCCTAAACGATCACCACCATAAATAATTTTATCTACCCCTACTCCGCGTTTCCTCATTTCCATCATAGCACATTTACCAATATCATTTTTTGGTAAACGTGTTACAAAATCTACGTCAACTCCATAGTTTGCTAAGGATACTGCTACGTTTGATTCACCTCCACCATAAACAGCATCAAAATTATTTGCCTGAGAAAATCTTAAAAATCCTTGTGGAGCTAATCTTAACATGATTTCTCCAAACGTTACTACTTTACCCATTTTTAGTTGAAAATTAATTAATACAATTATTGAGTTAAACGTTTAACCAGTGTGATCAAAAAAAAACATATATTCTATTATTTGTTTTGATTATAGTGTGAAAAAAAGTTATATTTGATTAAACGTTTAAGCAAAGTTATAAATGTTTTGATAAAAAAAAAGAAAACTACTATAAAAGATATCGCAAGTGTATTAAGTATCTCTGCAGCAGCAGTTTCTAAAGCTTTACATAACGATTCTAGAATAAGTGAGAAAACAAAAATAGCAGTAAGAGAAGTTGCTAAAAAATTAAATTACCAACCAAATCATCTTGCAAGCGCATTAAGAAGTGGTAAAAGTTATTTAGTTGGTGTTATTGTTCCTAGGACGAATAGCAGGTTTTTCTCATCTGTAATCCAAAATATTGAAGAGGTTTTAAATAAAGAAGGATATAATATCATTATTACACAATCTAACGAGTCTTACATAAAAGAGTGTAAAAATATTGATACCTTATTATTTACTCAAGTTGACGGAATAATTGCATCAATGGCAAATGAAACGATAAATTTAGATTATTATGAAAAAGTAAAGTCTAGAGGAATTCCTTTAATCTTATTTGATCGAGGAGAAAACGATTTAAATGTAGATTATGTTGGTATAGATGATTACGCGAGTAGTCATTTAATTGTTGAACATCTTTTTAATCAGGGCTGTAAGAGAATAGCCCATATAGGCGGTTTTAAACATACTAGAATTTTTAATAACAGAATTAGAGGCTATAAAGATGCCCTAAAAAAGCATAATTTGCCTTTAGATGAGGAATTACTTAAAGAAAGCAGTTTAACATTAGAGGATGGAAGAACAAATATGGAACAACTATTGTCACTTAAAAATAGACCGGATGCTGTATATGTCGCTGGTGATTATGCTGCATTAGGTGCACAACAAGTTTTACTAGAAAATAAAATAAAAATTCCAGCAGAAATTGCTTTAGTTGGTTTTGGAAATGAACCATTTACCGCTATGGTGAATCCAAGTATTTCTAGTATTCACCAACATAGTGACGAAATCGGTAAAAAAGCTGCAGCGGCATTTTTAGCGCACACAAAAAAAGAGAATGTACAGCAATCGTTAAATAAAATTATTTTAAATGTAGAACTGATTGTTAGAGATTCTTCAAATATTTTTTATATTAAACACAAACCCAGAAATTTAAGTTGATTGAAGGGTTATAAATTATTGAAAACTTTTAAGAAGCTCTATTTTCTTGTATTATTTAAGATTCCACTGGAAAACTTGAAGTTAATGTACGAATATTGGGACAAAAGGATATTATTACTTGAAAGAGTGGAGTTTCACTTTAAAATATAAATTCATGGAAATAAAATTTTCTTTACAAAATAAAGGAGTTGTAATTACGGGTGGAGGAAGCGGTATTGGTAAAGCCATAGCCAAAACCTTTGCCGAGCAGGGTGCCGATGTACATATTTTAGATTTTAATATGGAAACTGCGACCAATACCGCAGATGAAATCAATACCAAAGGTTTTAAAGCAACAGCATATCATTGCAACGTAGCAGATTATAGACAAGTCAGTGAAATAATTAATCAAGTGTCTAAATTAATTTCAGTTGATATTTTAATTAATAATGCTGGAGTAGCGCATGTTGGGAATATCGAAGCTTGCAGTGAAGAAGATTTAGACAGACTTTATGAAATTAATATTAAAGGTGTTTATAATTGTTCCAAGGCTTGCATTTCGCTAATGAAAGATAGCGGTGGTGGGGTTATTTTAAACTTGGCGTCAATCGCATCATCAGTTGGAATTTCTGATCGCTTTGCCTATTCCATGTCTAAAGGCGCTGTACTTACCATGACATATTCCATAGCAAAAGATTATATAAACCATAACATTCGTTGTAATTGCGTCTCACCCGCTAGGATACACACGCCATTTGTTGACGGCTTCATTAAAAAGAACTACCCAGGAAAAGAAACAGAAATGTTTGATAATTTATCTAAGACACAACCTATTGGCCGCATGGGTAGTCCACAAGAAATAGCTGATTTAGCATTGTTTTTATGTTCCGATGAATCCAGTTTTGTCACCGGTTCAAATTATGGTATTGATGGCGGCTTTATAACACTTAATTCAAAATAAAAAAGATGAAACTTATTAGATTTGGAACAATTAATGCAGAAAAACCAGGGGTTCAATTAAACAATGGAATTAAATTAGATGTTTCGTCGTTTACTTCTGATTATGACGAAGAGTTTTTTGGTAACAACGGAATACAAAAATTAAAGAAATGGTTAGAATTTAACCTAGATACTTGCCCAATTGTTGGTGATGACATTAGGCTAGGGTCTCCGCTTTCTCGTCCTTCAAAAATTGTATGTGTTGGCCTTAACTATGCCAAGCATGCCACTGAAAGTGGAATGGATGTTCCGCAAGAACCTGTTCTTTTTTTTAAAGCATCTTCTGCAATTGTTGGTCCTTTTGATGATATTGTAATTCCTAAGGGCAGTAAAAAGACAGATTGGGAGGTTGAACTTGCCGTAGTGATTGAAAAAAAAGCTTCTTACGTTAGTGAAAAAGATGCCATGAATTACGTTGCAGGTTTTGTTTTGCACAATGATGTCAGTGAACGGAACTTTCAGATTGAGCGTTCGGGACAATGGGTTAAAGGAAAAAGCTGTGACACTTTTGCGCCAATTGGACCCTTTATTGCCACAATAGATGAAATTGATGATCCTAATAACCTAAATCTTTGGTTGAAACTAAATGGAGAGGAAATGCAAAACAGCAGCACTTCAGACTTTATTTTTAACATACAATATGTGGTTAGCTACATCAGCCAATTCATGACCCTTTTACCGGGTGATGTCATTTCTACCGGGACTCCTTTTGGTGTGGGGCTTGGACTGAATCCTCCAAGATATTTAAAAGAAGGAGATGTTGTTGAATTGGGAATAGAAGGCTTAGGAATTTCTAAGCAAACTTGTGTTGCGTATAAATGATTATCTTGAAAAACTACCATTTGATGCTAAGCGCAATATTATGGGATATAATGCAATCAAAATTTATAATACTTAAAATATGGATTTAAAATTAACAAATAAAGTAATTGTAGTAACCGGTGGGTCCAAGGGAATAGGTAGTGGAATCGTCTCGTTGTTAGCTCGTGAAGGCGCTATTCCTGTAATCATAGGAAGAAATAGAGAAAGTATTCATGACGCCATTGCGAATTACAACAAAGAGGGATTTGAAGTAGGGCATGCATTTGCAGAGCTAACAGATCCAAAACAATGTGAACAAGCAGTTGAATCTATTATACAAAAATATGGCCGCATTGAAGGCCTTGTTAACAATGCAGGCGTTAACGATGGTGTCGGACTAGAAAATGGGTCTTATGAAGCATTCATGTGTTCAATAAAAAGAAACTTAACACATTACTATTACATTGCACAATTAGTACTTCCTGAACTTAAGATTACCAAAGGGGCGATTGTGAATATTGGCTCAAAAACATCGATTACTGGCCAAGGTGGGACCTCTGGATATGTTGCTTCAAATGGAGGCCGTAATGCCCTCACAAGAGAGTGGGCTGTAGAACTCTTGCCCTATTCCATTCGAGTCAATTGTGTTATTGTAGCAGAATGTTATACTCCTCTATATGAAAAATGGATCAATTCATTTGAAAATAAAGACGAAAAATTAGCGACAATCACAGAGAAAATACCCCTTGAAAACCGAATGACAACTACTGAAGAAATTGCTAATACAGTGGCCTTTTTACTTTCAGAGTGCTCTAGTCATACCACCGGTCAGTTGATTTATGTGGATGGCGGATACACCCATTTAGACAGGGCTTTAAAAAACAGTTCAAAATAAATCAGAAATGAATAATTTATCAAACTATTTTTTGGCTTTAGATTTACAAAATGATGCAGATAAAATTTGTGATTTAAATAACCAAAAAAATGAAACAACAAATGAATTATAAATATCCATCTGTTGAAGATTTACGCAACCGTGCGAAGGCTAAAATCCCAAAATTTGCATTTGAATATTTAGACGGTGGTTGTAATAATGATGTCAATTTGAAAAAAAACACCTCTCGCATTAGAGAAGTTGAATTAAAACCTGATTATTTAGTCGAATATCAGGCGCCAAATTTAAAAACAGAAATTTTTGGACACAAATATGACGCTCCTTTTGGGATATCACCCATTGGTTTACAGGGACTAATGTGGCCGAAGTCTCCCGAAATACTAGCAAAAGCTGCCTTCGACCACAACATTCCATTTATCTTAAGTACTGTAACCACTGCAAGTATTGAATCTGTTGCAGAAATAACCGAGGGAAGTGCATGGTTTCAACTTTACCACCCAGCTGAATCGCGCGTAACTGTAGATATTTTAAAAAGAGCAGAGGCTGCACAATGTCCTGTACTTGTTATTTTGGCAGATGTTCCGTCTTTTGGTTATAGGCCTCGCGACATTCGCAATGGATTATCGATGCCTCCAAGAATGACATTGACCAATATTGTAAATGCCTTAAAACGGCCACATTGGGCGCTAAATACTTTAATTCATGGCCAGCCAAGTTTTGAAATATTAAAACCATATATGCCTAAAAATTTAAACTTAAATCAATTAGCTAAGTTTATGGATACTACTTTTTCAGGTCGCTTAAATGAAGAAAAAATAAAGCGCATCAGAGATCTTTGGAAAGGAAAACTTGTATTGAAAGGCGCTGAATCTATCCATGACGTAGAAAAAGCTTACAAACTTGGGCTGGACGGAATCATAATTTCAAATCATGGTGGAAGACAAGTGGATGTTGGACAAGCTACAATTGACTCATTAAAAAAAATTGCACCACTTTATAAAAATAAATTAGCTGTTATGATGGACAGTGGCATAAGAGGGGGCGCAGATGTAGCTAGAGTTATGGCCCATGGCGCAGACTTTAGCTTTTTGGGTAGAACCTTTATGTATGGAGTTTCTGCTTTGGGAAAAAAAGGAGGAGACCACACCATAGCGATGTTAAAAACGCAACTTACTCAAGTTATGGAGCAAATGAGCTGTGCAAAAGTTTCTGATTTTCAGGACAAGTTGGTGTGAAGTTTATGATTATTCTAAGTGGTGCTATGCTTTCGCTGTTTGTTAGCAGGTTTGTATTAACGCTTGATATATTTTTATTTTTAATAGCTAAAGCTAGTGTATGAAAAAAAAATTATTTTGTCTAAGTTTCATGTTGTCTTATATAAATTTTGGGGTGTCTCAAAATATTCCACAAAATACGTTTTACAATCAAAATATCATTTGGGAAAATGTTTTCACTAATGGAAATCCCGGCAAAGTCAATCGTGGCATTGTAGATTCTGAAGGCAATGCCGCTGTTATTTTTATGCCTGAAAATCAGTCAAGAATTCACAAAATAAATGGGGAAACAGGGGCACTTATTTGGACCAAAACAATTCAAAATACAGTGGGATTTGGAATAACTGAAATAAACGACAATAACAGGTTAGATTATATTATTTGTGGAGGTTCAGGAAGTACACAGGAGAGATGGATGGCAAGACTTAATGGCAATAACGGAAATATTATATGGAACCAAACCTACACGCTGGGAAATGCTTCAATGTTCGATGCCATCCGCACTGTTGCAGTTGGAAATGATGGTTATATATATGGCTCAGGTTTTATTGGAGGCGATGAACCTAATACTATTTTTGTGGTTTACGGCGGCAGTGCAATGCTCATTAAAGTTAATCCCAACAACGGAAATGAAATTTGGACCCATGTCAATTCTGCAACAGAATATGCCATGGCTGCTGTTGAGTCCTCCAATGGTGACTTTTTCTATGGCTCAACAAATTATGATGAGAACCTTACACTTACAAAAATTCAAGCTGATGGAATAGAAATTTGGACAAGAGACTTGAGCAATACACAAACTATCATACCTGCAGACTTAGGAATTAGTTCAGATAATACAATTTACTACGGCGGTCATACCCCAAGGCCAGGTCCTGGCGAGCCTTTCGATTATTCTTTGATTAAGATTGATTTGGAAGCAAATGTAGATTGGGTACAGCACTATGCTGGACCAAGAGGCTACAATTTGGATTATATTAGAAATGAATTGTATGGAATAAAAGTAGCTTCTAATGGTGTATATTTATTTGGAGGAACAGGAGACGAGGATGATTCTTTTTCACAAAATAGTACGTCATATGAGTCCTCTGATGTTTGGAATGGCTGGGTAGTTAGCACAGATTTTGAGGGTAACATCCTTCGAAGTGATGTTTTTTGCCACGAGGGCTCAAATACGGCCACAGAATACGGAGATTTAACACATGACGGCTATATGATTTTTAACGATACGGATGCTTTTGGAGATAATGAAGTAGGGGTTATGCGCATATTAGACAACACACTTTCAATTAAAGATTTTGTTACAATTTCAACCATCAAAATTTATCCAAACCCATCGACTGATCAACTAACAATTTCGGGAGTAGATGCAACTCAAATAACAATTTATAATAAGTTAGGCCAACTGATTTTAAAAGCCCACAACAAAAATACAATCCATACTGGAGGTCTCAACAATGGTATTTATTTTGTTAAAGTTTATGACGGAAACAATTCATCAACCAAAAAATTTTTAAAAAATTAAATTAAAATTCATTAAATTTACGCCTTAAATTTAATAAAGATTACAAAAATTAAATGCCTTCTTTAAATCAATATAATTCTGTTTTAGGAACTAGAAGGGCCAAACACCTCTTAAGGCGTGCTTGTTTTCATTACAACAAAGCAACGCTCAATCATTTTGCGACTCTAACCCCAGCACAGGCGGTTGCCCAGCTCTCTATAGAACCTACAACTCCATGGGAACATCCTTATGATTTGACTGCCAACCCTCAAGATGGCACTGTTGATGGATTTTGGATTCACAGCGGAAATCCACCTTCCAATTATCCTTATGGACATGTTAGAAAGCGCTCAGTAATTACAGGCTGGTGGTGGTACAATATGATGCAGCAAAACAGTCTGAAGCACAAACTAACTTTTTTTCTTCACACTTGTTTTACCGCCGCTAAAGAAGGGTCTCCTAAATCCTCTCATTTTTATGACCATTTACAACTTTTGAATTTTTATGCATACGGAAATATTCAGACCTTGGCTGAGAAAATTTCTTTTGACAATGTGATGTTGCTCTATTTGGACAATGCTGAAAACATCAATAGCAGTCCCAACGAAAATTATGCACGTGAATTTTTAGAACTCTTTACGATTCTAAAAGGGCCTCAAGTTGCCGAGGGCAATTACACCAATTATACGGAGCACGATGTGCAACAAACCGCCCGTGTTTTTACGGGTATCAAACCCAAATGGGATCGGACTATTGTAGACCCTGACACAGGCATTCCTTGTGGTTACGTTAATAACAGCCAGCATGATAATGGTTCTAAAACTTTTAGTGAAGCTTTTGGAAGCCAAACCATACAAGGCGGCAACAATTTACAAGGTGTAAGGAACGAACTCAGTGATTTTGTGCAGATGATATTTTCACAAACAGAAACTGCTAAATCTTATTGTAGAAAAATATACCGCTTTTTTGTTAAAAGTGAGTGGGACGAGTCCGTTGAAAATGCCATTATATCCCCATTAGCTGCTCAGCTTATGAGTTCAAATTACAACCTTCTTTCTGTGGTCCAAACTCTTTTAAAATCAGAGCATTTTTATGACAAGGACAATGCTGACCCAACGGATGAAATTTTTGGTGGGATTGTAAAAAGCCCACTTCAACTTTTCAGTGAAATTACTTCTGCCTTAGACATTACAATTCCAAACCCAGAAGCCGCAGTTGACAATCCACCAGCTTCGTGGACTGAAGATCAACAAGATTTTTATAATTTTTACCATAAATTTTGCAATAACACTTTCTTCCCAAGTACGGGAATGAATGTTTTTTCACCAGACTCCGTTGCTGGTTATCCTGCGGACTATCAAGGTCCAGACTATGACAGAAGTTGGTTTAGCTCAAATACCATTGTAGCACGTTATAAAACCATCGAATCACTTATTGCAGGGAAAAACAGAATCCTAGGCCTTCTCACTGGAGCCAATGGTGGCTCATATTTTCAAAACATATGGATTCAGTTCAATTCAGTAGAATTTGTGGCCAATCCAAACCACATTTCCAATCCCTACGATTCGTCTGTTTTGGTAAGCGAACTTGTTCAGTTGCTATTTTGTGAAAGCATTGCTGACACACGCCTGAATTATTTTATTGAAACGTTGTTTGATATTGACCCCAGTTACTGGACTGAGGCATGGGCCCAGTATGTTGAAGACGGAAATAATGTACAGGTTAAAATACGTTTGGATGCACTTTTCACAAAGTTGATTAATGCTGCAGAATTTCAATTGATGTAAAAAAACAGATGAAAAGAAGAAAATTCATAAAGCTTACAAGTACGGCATCTGCAGCAGGACTTTTGCCTGTACAGCTCAATGCCTCTTTTAAATTTTTAAACACACTAACAAATTGTGACGTTTCTAACAGGAAAATTGTGTTGGTAGATTTGGCTGGTGGTAATGATGGCTTAAACACCTTAATTCCTTTAAACGTTTATTCAGACTATGTAAACATGCGTCCCACAACCCATGTAGCTTCCTCTTCAGCCTTAAATCTCAACCTTATTGATTCGAGTCTGCAGGGAACCAATCAAGATTTGGCGCTTCACCCAATTATGAATGGTATGTTCGATTTGTTTGACCAAGATCAACTTAGAATACTACAATCTGTGGGTTACGACTCGATAAATAAAAGCCATTTTGCTTCTATTGATATTTACAATACAGGCAACGACGGTAACAATTGGAACAATGGACAAAACAGCGGTTGGATAGGCCGATTTATGGAAAATCACTACAGCGATTTATTTCCTGTTAATTATCCCATGGGTATTCAAATAGGGTCGCCCAATACTTCACTAGGATTTCATGGCGAAAATGAACATGGGTTGGCCATGAATTTAACAGGTCAGGATTCTGATAATTTTTACTCTGTTTTGAGTGGTCTTTCGGGAGAATACCCAACAGATTTTCCAGATTCTCACTATGGAATAGAACTTCAAAATATTGTAGATGTAGATGCTACTTCGAATATTTATGCCCAAGCCATATCCACTTCTTTTAACAACGGCAGTAACTTTTCAGGATCTAACTATCCCGATACTGACTTGGCCGATCAATTAAAAACAGTGGCGCGATTGATGCGCGGGGGGATTAATACCAAGATTTACTTAGTTCGCTTGGGTGGTTTTGATACACACGCCAATCAAGTTCAAGGCGCAGGAGATCTTCAAGGCAGACATTATAATTTATTAAATGAATTATCGACTGCTGTTGAAGCTTTTATGCGAGATTTAAATTCTGACAGCCTGGCAGAGGACGTCGTTGGCATCACTATCTCTGAATTTGGAAGAAAAGCCAAGGAAAATGGTAGCCTAGGAACGGATCATGGAAAAGTTGCCCCCGTTTTTATATTTGGTAAACCCGTCCAAAGTGGTATCTCTGGGGTCAATGTAGATTTGAGTGAAGCCACCGAGGACAATAGTTTTCAAATTGAAACAGTCCAATTTGATTACCGACAGTCTTTAGCTACGCTGATGCAGGATTTTCTAGGTTCGGACAGCGCTAGTATCAACAGTACTTTTGTCGATAATCTGACAAATGAGAGTTTTGCAGAACAAAAGATTCAAGAAATATTAAAACCTGGATACATCGTTCCAGACACTTGCTATGATCAGAGTTTGGGACTTCAAAATATCGATAAAAAAGATTGGTTAATTTATCCCAATCCGTTTAAAAAACACTTTAATGTGAAGGCATTATTAAGCCAAGCCAACCAAACAACTTCTTTTATTTTGACCAATCAGTTTGGGCAAACAATTTTTAGTGGTTATTTAAAATTCAGCAATGGAACCGCTCGTGTTGATATTCCTTCGCTCAATACAGGGATTTATATTTTGACCCTTAGAAATGCCTACAAAACTCAAAGTTTTAAGCTCTTAGGCGGCGCCCTTTAATACAATAGTTGAAATCAAACCAGTGCTTTTAGCTCTCTGGAAGCTTGTTCTGGAGTTATGTCTCTTTTGGGGTATTCCATACACCTGTTAACCAGCATAAATTTTTTATGGTAGCACTTCATTTTTTCCCTGCTATGGCCTCTTGGCAAGCTGGGGTGAAACCAATTCCAACTCTCAAGTGAGAATATTGTATCTCCGTTGCGAATTATTTTTTAAATACTAATTCATTTTTAGCGTTAGTTAAAATATTTAAGGACCATTTGATTTTATAGTTTTCTCTGGGGTTTAATTCTTTTAACCCAATCTTATTATTAAAACTGTCGGATACCCCAGTCATGGGTTCAATTGCGATGGCTTGAATTCCGTTTGGGGTATACAGCTGCAAATAATTACTATTTGCAGAAGATATGAGTTCAGCTGTATAGGTGGGTGTTTCAAAAACAACCCTATTGCCATTTAAAACAAAAGCATCGTCCAGTACTAAAGCGTGCAAAGACAGTGGATTTGGTGTTTTTAAGGCTTTAATAGCAGTAGTTATATTTCTGTGGTCAGATTCTAATTTTTCTTCACTTTGAAATCTCAGCAGACTCTTTGAAATATTATCAGTGTGAAAATACGGATGCCATCCCAATGTAAAAGGAAATTTTTGACGACCAGTATTGGTGATTTTAACATCTAATTCTAAGGATGTTATCGTGATTTTATATTGTAAATTTATTTTATAATAAAAAGGAAATCCAGTAGGTGGTGATTTTTCCTCGTAGCAAAGGGATACCACACTGTATTTAAAATTCATTTCTTTTTCCAAAACAGTAAATCTCTTGTTATAAATCAGTCCATGTAGTGCATTGTTGGCTTCTGTTTCATTGCAATCAAGTGTGTAGTTATCACCAAAAAAATGGTATTTCCCATCCTTGATTCTGTTGGCAAAGGGAAAAAGCACGGAGGAAGCATAAACTTTTTTATAAGACAGCGGAGACAGGTTAGTGATTACCTGTTTGTTTTTTACAATGAAACTTTCAATATTTGCCCCTTGAGTTAAACAAATTTTAGCCTTAGTTGTTGAACATGGACTGCTTATTAACAGATATTTCTTGTCTTTTTTTTCCTTTTTTTGAACCTCAAACATTTGTTACAGTTAATTAGTTAAATTTTATCGCTTCGAAAGCTTGGCCTTTAATCAATCAAGTGCTCTAAGCGTTACGTACGTACGCCAGCCTAAAAGGGCCATTTGAAGTTTAGTGGCTTTGCTTAAATCCAATCGGCGTTTAGTCAAACTTGGGAGCAGGATTTTGTTGACAGATGCCAAGGTCTTAAAAATGAATTTCATAGCTCAAAAATAGAATTTCTTTTGCATATAACCAGCTATTTTATAATCTTAAAGTATATTCGTTTAAAAATATTAAAAAATGCATATTGCTTTAATGTTATTGGGTTTTGTTCTACTTGTTATTGGAGGAGAGTATACAGTGCGTGCATCTGTAGGACTTTCCTTTAAATTAAACCTCTCTAAAATGGTCATAGGGCTCACAGTTGTATCCTTTTCGACCTCGCTTCCTGAACTTTTAGTCAGCTTAAATGCGGCCCTTCAAGGCGCTCCAGCCATCGCCATCAACAACGTCATTGGATCTAATATTGCAAACATCGGACTTGTATTGGGTATAACAGCGATTTGTACTACTATTGAGGTGGATAAATCTTATTATAAGTTCAATTGGCCAGCACTAGTATTTTTTTCTTTGCTTCTTTATTTTTTTCTTCAAAATGATAATCAGTTGTCATCTTTTGAAGGAGTTATTTTATTCGCAGCTCTTTTTATTTTTATTTTTTTACTTGTTAAAAAATCTAGACAATCCGCCGAAGATAACCGTTCTGATATGGAGATCCTCTCCCAAGTTTCATACTTCAAAATAATAACGTGGTTATTTATTGGTGGACTAGCCTTGTATTTTGGTGCCGACTGGCTGGTAAATGGTGCTGTAGTTGTCGCAAAAAAAATGGATGTTAGTGAGGCTGTAATTTCAGTTTCATTGGTGGCTTTGGGTACCAGTATTCCTGAGTTAGCAGCCTCTATTATCGCGGTTGTAAAAAAAGAAAAAGCGCTGTCTCTAGGAAATCTCATAGGCTCTAATATTTTTAATATTGGTTCTGTACTAGGATTGACGGCTATCGTGGACAGCATTCCTATAGAAGATCCACAAATTTTGTCCAGAGATGTGATTTGGATGTTGATATTTGCTTTTGCATTATTGCCACTTATAATGATTTCCAAGCGTCATAAACTTCAATCTAAAGAGGGATTTATGCTCGTACTTCTTTATGCTGTATTTATGATTTTAGTTTTTAGATAATCAAAAATTAATCTGTAGAATACATACTCAATTCTTCTATATTTTGGATGGAAAGGCTACTTGGAATATCAAGTGTATTACCAAGAAGATCAAGCAAATTAATTAATTGTGGAGAAAAGCTAAAGCCTTGTAATGATTCTGCTCTTACCAGTCCAATGGACTCTGCATAGTAATAATTGACAGAGATGATGTCTTGAGTCTCCAAAATAGTTATAGTTTGAGAAAATCCAAGTACTGAAAAGGTTCCACTTACAGACAAAGAGATGGCCAGTTCACCTTGAAATACATTGTTATATTCCGTTGCGTTTAGTGTTATATTGTCGTGAAAGCTGATTTTTGTAGTTTCAATTTCATAGTTTACTTCAATGGGTACCTCATTGTTTTGTATTTCAAAAGAGTTAGAGAAAACACCGTCTTGCGAAAACATAATTTGTCCGTTGTCAGCATCTAAATCAAAAATTATTAAATCCTCAAGTGAAAAATCTTCTGATATGCCAAAAGTGGATAGATTTTCAGGCAGCGAAAGGCTACCGTCAAGAGTTAAAGAACTTGGGGTGTCATAAAGATCGGCGTTGGTTAAAATAATATTCATACTACCGTTGGCAAAATCACCATTATTTGCAGCCAATGAAAAATAATTTTCACTGATTTGGTCAACATAAACAGAGTCTTTAGCTGTAAAATTCATATCCGGAGCAACCTCGCTATTACTGTTTACTTCATAGATCCAATATCCCTCAGTGGGAAAGAAATCCACTTCTGTTTGATTAGAATCACTGTCTTCATCAGCGATAGAACCATAGGGTTCCTCATTGCAACTTAAGAATGTAAATAATAAAATAAATGGGGTGTGTTTTAACTTCAATACAAATAGAATTTTGTTAAAGGTACAAAATTCATGTTTTAACAAAAACAAAATGGGTTTAAGATCAAGGCCAGTAGCTTTAATATTACTTTTTATTCATTTTTTTGATATAGCGCTCTAGCGCCATACTCATTGAAGGCGTATCTTTCGTGGGGGCTGCAATATCTACGCGTAACCCTTTGTTTTCCACCGCTTTGACAGTTGTATTACCAAAAACCGCGATTCTTGTGTCGTTTTGTTTAAAGTCCGGGAAATTATGGAATAGGGATTCGATTCCTGAAGGACTAAAGAATACTAAAATATCGTAATAAACATCTGCTAAATCAGACAAATCACTAATTACTGTTTTGTAAAAAACGGCCTTTTTCCAATTCAATTCTAGCTCGTTCAAAGCCTTTGGAATGGAGGATTTTAACTTATCAGAGGAAGGAAGTAAAAAAGTCTCTTTTTTGTATTTATTTATGACTGGAATCAGTTCCGAAAAGGTACGTTTTCCAACGTAAATTTTACGTTTTCTGTAAACCACATATTTTTGCAAGTAGTAAGCAACAGCTTCTGATTGACAAAAATATTTCATTGTGTCTGGAACCTTAAAACGCATGGATTCAGCAACTCTAAAGAAGTGATCTACGGCATTTCTACTGGTTAATATTATAGCGGAAAATTTGGAAAAATCAACTTTTTGTAACCTAATTTCTTTAGTTGAAACATTTTCTACATGTATAAAAGGGCGGAAATCAATTTTTACTTTTTGAGTTTGTTGTAAATCAAAATAAGGGGAATTCTCTACCTTGGGTTCTGGTTGTGAAACTAAAATGGTTTTTACCTTCATAAAATGGGTATTATAAAGAATTGTTTGAACCTAAAAGACCATAAGTAAGGATCCATGGTCCAAATTCCAGGGTGCAAATATATAAAATAAAATAGAAGAAATTAGATAAAACCAATTTTAGATTGGATTGAATTGTTTTAATCATTCCAAAGCCAATAACTGTCAGTAATATAATTCCAGATAAAAGAACTGCAGATGCGTCAAAATTTAGTTGAAATACCAAAACCGCATTCATTGGAAGCAACATAATACCAACAAAGTTTAGACTGCTAATTTGTTGAAATTTCAATATATTTATATACTTATAAAAATCAAAAACATATCCGATTAAAAGTTGAATTCCAGTTTTCAGCAAAACCCAAAAAGCTATCAATCCAAAAGAGATTAAAAAGGTAGTAATGTTTATTTCAATTTGATCTACAAATGCAGCATATATTATATAGCCAAATGCAGTTCCATTTAAACAAAAATTAAAAAATAACAAACTGTCAAAGCGATCAAAAAAAGAATGTTCTTTAATATAAATACGAAGATAATTGGAGTTTCCTAAGAATCTTAAAAAATCCATCATGCGTTTGGAATTTAGTATTTTAACGACCAACACCAAGCTCAAGCTTAAAAGCGTACATAATACATAGCCATCATTTGAAATTACCGCTCTAAGCATATGCAAAATTAGAAAGAAAATTTGTATAATTGGGTCCGTATAAATACCTTATTTTTGTCTGACATTTAATGTATTATGAAGGATTCACTGATCATCGTTCCAACCTACAACGAAATCGAAAATATTGAGCCGTTGTTAAGAGCTCTGTTCAAATGTTATGAGAATTTGAGTATTTTGGTAGTGGATGATAATTCTCCTGACCAAACTGCAAATAAAGTAAGTGGTCTTCAAAAAGAATTTTCAAATCAGTTATTTCTAATAAAAAGACTTGAAAAAAATGGTCTGGGGAGCGCTTATATTGAAGGATTTAAGTGGGGTTTAAAGGCTGATTACAAATATATTTTTGAAATGGATGCTGATTTTTCTCACCATCCCAAAGCTGTGATAGAATTGTACAGGTCCTGTACTGAACAAGGGGCTGATTTGTCTGTTGGCTCACGTTATAAAAAGGGTATTAATGTAGTCAATTGGCCCTTGTCAAGAATATTACTTTCCTATCTAGCATCTTGGTATGTTCGTCTTCTCACTGGTATGCCGGTGAAAGATCCAACGGCTGGTTTTGTGTGTTATAAAAGAGAAGTACTCCAGTCTTTGAATTTAGATAGAATTAAATTTGTGGGCTATGCCTTTCAAATAGAGATGAAATTCAAAGCATACCACAAAAAATTTAAAATCAAAGAAATACCTATTATCTTTACCGATAGAGTTAGAGGAACATCTAAGCTCACAAAAAGCATCATTTGGGAAGCCATTTATGGCGTTATTGTGATGCGAGTCCAACAATTATTAGGCAAACTATAAATGCAAGAAACATCCATTTTAATAAAAAATGCCCGCATAGTAAATGAAGGTGAAATATTAGACGGCGATCTGCTAATTGAAGGCCATAAAATCAAAGAAATAGCAGTCTCAATAAGTGTAAAAAATGCCGATACCATGGTTATTGATGCTGAAAATAAATTCCTGTTACCAGGTATGATTGACGATCAGGTTCATTTTAGAGAACCAGGTTTGACACACAAGGCAAATATAGAAACCGAATCAAGAGCTGCCATTGCGGGTGGAATTACATCCTTTATCGAAATGCCCAACACCCTACCTCACTCCACTACCATTGAAAAGTTAGAAGAAAAATTTAATACAGCCTCAAAAACTTCCTATGCCAATTACTCTTTTATGTTTGGGGGAACCAATGATAATTTAGACGAAATATTAAAAGTGGATTCTAAAAATGTCGCCGCACTAAAACTTTTCTTAGGATCCTCTACTGGGAACATGTTGGTGGACAATCTTGAGGTTTTAGAAAAAATATTTTCAAGTACAGATTTACTTATTGCTGTTCACTGTGAGGATGAGGAAACAATCCGTAAAAACACCAAGATATTTAAGGATCAATATGGTGAGAATATTCCAATGGAATGTCACCCGCTTATACGCAGCGAGGAAGCCTGTTATTTATCTTCTTCAAGAGCCATTGAGCTGGCCAATAAAACGGGTGCAAGGTTGCATGTTTTTCATCTTTCAACTGCGAGAGAAACAGCACTTTTTTCAAATAAAAAAATATTAAAAGATAAAAAAATTACCGCAGAGGTTTGTTTACATCACTTGTGGTTTTCAGACCAAGACTACAAAAAAAAGGGTACCTTTATTAAATGGAATCCAGCGGTGAAAACAGTCAAAGACAGAGAGGCCCTTTGGGAGGCTCTTTTGGACGATCGCATTGATGTGATTGCAACAGATCATGCGCCCCATACCAAGGAGGAAAAATCCAATATCTATAACAAAGCCCCATCTGGAGGTCCCCTGGTTCAACACGCGGTAGTTGCCCTTATGGAAGCCTATCACAAAGGCAAAATCTCAATTGAAAAATTGGTAGAAAAAATGTCGCACAATCCCGCAATTTTATTTCAAATTGAAAAAAGAGGTTTTATCCGCAAGGGTTATTATGCAGATTTAATCCTAGTGGATCCTCACAACCCATGGACTGTGACTTCAGAAAATATACTCTATAAGTGCGGCTGGTCACCCTTTGAGGGTACTACTTTTAAATCCAGAATTACCCACACCATTTTAAATGGTAATTTAGTTTACCACAATACAAAGTTTACAAATCAAAATTCGGCCATGCGCCTAACATTTGAACGATGAGAATTTACCCATATTTATTGTTATTTTTTTTGTTGAATTCATGTTATAAAAACTCTTATACTCCCCCCAGAAACTTAATTTCCGAAGATCAAATGGTTGATATATTATTTGAATTTATGATTTTAAATGGGGTCCAAGGTGCCAACAAGAAACTCATGGATATGCGTCTTGAAAATCCGGTTAATCGCGTTTTTGAAAAATACGATATTGACAGCATTCAGTTTGAAAGCAGCAATGCATATTACGCCCGCAATCTTAATATTTACTCCGATATTTATGATCGAGTAAAAAAGCGCCTTGAAGCCAAGAAAAATGATCTTCAACAAGTTTTAGAAATTGAAAAAAGAAAAACAGATTCCTTGCGTAAAATTAAAAAAGATTCGATAAATCAATTAAGGAAAGACAGACCTATCTCCAAACGGAATCGTCCGCTAAAAAACTCTGTCCTGCCTGTTGAATAGCCTTGGAAACAGCTGTAAATTCAAAAGACTTCAAATCTGAGCTGATTTTTTTTGAACTGTAGTTGGAATTTCTTGTTAGACTGCGATAGACTGTCATGTTAAGCAGTCTTTTCTTTCCGCCTAATTTAGACTGTAGCCAATTGAACAACAGAGCAAACCAAAGCATGGATTTTGAAGCCATTTTAGATGGAGGTTTTACTGAGAGCTCTTTGGCAATTTCCGTGAGTAGTTTGTGACAGCTCAGGTTTTCAGAAACCAATATATAGCGCTGATTTTTGATCTTAGAATCCATTAAATTGACCATTGCATTGCTGACATCATCAACACCAACATAGCCAGTGACACCCTTGGTATAATAACGTTGTTTTTTGTAAACTAATTTAAACAATAAACCGCTGCCAGAGTTCCAAAACCCAGGTCCTATTATAACCCCTGGATTTACAATCACAGCATCTACCCCTTCTTGAATCCCACGCCATACCTCCAGTTCTGCTCCGTATTTTGAAATTGCGTATACACTTTGGTTGTGGTTGCCTTTCCAATTTGTTTCTTCGTTTATAAGTTTAGCATCATAACCTAAAGCAGCCACACTGCTGACATAGCACAATTTTTTTATGTTTTTATCAATACATAAATTTACAATATTTGCTGTACCCTTAATGTTTGTTTTTCTCAAAATTTTATAATCCGAAGTTTCAAAAGAAATTAAGGCTGCACAATGGTATACATGGGTAATGCCATTGAAGGCTAATTTCAGTTTTGGTAGATCATTTAGATTTGCTTCTACCCATTCAATGGTTTCATAAAGTTTTTTTGAATTTTTACAATAGTATGAAAACACTTTGTGGACCTTTTGAAGGTCTGAACCTTTTCTGTAAGTCGCACGAATGCAATGATTTTGCTGAGCCAGTTTATAGAGTAAATGACTTCCAACAAGTCCCGTTCCACCTGTGACTAATATCATGCTGCGAAATTACTGATTTTTCTTTTCTCATCAGTATTGAATATTTTATCTTTGTTTAACAAAAGTTATAAAATGTCCAAGAACTTTATAGAAGTCTTAAAGTGGCGTGGGATGGTTCACGATTATATGCCTGGTTCTGAAGCCCATCTAAAAGAAAAAATGCGTACGGCCTATATTGGTTTCGATCCTACTGCGGATTCCCTGCACATTGGAAATTTAGTTCCCATTATGTTATTGGCACATTTCCAGCGTTGTGGACATAAGCCCGTTGCTTTGGTGGGGGGTGCTACCGGTATGATTGGGGATCCTTCAGGAAAGTCTAAAGAGAGAAATCTATTAGATGAATCCACACTTATTCACAACCAAGAAGCGATAAAATTACAACTGGGTCAATTTTTAGACTTTGATAAACAAATGCCAAATGCGGCTTTAATGCTCAACAATTATGATTGGATGAAATCCTTTTCATTTATGGATTTTATTCGGGATGTAGGAAAACACATCAGTGTTAACTATATGATGGCCAAAGACTCTGTAAAAAACCGAATAACATTGGAAGACAGTGAGGGGATGAGTTTTACCGAATTTACCTATCAGCTAGTTCAAGGCTATGATTTTTTACACCTATTCCAAAACCAAGACTGCAGCATTCAGATGGGCGGTAGCGATCAATGGGGTAACATTACCACAGGTACTGAGCTGATTCGACGGGTTGGCAATGGCAAGGGGTTTGCTATAACATGTCCATTAATCACAAAATCAGACGGATCTAAGTTTGGGAAAAGTGAAGGCGACAATGTATGGTTGGATTCCAAACGCACATCGCCTTACAAATTCTATCAATATTGGTTAAATTCCAGCGACCAAGATGCAGAGAATTACATTAAAATTTTTACATTTTTGGAAAAAGAGCAAATTGAAAGTCTAATTCAATTTCATCAAGCAAAACCCCACATAAGATCTTTACAAAAGCGCCTAGCCCAAGAAATAACTTCAATGGTACATGGTGTAGAAAATTATACGAATGCCGAGAAGGCATCTCAAATTTTATACAGCAAAGCTTTTAAAACAGATATTCAAAGTTTAGATGAGGCTACTTTTCTAGATATTTTTGAGGGGGTGCCACAAGCCAAGTTGTCAATGACTAAAATTCAAGCAGGTTTGGACATGGTTGCTGCCCTGTCTGGAGAAACAGGTTTTTTAGCTTCCAATGGAGAGGCACGGCGTGCACTTAAAGAAAATTCAATTGCTGTAAACAAAGAAAAGGTCAACGATCAGTATGTCTTGGGGTCATCAGACTTAATCAATGGCAGTTATATCGTCCTGAATCGCGGAAAGCGCAATACTTTTATCATACACGCTGTATAGATTCAAACCAGCATCAAATTACAACCTCTTACATCGGACTGGTCAAAGCGCCCTAATACTTCAAATTGACCATTTTTATGAATTTTCCCCAAGTCTTGAGTAGCGATAAAAGAACAGGAGTGGACATTGGCCAAATCAATCACATTGATACCTCCTGTTTTTTCTTTTGGTAAAATGGTCAGTGCATCTTCAGTATCTCTAACCAAAACCTGCATCCAAGGCGGTGTTGAAAACATTCCATCTCCTTTGGAATATGCCTGAGAAAGCAGTTCTGTCATCCCATATTCGCTGTGAATGCTTTTCACCCCAAAACCCTTTTTAAGAAGTGTATGCAATTCGGATTTGATCAACTCTTTGCGACGGCCTTTCATTCCACCAGTTTCCATAACAAAACTGTGCTTTAGTTCAAACTGATGAAATTCAATTAAATCTAAAAGTGCATAAGAGACCCCCAATAAAAGAGTTTTTTGTTTTGCATTTTCAAGTTTTAAAAGTGTGGCTTTAAGTCCTTTTAAGTCCTCCAAATAAAAACCGCTGTCAGGCTTTTTGGATTGGGCAATCATTTCTTGTGCCATATAGACCAAAGACGAATCTTCACGATCTAAATAGGAGGGTAAGAGGGCCAGAATTGTAAAATCTTTAAATGCGCCATAAAATTTTTCAAATCCCTTGGTAAAACTCTTTTTATAGACTTCAAGATCTGTAATGTGGTGTTGACTAGGGATACTGTTTGTTGTGCCACTGCTTACAAAGGTTTGCTTAGTATCTTTGTTTGATGAAAGAACTTTGTGGCTTTTAAAAAATTCTACTGGCAAAAAAGGAATGTCTTTAATTGAACGTACATCACTTGGATGTTTATAAAGCAAATCGCAAAAAGAGCGGTATACCCTGTTATTTTCAAATTGAAATTTAAAAACTTCAATAGCTTTTTTTTTAAAAGCCGCATCGGAGCTGATGTTAAAAATTGAGAAGGGGTTCATTTTTAATACAGTTATTTTGTAAAAATAAAAAAAATAAAAAGAGCGTTGCCTTGGCAACGCTCTTAAAACATTATTTAAAACTAACTACTGGATAATTAATTTTTTGGTTGTTGTAATGTTGTTTTGTGTGAGTTTCAAAATATAAACACCCACATTTAAGTTAGATATATCCAAACGACTGTTGATCAGTTGGGTATAAATCACCTCTTTACCAAGCAAATCAAATAACTGCGTTCCGATAGTTCCATTATGATTGGATTTAATGGTTACAAATCCGCTATTACTTGGATTGGGATAAAGCTCAAAGGTAGTGGCCGCAGCGCCATTAACCGAAAGTACGCCGTCATTTCTCTGCCCTGGGCTAAAGACCACAGGATTTGAACTGTGTGATAAATGTCCAATAAAATCTCCCGTAAAATCAGGCTCACGGCAAACAGATTGGTCTATAGCACCTGTGTAAGTCACAGAAGCCACAACAACCCCAGCAACATTTTTAATAATTACATCATCTCCGCCATTATTTAGACCCAAAGCGCCAGTGGATGAAATTTGTACATTTCCACTAAAATTATCTAAGGTACCACCCCCAAAAACTACCAAGAATTCACCAGCTGGCATTGTAGTACCTGCTGGGAATGTATGTCTTAGCCCATAGCCGTCTTCCATGGTATAGCCAGATAAATCTAGCTCTAAATTTCCAATGTTATACAACTCAAAAAATTCATCATCACCATAATTTGAATCACCATCATTGTTAGCATCACCGTCTGTAACTCCAGGATCAGCCAATATTTCATTGATGACTAAGTCCGCTGTTACTGGATCACAGAAATTTGCAGGAACAGTTCCGGAGATTATTGTACCGTCACAATCGCCCCCACTGAGGATTATATCCCAAAAACTCCCTTCACTAAGGCCCGAGAGAATGATGTTTCCATCTGCAGTCAGTGTAGGGTCATCACCTCCAATTAAAGCAGTACTAGTGGTTGTAATTTCAACAAGACTGGATTCAACTCCAGTGTAAGGAATGCTCAAGGTAACAGAATCATTGTTTTCACCTAATGTATTCCCACTACACTCATAGGTTTCTGAGCCAAAAGACAAATCACAAGTGTTACAGTCTGATGGTGTAACGATTCCTAGTGATGGACACATATCATAAGAAGTAATGGCTACATTGCTAATAGACCATGACGATGAACCTCCAGTTCCGTCCTCATAATATTGTATACCGATGTAAACGTCTGTTCCATTTGCCTGAGACAGATCAATATCTTTGGCTCCAGGGTCTGTTACAGTTCCTGCAGTTATCCATTGCGACAGTGCAGGGCAGCCCCCATATTGTTCGGTATAAAAGACAGTTAAATCAGTTTCACTAAAATTTTCATCAGCAATAAACTCAATAGAAAGATCTAATGTTTGTGACGTGTCAAGGGGCCCAAAGACAAGCCATGTATCACTTATTTCAGCACAATCGCTGCCACAATAGCCATTCATTGAATAAGTTCCCGAATTATTATCCCAAACATCTGCATCTGAATTGGTCTCAACCGCAACAAGCTCAAAACTTTCTGGGCCATTGCTCAGGTCAAAACAAGTGTTAGGAGTTGGATCACAAAAGTCACTTTCAATGATTCCAGTGAGAGAAATATTACAATCACCGCCTATGATATTAAGATCCCAAGGATCGCCTTCAAACAACCCAGTTAAGGTGATTGTTCCATCGGCTACAACTGCTGGATTATCTCCGATGATTGATGTCGAAGATGTCATTGAGTTAATTGAAGCATCTACTCCAGTGTATGGGATAGTAATATAGACCCCATCTCCAACTCCGATTGAGCTTTCACTACAATTTACAGTTGGATCACCAAGTACAATCCCACAATTGGTTGCACCTATCCAAGCTCCTGGGTCAAAATCTTCTGGCGCATTTTTTGGTGCATTTAAATGGCTTGTACAGCCTGAAACAGTGCTATCAGCCCAAACATTCCATTCGGCTTCATTCCATACGGCTTGTGGGCTAGTAACTGTAGCTTTTCTTTCAGCTCTACCATCCTCAAATTCATGACATGTTCCAGTCCCATCTTCACCGGGGACTCCAAAAATATCGACTATATTTCCCTCGGCATCAAAAATTGCAAGTTGGTCATCACCATTGCTGTCTACTGCAGAACTAGAGCTGACAATATCTGGTACAAGTCCATAAACGGCTTCGAAATTAGATTTGCCAATAACGGCAAACTGACCTGGGTTAAATGAGCTAAGAGACGAAAGATCTATTGCGGCCGAAGACGTAGGATCCGGATTTCCATTGGTCCACCTGCCCAAGGACCATCCAGTGAGATTCATAGTGGATTCGCCAACATTATACAATTCGATAAACCTCGCATTATAATCATTGTTAGGATCAGCTATTTCGGTAATAATAATTTGCCCGTAAGAAAAATTGAAAGTGAGGAAGGAAAAAATTAGAAAGTAAAGTTGTTTCATAGTTAATATTTTAGTTGAACATCTCAAATATAGTTTTTTATTTTATAAATATTTACTTTGGTAAAGCTTGAATAGCAAAGGTTAACATAAATTTATTTTTGAATAAGGATTCTTAAAGTTTTGGTAAAAAAATAGCTGTCAATGCATGATTTTTAAATTTAATTACTTCGTTAGGAGTTTTTTAGTTGCATCTGCCGGAAAATAAACTGCAATTTTAGCTCTACTTTAAGCTAACATTAACAATTCAAATAATTTTTTTGGTCTCAAGTGGAATTATTACATTTACATAACGCTAATAGGTTAATAACATGAATAATAATATTATCAAAATATTATTGGTAGATGACGAGCCAGATATTTTAGAAATTATCAGTTACAACTTAACAGCTCAAGGCTACAAAGTTTTTACGGCCAATAATGGACAAAAAGCCATAAAAAAGGCCCAAAAAGAAAAACCTCAGCTTATAATTTTGGATGTGATGATGCCAGAAATGGATGGCATTGAGGCCTGCGAACAAATCCGAAAAATACCTGAGCTTGAAGATACCATAATCACTTTTTTAACTGCTAGAGGAGAGGATTATTCACAAGTTGCAGGTTTTGAGGCAGGCGCTGACGATTATATCACCAAGCCTATAAAACCCAAAGTATTGGTCAGTAAAATTAAGTCCCTACTGAGGCGTTTAAAAACCCAAGTAAATCCTCTTGCAATGGATCGCATCACATTAGAAGGTCTTGTCATTGACAGAGAGGCTTATAAAATTGTATTCAATGGAGTTGATATGGTTCTGCCAAGGAAAGAATTTGAATTGTTATATTTGTTGGCATCCAAACCTGGAAAAGTTTTTAAGCGAGAAGCCATTCTTGAAAAAATCTGGGGAAGCGAGGTGGTGGTTGGCGGTAGAACCATAGACGTTCACATCCGAAAACTTCGTGAAAAGTTAGGAGATTCCAAGTTCAAAACTATCAAAGGGGTGGGTTATAAGTTTCAAAATAAATGAGTTCATTCAACAAAAAATCTTACAAATTCACTTTTGTCACTGCCTTTTTATTGTCTTTTTCCACAACACTCGTCTTGAGTGTTTTTTTATGTTTTAATGACATCTGCGACTATAAAATCAACTTAATTTTTGGACTGATCACTTTTGTGATTGGATTCTTAATTATTCAAAACCGTATCGAAAAATATATCTTTAAAAGGGTTGAAAAAATTTACAAAGACATTATGATCCTAGAATCTAAAACGTCTCTTGTACAAAATACTTCAGTTAAAACAGATATGGATTTTCTTAGCAACGAAATAAATAAATATGCTAAAATAAAAACGCAACAGGTTCAGTCTTTTAAGGCCAGGGAAGAATTTCGAAAAGAGTTTGTGGGCAATGTGGCTCATGAATTAAAAACACCGCTATTCACCGTTCAAGGCTATATATCTACACTTTTGGACGGGGCCATGAAGGATCCTGAGGTTTTAAAAAAATATTTAAAACGCGCTGATAAAGGGGTAGACCGTTTGATTTACATCGTACAGGACTTGGACACGATTACGAAAATTGAATTTGGAGAATCAAAATTAGAAACTTCAAATTTTGATATTCTAGAACTAATTCGCAATGTCTTTGATGAATTGGAAATGAAAGCAAAA
>MDSV01021389.1_pt1 | contig 26362 bp, 17 predicted proteins | sample 810851 | NCBI WGS metagenome assembly MDSV01 (sample SAMN05326640, study PRJNA326480) | marine metagenome | isolation source: seawater | place: Atlantic Ocean: North East | collected 2012
TAAAGGACAATTACCACCTAAAGAATTTGGTTATTTTTTAACTGGTTTAGCTACAGAGTATAATAATGCTATGTTAGTAGTAGAAAATGCAAACATAGGATGGGCTACATTAGATGCAATTAAAGAAAGAGGGTATAATAATTTATATCAATCCCCAAAATCTGATCAAATGACAGCAGAATCATACTTAAGAGTATATGAAGGTAATTCAGAAATGGTACCTGGATTTACTATGTCTATGAGAACAAGACCTCTTTGTATAAATAAATTTAGAGAATTTGTTGGGGATAGATCAGTAACAATTCGTTCAAAAAGATTACTTGATGAAATGAAAGTATTTGTTTGGAAAAATGGAAGACCAGAAGCTCAAAGTGGTTATAACGATGACTTGGTTATGTCATTTGGGATTGGTATGTTTCTAAGAGATACCTCATTAAAATTCCAACAAGAAAGTTTGGATAGAGCAAGAGCAGCATTGGGTAGTGTAAAAAGTAATAAGGTACAACATAGTGGTGGTTACAGTGCTAATAATGTTAAAAATCCATATAGTATGGATGTAAATGGAAAAAAAGAGAACATAAACTGGCTACTGTAATATTTATAACAATAAAGTAATATGGCAAATACAAATTTATTTTCAAGATTAAGAAGATTATTCTCAACGGATGTTATTATTCGTAATGAGGGGGGTAACCAATTAAAAGTTTTTGATGTAAATAAAATCCAACAATCTGGAGATATTGAAACTAATTCATTAATTGATCGATTTAATAGAATATTTACAACAACATCAACTTCATTATATGGTCAACAGAATTCAATTAATTATCAAACATTAAGACCTCAATTATACTCAGATTATGATGCAATGGATACAGATGCAATTATAGCATCAGCATTAGATATAGTAGCAGATGAATCTACATTAAAAAATGATATGGGGGAAGTAATATCAATTAAATCCCCAGATGAAGATATACAAAAAATATTATATAATTTATTTTATGATGTTTTAAATGTAGAATTTAATCTTTGGCCTTGGGTTAGAAATATGTGTAAATATGGTGATTTCTTTTTAAAATTAGAAATAGCTGAAAAATTTGGTGTTTACAATGTTATTCCTTACACAGCATTTCATATTGAAAGATTAGAAGGAATGATGCCTGAAGATCAAGACCCAACAAAATTTGATCAAAGTATTAGATTTAGATACTCACCAGATGGTATTGCAGCATCTGATTATGGGTATTATAATGTTCCTAATCAAGCATTTGCTAATGGAAGTGATATTATATTTGATAATTATGAGGTAGCTCATTTTAGACTTTTAACAGATATAAACTTTTTACCATATGGTAGATCATATATCGAACCAGCAAGAAAATTATTTAAACAATATGTTTTAATGGAAGATGCTATGTTAATTCATAGAATTGTTCGTGCACCTGAAAAACGTATATTCTATATGAATGTTGGGTCTATTCCTCCAAATGAAGTAGATGCATTTATGGAAAAAACTTTAAGCAAATTAAAGCGTACTCCATTTATGGATGAAGCATCAGGTGAATATAATTTAAAATATAACCTTCAAAATATATTAGAAGACTTTTACATTCCAATTAGAGGAAATGATAATGCTACTAAAATTGAAAATTTAAATGGTTTACAATGGGATGGTATTGAAGATGTTGAATATTTAAGAGATAAATTATTTGCAGCATTGAAGGTTCCTAAGGCATTTATGGGTTATGATGAAAATACAGATGGTAAAGCAACATTAGCAGCACAAGATATTAGATTTGCTCGTACAATAGAACGTATACAAAGAATAGTAGTTTCTGAATTATATAAAATTGCTTTAGTTCATTTATATACTCAAGGTTATAGAGATGAACAATTAGGTAATTTTGAATTATCATTAACAACACCATCTATTATATATGATCAAGAAAGAATAGCATTATTAAAAGAAAAAGTTGATTTAGCTAATCAAATGAAAGATGGAGCATTATTACCAACAGATTGGATTTATGAAAATATTTTCCATTTAAGTGAAGATCAATTTGATGAATACAGAGATTTAATTAGAGAAGATGCTAAACGTAAATTTAGATTATCTCAAATTGAAGCCGAAGGAAATGATCCTGTTGAAACTGGAGAATCTTATGGAACACCACATGATTTAGCTTCTTTATATGGTAAAGGAAGAATGTACTCAGACCCATCTGATTTACCTCCAGGTTATGATGAAGGAACAACTGAAAAAGTTCCATTAGGTCGTCCTAAAGAAAAAGTATCAAATCGAAATACACAAGATGATAACTTTGGAAAAGATAGATTAGGTGCTAAAGGTATGAAAAATGATGTAAATGATACTAATAAATCACCTTTAGCATTAGAGGGAAATACTCATTTTTTATCAAATAAAAATGTACTAGATTCAATACCTTTTAAAAAACAAATGGTATTTGAGCAAGATGATAAAAAAGATTCGTTATTAGATGAATCAAATATAAAGGAATAGAAATTTTAATATATTTATAAAAAAATAAATATTGATGTATATCAAACACTCGAAATATAAGAATACGGGCATATTGTTCGAAATCTTAGTAAGAAAAATAACAGCAGATACTTTAGCAGGGACAAAATCCAAAGCAATTAAAATCCTTAAAGAAAATTTTGTAAATACAGAATTAGGAAAAGAATATAAGTTATACGAATTAGTATTTAAATCAAAAGGATCCTCAGAATCTAAAGCATCTACTATATTAAATACTGTATTAGAATCATCTAAAAGATTAAATAGAACTAGATTAAAAAGAGAAAAATATAATTTAATTAAAGAATTAAAGAAAAATTTTAATTTAGAAGATTTATTTAAAATTAAAATAACCGATTATAAAGCCCAAGCTTCATTATTTACTTTACTAGAGATTTATAATACTGAAAAAGTTATTAATCCAAATCAAATTGTAGATAATAAAGTTACACTATTAGAACATCTAACATCTAAAGAAGTAAACAAAAATACAGTTAAAGAAGATATTATAGCAGAATTTAAAAATTATCCTAAAGATGTTCGTATATTAACTTATAGAGTATTATTAGAAAAATTTAATGATAAATATTCTGATTTAAATGATAAACAAAAATCAATATTAAAAGAATTTATAAATACAGTTGATAGTACTTCTAAATTAAAAGAATTTTATAATGTTGAAGTTACTTCTATTAAAAAACAAATAGGAGAACAAGTAAATATTGTAAAAGATAAAGCAATTAAAATTAAACTTCAAGAAGTAAAAGGATTAATTAAAGAAGCAGGTAAAAGAACAAAAATAAATTCAAATCATTTAGTTGATTTATTACAATACCATAGTCTTTTAGAAGAATTATCAAACGCAAATGGGTAAATTTAAGTATAATATAAAAGAAGTAGAGTTCGTTGAACCTCAAAATGAAAAAGATTTTAAAAAAGAATCGGATGAATTTGAGGGGATTATTTATGTAGATGATCCTAGAATACCAGAATCTTTTCTAAAAAAAATAGAAGCAAAATATGGTCCTATACCTAAAGGAAGTTACTTTACAGGTAACTTTTCAATGTATTGGGAAAAATTAAAGCCAGATTATGGAGGAGAAGTAGATACAGGTACACGTTCAGTTTCTACTCAATATAGATTACCTACATTTTCTAAAATATTTCTTAATTTTACAAAAATGAGAGATGATGTAAAATTTATTCAAAAAAATAAAGATGTACAAGCTGATGGTGAATTTGCAAAGATATTTGATGATTTAAATAAGGTATTTAACAGATATAGAACACACTTAAGAAAAAATTATCCAGGAGAATATGAATTAATATTAAAATCAGGAGGATTAAAAGGTGAATTAGGTGGGGGATTAGATGAAATATCTACAACAGGTGGTGGAGCAGGTTCAGCTTCATTTACACCAGGTACAGGAATGCAATATGCTACACCTTATGCTTTTAAAAGAAAAAGAAAGAAAAAGAAAGAAGATGAGTAGTAAAAACATAGGGGCAGATATGGGACCAGGTCCTAAAGCAAGTAGTGATGGGGTTAAAGACAACTCATATGTAAAAAACTATGGATATAAATTAGTTCCTAACAAAATAAAAAAATCAGGTATAATAGTAAAGAAATTATGGGAAGAAGAATCATTAGAAAAATTCCATAAAGAAAGAATAGGTGCGTTTGATTTAATTGAACAGGAAATGAATGATATTTATAAAATGTTGTCCAATGCCAGAAATGAAACAAGTGATTTTTATTCAGATAATCCTGGTTCATATGCTGTTTTAAAACCTACAGATTTAGTTTTGGACTACTTAAAAGACATAAAAGACTTATTAAAAAAAGAATAATGAAACAAAAAACATTACAAGAGCAATATAATAATCTTCAAAAAGGAAAGGGTAATAAAGATGTCTTTTTGAAAGAAGCTAAAAGAATATACCCTAATATGATCAATAATTCAGCTACATTTACTGAAGCAACAAAAATATTAAAACAACGTTCTGTTATAACAGAAAATATTATGGTGGCTAGTGGTAGCAATAAAAAACCAGATTGGTTTAGCATATTTGACGAAAATATGAATGTGATAGAAGAAGAAGCTAAAGCTATTGAAAAAAAACCAACTAAAGAAGTAGTTGATTTAGAAACAGCTGGTTATGATTATAAAGATAAGGCTGTTGTCGATAATATGAATTTTGAAGAATTCTTAAGAGGATATTATACAGAATTAAGAAATCCTAAAAATGAAGAAAAAACAGAACAACAATTAAAAGACATTGTTAGAAAAAATCTTGAAAAAGATCCAATGTATTATGTTGAAAAAGCTCAATTTGGAGTAGAAGGTATAGGTTATACCGAAGATGCAGTTTCATTAAAACCAAAAGAAATAAAAGGTAAATATGCTTCTAGTGGACATGGAGAACCTACAAAAAAGGATTTCCCTGAAGGAAGAATAGGAACCGGATATTTAGACTTAAAAGAAAATAATATGATATCATTAGCAAAATTAGTAGAAAGTGGACCTTTAGGACAAAGACCAACTAAAAAAAGACCCGTAAAAGAAAAAAAACAAACATTAGACCAAAAATTATCTGAAATTGATAAGCAATCTCAAATAGTAGCTTTAGAAACTAAAATTTCAACTATTGATGAAATAATAGAATCTAAAACAGCAAGATTAAATATGGTAAATGAAGATGAAAGTCTATCAGAATTAATTGATAAAGCTAAAGTAAAAGGAATGCAGCGTGAAATTAAAGATTTACAAAAACGTAAATTAAAAATGGAAAAGCTTTACGAAAAAATGTGTGGTAAAAAATATGTAAAACAAGAAGTAGTTGATGAAGATTTAGGTTCAACTAATTATGCAGGAAATACCAATAATGATAAATCAATAACAGCATTTAGAAATAACGCAAACCAAGAATTACCTAAATAATTATGGCAAAACAGCAATTAGTAGAAGTTCAAGCTTTTAACATAACAAAAACACCACTTACTGAAGGAAGATCTGATAGAGGCAATCCTTTAGTAGAAGGTATTTTAGCTACTGCTGAAGTAAAAAATGGTAATGGTCGTTATTATTCAAAAAAGTTATGGGAAAGAGAAATAGATAAATATAGACAATTAGTTAAAGAAAATAGAGCTATGGGTGAATTAGATCATCCTGATTCTACAGTTATTAACTTAAAAAATGTTTCTCATAATATATCAGATATGTGGTGGGATGGAGATAATGTAATGGGTAAAATAGAAATATTACCTACCCCATCAGGAAATATATTAAAAGCACTTATTGATAATGGTATTACTGTTGGTGTTTCTTCTCGTGGAATGGGTAGTTTAAAACCTATGGGAGAAGTACAAGAAGTACAAGATGATTTTGAATTATTATGTTGGGATTTTGTCTCAACCCCTTCTAACCCAGATTCGTTTATGCATTTAGTAACAGAAGGTTTAGATTTTTCAAATCAATCAAAATATACTAAAGTAAATTCTATAATTACAGAAATTTTATGTGCTAAAGGATTTTGCCCTATAAAATAAAAATATCACCCCTTGTACCCTGAAAGAGGCGTTCTTTAATTAGACGCCTTTTTCTTTTCTTTTTGCGATTTTTAAGAATCTTCATATACGTATTATCATAATATGTCATTTCTGATATGACATCGATAACAAGAGTTAATCTATTACGTTTCTATAATAAACGTACTTTCCCAACAAACATAATAAATTTAGGAAAAATGAACAGAGAATTTTTAAAAGAGGCTATCGCCGATGCAAAAGCTGTTAAAGAATCAGCAATTGCAAATGCTAAGGCTGCTTTAGAAGAATCTTTTACCCCACAACTTAAGACTATGCTAGCTGCAAGAATTGAGGAAATGGAAGAAAAAGAAGTTTCTGAAACTGAAGTTAAAGAGGAAATGTCCGACCCTGATATGAGGCATGGTGAATCACCAGAGGATCCAGCTGAAAAAGAAACAGAAAAAATGCGTTTCAAAGAAGGAGAAGACAAAGACGATTTAGATGAAGTTTTAGCAGAATTAGAAAATGAGTTAAAAGAAGATGCTCGAACTGATGCTGAGGAAGAAGGCTACAAAGACGGTATGAAGGACGAAAAAGAGGACTTGAAAGAGGACGAACGTACGGATGCTGAGGAAGAAGGCTACAAAGACGGTATGAAGGACGAGAAAGAAGACATGGAAGATGAGGATATTGACCTTGACGACATGTCTGATGAAGATCTTAAAGACTTCATCGAAGATGTAATCGCTGATATGGTTTCTGCAGGTGAATTAGAAGCAGGTGGAGATCCAGTTGAAATGTCTGATGATGAAGAAGTTGAAGTTGAAGATGATGTTGAAGTCGAAGATGAAGTAGACGTTGACGTTGATTTAGCTGAAGACAAAAGAACAGATGCTGAAGAAGAAGGATACAAAGATGGTATCGAAGACGCTAAAGCAGATATGGAAAAGAAAATTAAAGATATTAAAGCAGAAGGTACGGAATTAGAAGAAGCTTACGCTACTATTAAGACATTACGTTCTGAATTAAATGAAATTAATATTCTTAATGCCAAATTGTTATATTCAAACAAGATTTTTAAAGCTAAAAACCTAACTGAAGCTCAAAAGGTAAAAGTTTTAGGTGCATTTGATAAAGCTGAAAATGTTAAAGAAGTAAAATTAGTATTCGAAACTCTTAAAGGAGGATTAAAAAATACTAGAAAACCAGTAACTGAAAATGTTAAAATTGGTAGTGCTTCTAAATCATCATTAGGTAAATCAAATACGACTAAAAAACCTATCGTTGAGTCTAATGAAATGGTGAATAGATTTAAGAAACTTGCTGGTATAATATAATTAAAAAAATTATTAATATTAAATTTTAAATTTTAAAAAAATGAGTCAATTAAATTCACTTTTAGAATCCGCAAATCCTTACAAGTCACTACAGAGTGACGCTGCAAGGTTAGCGTCCAAGTGGTCTAAAACAGGCCTACTTGAAGGTTTGGCTACTGAGACTGACAAGAACAACATGTCAATGATCTTAGAAAACCAAGCAAAACAATTAGTAACAGAGGACAGTAACACAGGTGGTGGTGCTGGATCTGGTACTTTCTCTCCTGGTAGAGGTGCACAATGGGCAGGAGTTGCTCTTCCATTGGTAAGAAAAGTATTTGGTCAAATCGCAGCAAAAGAATTTGTTTCGGTTCAACCAATGAACTTACCTTCTGGTCTAGTATTCTTCTTAGATTTCCAATACGGAACTGATAAGACTCCATTCGCTTCTGGTAATTCACTTTATGGAACACAAGATCCAGCTAATACTTTTGGTAATGCAGCTGCAGGTGGTCTTTATGGTGCTGGTAGATATTCGTACTCTACACAGGATACTGAATCTTATATTCAAACTGGAATGACAACTGGTGATGTTAACTGGTACAGAAACTGTAACGCTGATTCAGCTGTTTCAGCTTCTTTCTTAGCAGGTAACTTACAAGTTGCTCAAACTTTAACTACTAACTTAGCTACTGATGCTGCAGGTGCAGGTATCTGGGATCCTACAGCGATTTCAGCTTTCTACATGAAGCCAGCTTTAGCAGGTGATGCAGGTGGTGCTGCAAACGCAGGCTTAGGTGATGTTGGTGCAAACCAATACCCAGCGTTTACAAAAGTTACTACTTCAACATTAAGATTAGGTTTAGACCTAGGTAATGCTGGATTAGGTGGTGCAGGATCTGTAACTGGTGGTGGTACTACTACTGCTGGAACTGATGCAGCTGTTTCTACTTGGACTACAAATGGAGATGGTGTTGATGCTGTATTTACTGTAGTTGCTACAGGTGCTACCGTAGCTGCAGGTTTAACTATTACTGCTACTCAAGGTGGTTCTGGTTTCAAAGTTGGTGATGCTATTACATTCCCTAAAGCTTCGTTACCTAACATTGGTGCTAATGCTGCTTATGCTGATATAGTTTACACTATTCAAGGTGTTACTGAAGTAGGTACATTTATCGAATTCGTACTTAATGCTGGAAACTTTGTAGGCGGAACAGGTTGTAGAGTTGCTCAAGTATTAGCTCCGACTGATAACAACAGAGGTGACTTCGAATGGGATAACGTTAACCTAAATGCTGATAACGCAAACGCTACATTTGAAATTCCTGAAATTAATGTTCAGATGTCAAGTGAAGCTATCGTTGCTAAAACTAAAAAGTTAAAAGCTGTTTGGACTCCTGAGTTTGCTCAAGATCTAAATGCATACCATTCTTTAGATGCAGAAGCTGAATTAACTTCAATTATGAGTGAGTATATTTCACTTGAAATTGATTTAGAAATTCTTGCTATGTTAATCGAGGATGCTGCAGCTGGAGATGAGTATTGGTCAGCTTCAAACAACTTAGCAATTGGTGCTGGTGGTGTTGTAAATTCTAACTTAGGATACTACAACTCACAAGGACAATGGTTCCAAACTTTAGGAACAAAGATGCAAAAATTAAGTAATGTAATTCACCAAAGAACTCTTAGAGGTGGTGCTAATTTCTTAGTTTGCTCTCCTTCAGTTGGTACTATTTTAGAATCAATTCCAGGATTTGCTAGTAATTCAGATGGAGACACTGCTAAAGCGTCTTATGCATTTGGAGTACAAAAAGCTGGACAAATGAATTCTAGATATACAGTTTACAAAAACCCTTATATGACTGAGAATACAATTCTTATGGGATATAGAGGTGGTCAGTTCTTAGAAGCTGGTGCTGTATTTGCTCCATATATTCCACTTATCATGACTCCAATGATTTATGATCCATCTACTTTCGTTCCACGTAAAGGTCTATTGACTCGTTACGCGAAGAAAATGGTTAGACCAGAATTCTATGGAAGAATCTACGTAAGTAACTTGAATACTATTTAATAGTTAATTCATAAATTTAAGAAGCCCCACATTAGTGGGGCTTTTTTTATCTATATTTGTGTACCTAGTAGGTACTTATTATATTTATAGTAGAATATAAAATATTAATAAAACAGTTTTAAAAATGAAAGAGACTCCCTCACAGTTACCTATCCAAAGTTATGTAATGAACTTTCCACATACTTTTTCTACAAATGATCCTAATAATGTTTGGATGAAAGAAATGTCAGAAAAAGAACTAACCATAAATAGACCAAAAGCATATAAACAATTTATGGATTTATATAATTTTATGGCAGGTCAATCCTTAGTACATTTATTACCAGCTGAAGGCAATTTTCAGGATTTAATATATGTAGCTAATTTAGGTTTACAACTCCCACATATTAAAGATGAAAATCATATATTATTATCAAATTATACATCACCTCCAAGACAAGGTGAAGAGTATGTAGGTGAAAAATTCTTTAATCAAATGGGTTATAAAACCCATATTTCTCCTCATAAATGGGAAGGAGAAGCAGATATAAAATATTTAAAAGATAATGTATATATTGGAGGATTTGATATTCGTTCAGATATAAAAACTTACCATTGGATGGAAGAAAATTTTGATATGAATATTATCAAAGTTAAAATGGTTGATGAATATATGTACCATTTAGATTGTTCTATTTTCCCGTTAAATACGCGAGCAACTATGGTTTGTACTGAATTATATGAAAAAGAAGAGTTAGCGCAAATAAGCAAATATACTGATATAATAGACATAGATGTTGAAGACTCAATGTATGGAATGGCTAATTCTGTTAGATTAGGAAATATGATTTTATGCGCTTCAAATATATCAGAAATGAAAAAAGGAGATGAATTTTATGAAGGAGAAAAACATAAAATATCATCACTAGAAAAAATATGTTCTAATGAAGGTATGGAGCCAGTAATATTTAACTTATCAGAATATATGAAATCTGGAGCAATGTTAAGTTGTATGGTAATGCATTTGAATAGAGTAGATCACTTTAAAACACTTCTTTAATGGCTGAAAAATTAGAAGATTGGTTAAATGGAGAAGTAGCAGAATTATCTAAATTACCAGTTGCTGAATTAAGTAATACATTCTTTTTTAGAGATCCTGTAAGACCTACTTTCATTGATTATGAGCATTTTTATAGCCCTGCGGATGGAACTATTTTATATCAAAAAAGGGTTTTACCTGGAGAGCAAGTACTTGAAATAAAAGGTATAGATTATACATTACAAGATGTAATGGGTGATAAAGATTATAATAAACCTTCTTTAGTTATAGGAATATTTATGTCATTTTACGATGTTCATATTAATAGAATACCTTATGGAGGAGTTTTAAAATTTAAAAATTTAGAACCTATTGAATCTACAAATAAACCTATGTTAGCTGTAGAAAAAGATATCCTAAATAAAGTAATTAATCCTAATAATATGGATTATTTAAAATATAACGAAAGAATGTCAAATCAAGTATATGTGCCATCTTTAGATTACACATATCATATAATACAAATAGCAGATGAAGATGTAAATGTAATAGCTCCTTTTAAACATCAAGGAGATTTAGTTACACAGAATGAAAGATTTAGTTTAATAAGATGGGGTTCTCAAGTTGATTTAGTTTTACCACTAGATGATAGGTTTACATTTGAATTGTTGTTAGAAGAAACAATGCATATAAATGCAGGATTAGATAAATTAGTAAAAATTAAAACAAATGCCAAAATCTAATATGGAAAAAACACCACCTAAAGGTAGCGTACGATTTAGTCTTTCTCTTTCAGAAGAACAAAAGAAAGCAAAAACAGAAATACTAAAAACACCTTATAACTTTATTGTGGGAAAGGCAGGTAGTGGTAAAACATTACTAGCAGTACAGATAGCGTTAGATCAATTTTTCAAAAGACAATATAATAAGATTGTAATTACAAGACCAACAATTGCAACTGAAGATAATGGGTTTCTACCAGGTTCAGAAAGAGAAAAAATGGAACCTTGGTTAGTCCCTATTAGATCTAATATGAGAAAAATTTACAATAAACCTCCTATTTTAGAAAAAATGGAAAAAGATGAAAAAATAGAATTAGTATCTTTAGCCCATTTTAGAGGACGTACATTTGATAATGCTGTAGTTATTGTAGATGAATTCCAAAATTTAACAAGATCACAATTAGCAATGTGTATTGGTAGATTAGGAAAAGACTCAAAAATGATATTCTGTGGGGATTCATATCAGATAGATTTAAAAGACAAAAATTACTCAGCTTATCATGATATGGCTAAATTAACAAATTCTAAATATGTATTTAAATGTGTATTAGAAGATTCACATAGGCATGACGCTATAGATGATTTATTAGATTTATTGAATGGATATCACTAATTTTTAAATTAGAGAATATTTTCCCAATATTTATAATAAAAAAGATATGGCATCAACTCTTAAACCAACAGTTTTTTCGATAAAAATTAAAGAAACACACGTTGTTAGCGATATAAGAACAGTAAATGAAAACTTTTATAGAATAGATAATGTAACTAACTATGACAGAAGAGTTGTTACTTGTCCTAATACAACATCAATTGATTTAATTAATGTAAATGGTGTAAACCCAGGCGCAGGTACATTTCCTTCAAGTAGTTTAAAATATGGAAGGATAACTAATTTAGATGATACTTATAGTTTAGCAGTAAATTTTACATCATCAGCAGGTGTTGGAGGAATTTTATACCCAGCAAAAGAATTATATCCAGCTTCATACACAGGTGGGGGAGAAGGAGGTACTCCAGGAACTTATAATAATGGAGGTGCTGGAGTAGCTACTACAGGGGGAACAGGTACAGGAGCAACTTTTAATGTTGTAACTAATAACTCAGCAGGTAAATTAGTAATTAATGATACTGTTGCAGTAACTTCAAATATTACAAATGCATCATCAGATGGAACTACAGGTGAAATTTTTCAAAATAGTTCCTCTGGAGGTGGTACTGGAGCAAAATTTACAGTTCGGACTGTAGGTGGTGTAGTATCAGATGTTACAATTAAAGGAAATGGATCAGGATATAGTATTAATGAGACTATTACTTTTACGGCAGCAGCTTTAACAGCTGATGGTAATTTAGGTACTGTAACAGGAGATCTAACAGTAAGAGTTAGTAGTGCTAATATATTAGTAGAACCTACAAGCATTATAGTTAATAATCAAGGATCAGGATATTCAGTAAATGATGCACTTACTATTAATGGTGCTACCGATTTAGGAGGTTCTGATAATTTAGTAATTACTTTAGGTGCTACAGATTTTACTACAAATACATCAAGAAGTTATTGGACTATGGATTGTTTACCAACATCATCTTTAATGTTTTCAAGTCCTAATGTAACTGGAAGTCAGTTTATTGGATCCTTTGGACAAGACATTGAATTTATATCAGTTTATGCTATTAGTTCAAGTATTGATGTTGAATATGTAATTGTTAACGCTTAAAAATTTAAATTATGGCAAATATACCTATCTGGCCTGGCTCAGCTTCATTCCACCCAGGTGATACACCTTTTGGATTTTATGATTATGATACAGCATTCGAACAAGATGCACCTAAAGTTTGTGTTTTTTGTGCTAGAAGAATGGGGTATCCTATTGTTGAAATTGAATTACAAGCAAAGAATTTTTTCGCTGCTTTTGAAGAAGCAGTTACATTATATGGTAATGAATTATATGCATATAAAATAAGAGATAATTATTTATCTTTAGAAGGAGCTCCAGATTCAATTGATATTAATGAAACTATTGTAACTCCTAATTTAGGAAGAATAATAGCATTATCAGAACAATATGGAGCAGAAGCAGGAACTGGAGGAAATATTCCATGGCACAAAGGAAGAATTCATTTAACTGGAAGTGTTCAAGATTATGATTTAAATGCTTGGGCAATTGAAAATGGATATAAAGATAAGGATATTGAAATAATGAGAGTATTCTATGAACCAACTCCAGCTATTGTTAAGTTCTTTGATCCTTATGTTGGGTCAGGTACAGGAATGATGAATATGATAGATTCTTTTGGTTGGGGTAATTACTCACCAGCAGTTAATTTTATGATGATGCCTCTTAATTATGATACTCAAGTTATTCAGGCAATAGAATTAAGTGATACTATTAGAAGATCAAATTTCTCATTTGAAATGCATAACAATGTATTAAGAGTATTTCCTATCCCAAGAAATATACCAACTAATTCATCAGAAAGTCATCCATCAGGTTCCGCAGGTAGTATATGGTTTGAATTTATGTTAAATTCTGAAAGAAATTCAGCATCATTTGAAGATGGATACTTAAAAATCAAATCAGTTGCAGGAGTACCTTATAAAAATCCAAAATATGCAGATATTAATTCTGTAGGTAGAGCTTGGATATTTGAAATGACTTTAGCTATTGCAAAAGAAATGTTAGGGTACGTTAGAGGTAAATATACACAAGTACCTATCCCAGGAGCAGAAGTTACTCTAAATCAAGCAGATCTATTAGCAGCAGCAAGAGCAGAAAAAGAAGCATTATTAGAAAAATTAAGAGCATTTTTTGATGAAACATCAAGAGAAAAATTATTAGAAAGAAGAACGTTGGAATCAGATTTTGTTCAAAAAGAATTAGATAAGGTTCCAAGAGTAATATATATAGGTTAATATGGCAATGTTTGGCTCACAAAGAGATATAAGTCTCTTTAGAAATTTAAATAGGGAATTGATGGGTGATATTATCACTCAGCAATGTGCTTTTTATAAGTTTAAATTAGAAGAAACTAAAGTAAATTTATATGGAGAATCTGCTGAGGAAAAATATTACATGGGTCCTGTTTTATTAAATTGTGTAGTTGAAAGAGATGACCAATTCCAACCAGAAACTGAATTAGGTACTGATTTTACTTGGAATACTACTTTTAAATTCTTAAGAGATGATTTACTAGGAAAAGGAGAAGATTTTAATGTTAGTATGAGTTATACAGAAGGTACTTATAGAAGTGGATTTGTAGATAATAATGTTACTAGTTCTTATGGAGCTGATTTGGTTCCTGAGGTAGGTGATATTATTTTATATCAAGAAGGATATTATGAAGTAGATGATATAAGTGCAAACCAATATTTTGTAGGTAAAAATCCAGATTATCCAAATTCACCAAACCCTTATAATCCAGGATTAGATGAATATGGATGGAACACTTCTATAATAGTTAAAACTCATTATGTTCCAGCAGATAAAGTAGGTATAACAAGAGAAAGATATTTATAATGGCTAAACAAGGTAAAACCCCACATCCAAAAACACAAAGACAAATAAGTGTTTCTCAACAGACCCCATATGTTCCGCCATCTGGGGCTCCTGGTTTTTCTCCTACAGGAAATCCTAATAGCACTCAATATCCACCAAACCAAAATAGAGGTAATCAAAAAACATTTAGAGGAGATAATGTAAAACCTTTTAGTTTAGGATTAAAAGATCTTGATGAAGCAGTAATGTATTACATTAATGAAGTAATCAAACCAACTGTAATGCAAAATGGACAACAACTATCAGTTCCTGTATATTATGGGTCTCCAGAAAGATGGGTTCAAGTTCAGAAAAAAGGATTTTTACAAGATAAAAAAGGAAAAATTATGATGCCTCTTATTACTTTTAAGAGGACAAGTATAGAAAAAGTAAGAAATTTATCAAATAAATTAGATGCTAATTTTCCTAATAATATTCAATTATTTGAGAAAAAGTATAGTAAGAAAAATGAATATGATAATTTTAATATTTTAAATAATAGGGTACCAAAAAAAGATTATTATGCAGTAGTTATACCCGATTATATGACTTTAAATTATGACTTTATCATTTCAACATATTATGTAGAACAAATGAATGGTATAGTAGAAGCTATGAATTACGCATCAGATTCTTATTGGGGTGATCCTGAAAGATTTAAATTTAGAGCTAATATAAATTCTATTGCTAATGTAGTAGAACTCCCAGCAGGTGGAGAAAGAGTTGTTAAAAGTACGTTTTCAATGAAATTACATGGTTATGTAGTTCCTAATGTAACTCAAAAACAATTATCATCTGTAAAAAAGATAAGTAATGCTACACAAATATTAATACAAGAAAACACCGTGGATGATATAGAAAAAATGTTTAGACCTGACCCTAGTAGAGATTCAATTAACCCTGATTTACATAACAAAGAATAAATGGCGTGGACTCCAGACATATTATTAAGAATAAATAAAGGGTCAGAATTAACTTGGTATGAAGTTGATACTAACTGGCAATCCTTATATGCTTCAAGTTCATTAGATGGAAGTAAAATAAATTTTTATTTTGCAAGTCAATCTTACTATTCTCATAGTATAGATTTGTCTACTATGCCTGGTTATGGTAGTGGTATACAATTTTTATATAATGGTAGTGTAGTAACGTCTAATACAACAGAAGTATTTTTAACTGGTAATGCTATAACAAGTATTACTCCTAACGGTGCTAATGGTATAAACATTGAAATACAAGATTCTCAAGGTATTGCATTCCCATATTCAGGATCGGGAACACCAGCATTACCCAATGTTCCTGCAGAAATAACAGGTAGTTTTTTAGTAACAGGTAGTTCAGCATTTCAATTAACTGAAAAATCAATAGGTAGTGGTATTTATGAAGATTTTAAAATAAATACTCTTCCAGATCAAGATTTACCTACAATTGTTACTTATGACTCACAATCAGGAATATTAGGATTTGTAAATGTGACATCAGGTACAAGTGGTTTTTCAGGTACAGATGGTACTGCAGGGGAATCAGGTACATCAGGTACTTCAGGTTTAATAGGATCTTCTGGAGCAAGTGGTACAGCAGGTACTTCAGGAACAAATAATACTAGTGGTACTAGTGGTACTAGTGGTGAATCTGGAAGTTCTGGTTTAGCAGGTACTTCAGGAGAATCAGGATCTGATGGAACATCAGGAACAAGTGGTACATCAGGTACAGATGGAAGTTCAGGTACTTCAGGTGAAGATGGTTCAGATGGTACTTCAGGTACATCAGGTACTTCAGGTTCAGATGGTACTTCAGGAACAAGTGGTACATCAGGTTCAACAGGTTCTGATGGTACTTCAGGAGAATCAGGTTCTGATGGTACATCAGGTACTTCTGGTACAAGTGGTACAACAGGTACTTCAGGTACATCAGGTGAAGATGGTTCAGATGGTACTTCAGGAACTAGTGGTACTTCTGGTACAACAGGTTCTGATGGTACTTCAGGAGAAAGTGGTAGTGATGGTACTTCAGGTACTTCAGGAACAAGTGGTACAGATGGTACTGCTGGAGAATCAGGTTCTGATGGTTCGTCAGGTACTTCTGGTTCAGCAGGTTCAACAGGTACAGATGGTACTGCAGGAGAATCAGGTTCAACAGGTACTTATGGAACAAGTGGAGATTCAGGTTCTGATGGTACTTCTGGAACTTCAGGTACAGCAGGTTCAACAGGAACAGATGGTACAACTGGAGAAAGTGGTTCGGATGGATCTTCGGGTACAACAGGAACTTCAGGTTCTACAGGTACAGATGGTACTTCAGGAGAATCAGGATCTGATGGTTCATCAGGAACTTCAGGTAAATCAGATACAACTGGTACTGCAGGTACATCAGGAATAGGAGGTTCTTCAGGTCTTTCTGAAACTTCAGGTACAGCAGGTTCTTCAGGAACAAGTGGTACATCAGGGGAAAGCGGTAGTAATGGTACTTCAGGAACAACAGGTACTTCAGGATCCTCAGGTACAGATGGAACTTCAGGAGAATCAGGATCTGATGGTTCATCAGGTACTTCAGGTACTTCAGGTTCAGCAGGTACTTCAGGTACTTCTGGTACATCAGGTTCAACAGGTTCTGATGGTACTTCAGGAGAATCAGGTTCAGATGGATCTTCAGGAACTTCGGGATCAAGTGGTAGTGATGGTACAGCAGGTACTGCAGGTACATCAGGTACAACTGGAATTTATGGTTCTTCAGGTGATTCAGGTTCAGATGGTACTTCAGGAACTACAGGTACAGCAGGTACTACAGGAGCTCATGGAACTTCAGGTGCAAGTTCATCTTCAGGTACAGCAGGTACTTCAGGATCAGGACATTCATCAGGTACATCAGGACAAAGTGCAACTTCAGGTACTTCAGGTTCAGCAGGTACTTCAGGTAATACAGGTTCATCAGGTGTAAGTTCTCAAAGTGGGGTTAGTGGTACATCAGGTACTGCTGGTACTTCAGGAGAAACAGGAACAGATGGTACTTCAGGAGAAAGTGGTAGTGATGGTACAGATGGTACAAGTGGTACTTCAGGTACATCTGGTACAGCAGGTACAACAGGTACAGCAGGTACAACAGGGGAAAGTGGTAGTGATGGGTCTTCTGGAACTTCAGGTACAGCAGGCTCAACAGGTACAGATGGTACTTCAGGTGATTCAGGTTCAGATGGTACTTCAGGTACAACAGGAACTTCAGGTTCATCAGGTACAGATGGTACTTCAGGAAGAAGTAGTTCACATGGTTCTTCAGGAACTAGTGGTACTACAGGTACTGGAGGTACATCTGGAGTTGCAGCAACTTCAGGAGAAAGTGGTAGTAATGGTACTACAGGAACTTCAGGTACTGCAGGTACATCAGGAATTGATGCAACATCAGGAGAAAGTGGAACTGCAGGAACAAGTGGATCTTCTGGTACTTCAGGTTCAACAGGTACTAATGGAACAGCAGGTGATAGTAGTAGCTCAGGAAGTTCAGGTACTTCAGGTTCGGCAGGTACTTCGGGTAACACAGGTTCATCAGGTGTAAGTTCTCAAAGTGGTGTAAGTGGTACTTCAGGTTCAACAGGAACAAGTGGTACATCTGGTGATAGTGGTTCTCATGGTACTTCAGGTACAACAGGAACTTCAGGTTCTAGTGGTACAGATGGTACTTCAGGAGAAAGTAGCTCACATGGTTCTTCTGGTTCTAGTGGTACAACAGGAACTTCAGGTTCAAGTGGTACAACAGGAACATCAGGAGAAAGTAGTTCACATGGTACTTCAGGTTCAACAGGTACATCTGGATCTTCGGGTACAGATGGTACAACTGGAGAATCAGGATCTGATGGTACTTCAGGAACAACAGGTACTTCAGGATCTTCAGGTACAGATGGTACAACTGGAGAAAGTGGTTCGGATGGTACAACAGGTACATCAGGAGAATCAGGTTCAACAGGTACAGATGGTACATCAGGAGAATCAGGTTCAACAGGTACAGCAGGTACTTCTGGGGTAAGTGTAGGATGTCAATATCAAGTATATAGACCTTCTGCAGGATCTCCTGTAGGGGTAAACGATTTTTTAACTAATAATGCTAATACTAATTCAGTTACTACAATTGAATTAAATAATACTTCACTTTCATGGGCAAGTAGTTTAGTAGTTGGGGATCAAATAACAATACAAGAACCTTCAACTGGAAATACAGAAACATATTTAATATCACAAGTAAGTGCTGGTGCATCAGCTACAGAATTAACAGTATCAAATACAGCAGGTACAGCGTTTACACTTGTTCAAGCTGACAGATATATAATTTGTAAAATTGTTACTAGTGGTTCTTCAGGTACTTCAGGTACAACAGGTACAGCAGGTTCTACAGGTACAAGTGGTACAACAGGACAAAGTGGTAGTGATGGAACTTCAGGTACAACAGGTACAGCAGGTTCAGCAGGTACTTCAGGTACAACAGGACAAAGTGGTAGTGATGGTACTTCAGGTACAACAGGTACTGCAGGTTCTACTGGTACTGATGGAACTAGTGGAGATGCAGGTTCAGATGGATCATCATCTACAAGTGGTACTACAGGTACAAGTGGTACAGCAGGTACATCAGGAGAATCAGGTTCAACAGGTACAGCAGGTACAACAGGACAAAGTGGTAGTGATGGAACTTCAGGTACATCAGGTTCAGCTGGTACTTCAGGTAACATAGGTTCATCAGGTGTAAGTGCCCAAAGTGGTGTTAGTGGCTCTTCAGGTACAGATGGTACTTCAGGAACTTCAGGTGACTCAGCTTCTGATGGTACTTCAGGAGAATCTGGTTCTAATGGTTCAGCAGGTACTTCAGGATTAAGTGCTTCAACAGGAACAGATGGTACTTCAGGAGATAGTGGTAGTAATGGTACTTCAGGAACAACAGGAACTTCAGGTTCATCAGGTACAGATGGTACTTCAGGGGAATCAGGTTCTACAGGAGCTATTGGTTCATCAGGGTTATCAGGTTCTACAGGTACAAGTGGTACAACAGGGGATAATGGTTCAACAGGAAATTATGGTTCTTCAGGATTATCAGGTTCAGATGGAACAGATGGAACATCAGGACAAAGTGGAACATCAGGAGCTCATGGTTCTTCTGGATCAAGTACTTCTTCAGGTACAGCAGGTACTTCAGGATCAGGACATTCATCAGGTACTGCTGGAGGTTCAGGTACTTCAGGAACAAGTGGTACGTCAGGTACTTCAGGGGAAGAAGGTACAATTGGATTTAGTGAAGGATCTGGTACTTCAGGTTCTTCAGGTACTAATGGAACTTCAGGAGTAGAAGGTACAAATGGTTTAAGTGAAGGATCTGGTACTTCAGGTTCATCAGGTTCTCATGGTACATCAGGAGATAAAGCATCATCTGGTAGTTCTACAACATCAGGTACATCAGGTACTTCAGGTGATATTGGTTCTTCAGGTGTAGCAGGTTCTTCAGGATTAAGTGGTAGTGATGGTACTTCAGGTACAACAGGTGTTCCAGGAACATCAGGTATAATAGGATCTTCTGGAGCAAGTGGTTCGGATGGTACTTCAGGTACAAATGGTACAGCAGGTACAGCAGGTACTTCAGGAGAAACTGGATCATCAGGTGTAAGTGCTCAAAGTGGTGTAAGTGGTACAACAGGTACTGCAGGTACTTCTGGTGATGCTGGAACATCTGGAAATGATGGTACTAGTGGTACATCAGGAGATGATGGTTCTTCAGGAGAAACTGGAACATCAGGTTCAAGTGGTTCAACAGGATCTTCAGGTACATCAGGTACATCAGGTGTTGCAGGTTCAAATGGATCAAGTAATACTTCAGGTACTTCAGGTTCTTCAGGTAATATTGGTTCTTCAGGTGTAGCAGGTTCTTCAGGATTAAGTGCTTCAACAGGAACTTCAGGTACAAGTGGTAATGATGGAACATCAGGAAATGTAGGTTCTTCAGGATCAAGTACTACATCAGGTACAGCAGGTACTTCAGGAGAATCAGGCTCAACAGGTACAGATGGTACTTCAGGAGATAGTGGTAGTGATGGAATTAGTATGCCTTCAGGTTCAAGTGGTTCTTCAGGTACTTCAGGTACTTCAGGAGATAGAGGATCATCAGGAGATCATGGTTCTTCAGGATCAAGTTGTACTTCAGGTACATCTGGTACTTCAGGTACAGATGGAACATCTGGTGATTGTGGTAGTTCAGGTTCTAGTTGTACTACAGGAACTTCAGGTTCTACAGGAACAGATGGTACTTCAGGTGATATAGGTTCTTCAGGATCAAGTAATACTTCAGGTACTTCAGGTACTTCAGGAAATAATGCAACATCTGGTAATAGTGGATCAGCAGGTTCATCAGGTTTAAGTGGTGGTTGTACTATTGCTCAAAAAGTAGCTACAGCTTCACCAGGTGGAGGTGATTTTTACACAAACAATTCTGCTACAAACTTAATCACTAATATAAGATTAGGTATTTCTGGTGGTAATTTCCCATGGTATACTAATATACAAGTAGGATTTATAATTAAAATATGGGATAATTTTGGAACAGGAAATATTGCATATTATGAAGTAACTTCAATAACATCAGCTGGAAATTATGTAGTAACTTTTGATAGTGGTAATACTTGGACATTAAGTAATGGTACAAAATACTCTGTATGTTTTTCTCCAACATCAGGTGCTTCAGGAACTTCAGGTTCATCAGGTACAGCAGGTACTTCAGGTACAGATAATACTTCAGGAGAAAGTGATACTTCAGGTACAGCAGGTTCTTCTGGAAATTCTGGTACAAGTGGTATAGCAGGTTCTTCAGGATTAAGTACTTCATCTGGTACAGATGGTACTTCAGGAGATATAGGTTCTTCAGGAGAAAGTGCTTCTTCAGGATTAAGTACTTCATCAGGTACTAGTGGTACTTCAGGTGATATAGGTTCATCTGGTGCAAATGGTACTAGTGGTACTTCAGGTGAAAATGGAACTTCAGGAGAATCAGGTACTAGTGGTACATCAGGTACTTCAGGAAATATAGGTTCTTCAGGTAATAATGGATCTTCAGGATTATCAGGTTCAAATGGAACTTCAGGTACAACAGGAGATATGGGTTCTTCAGGTAATAATGCTACTTCAGGAGAATCAGGTTCAGATGGTACTTCAGGAACTTCAGGTGCAGGAGCAACTTCAGGAGGAGATGGTTCTTCAGGTACATCAGGAGCAGGAGCAGGTACTTCAGGTACATCAGGAGCTACAGGTACAGCAGGTTCTTCTGGAAATTCTGGTACATCAGGAATATCAGGTAATGTAGGTACTTCTGGTACTTATGTAGATGTAAACGTTACTGGACCTATAACAGGTGGTGGTACTTTATCAGGAGATATAACAATTGGATTAGATTATCAAACTGGTTCAGGAGATAGAGGTGAAATAATGTTTTGGGATGCTGCTGATAATAGACCTGAATCTCATAGATTTATTACTCAAAATGGTGGTTCAACACCTACACTGTTTAACTCAGGTTCTTTTTACACAGATAAAATATTCATATCTAATGATACAGGATCAATGAAAACTCAAGAACCTAAAGGTAGAGCGATGATTGATAGAGTTTATACTAATAAAACTGGAATAGAAACAGGAAATTGGTATGTTTGTGGTGAACCTGATATTTGGATTTTAATTGGAAATAAAAATGGACAAACATCTCCAAACTATACAAAATATGTGATACCAGGATATGGAGAACCTAAAGATGATAAAAAATAACCTCAAATAATTTGGATTACTAATTAAGTTTTGTTATATTATGTTAAATAGTTTTAAAATTATAATGTTATGTTCGAATTTGGTAAGGCCTTAGATGGAGATCCCCACTTTAAATATTGGTTAACTGAAGAATATGTTAATCGTTCTCAATATGAGAAACATCATACTGTTCAAGAAGGTGATGTAGTATTAGATATTGGAGCAAGTATAGGTCCTTTCTTATATTCAATCAAAGACAGAAAACCATCTAAAGTCATAGCCGTAGAACCCATATCAGCTTATTATGAAACATTATATAAAAATGCAGAAGGATTACCTTTAAAACTTTATAAAAATGCTATTGGGGATAAAGATAATTATGAATTTGAATTAGAATGGAGTTGTCATAAAGAAAATGTAAAATCTATTACTTTTAATACTATTTTAAAAGAAAATAATTTAGAATATATTGATTATTTAAAAACAGATTGTGAAGGAGGAGAATATCATATCTTTACTGAAGAAAATATTAAATATTTAAAAAATAATGTTGGTTATATAGTAGGAGAATTTCATCTGAATACAGAAGAAATGACAAATTCTTTTAGGAAAGTATATAATTTATTAAAAAAAGAAAAATTTAATTTTAAAGTAGATACTGTTAATGGAGATCATATAACTCATATTTTAGAAGATGATTTAGAAGGTCAATTAAAAAACAAACAACAACTTATACTTTATATAGATAATAGACCCCAAAAATTATTATACATAGCACCTCATTTATCTACTGGAGGTTTACCACAATATCTTGTTAAAAAAATAGAGTTAATAAAAGATAATTATGAAGTATATGTAGTAGAATACTCAGATCATGGAGGTGATAAATTAGTAGTTCAAAAAAATAGAATTCTAAATTTAGTTGATAAAGATAAATTTTATACTCTATATGAAGATAAAGAAAAAATATTAGATATAATTAATGATATACAACCTGACATAATTCATTTAGAAGAAATACCAGAGTATTTTATGGATTATGATATAGCAAAAGAAATTTATTCTCCAAATAGAAATTATAATATTGTAGAAACTTCCCACGATTCATCTATGAATACAGATAATAAATTATTCTTTCCAGATAAATTTATGTTTGTATCTAATTGGCAAATTAAGCAATATGAAAATATAGATAATGTTCCTAAAGTATTAGTAGAATATCCTATTGAATACAAAGAAAGACCAGATAGAACCGAAGCATTAAATAAATTAGGATTAGATCCTTCTAAAAAACACATACTTCATGTAGGTTTATTTACGCCTAGAAAGAATCAAGCAGAATTTTTTGAATTTGCTAGAAAGCATCCTTGGCATGAATTTCATTGTGTAGGTAACCAAGCTGGTAATTTTAAACATTATTGGGAACCTTTAATGAAAAATAAACCTGATAATTTAACATGGTGGAATGAAAGAAAAGATGTAGATAATTTTTATTCATCAATGGATTTATTTTTATTTACTTCCAGAGGAAGTGAAAATGATAAAGAAACAATGCCCTTAGTTATTCGTGAAGCTATGTCATGGAATATGAATTTAATGATTTATAATTTAGGGGTTTATTTAAATTATTTTGATAAATTTGACAATATTCATTATTTAGATTTTGAAGATATGGAAAAAAATTATCTTAATTTTAGTAATTTAGTTCCTGAAGAGCACGATGGAAAACCAGTATTAAGAGTAGATGAAGATGATTTAGAATTTTTTAAACATATACCTAATAGGGGTGAACTTCCTCAAGATGGAGACGAAAAACCAGAAGTTTTTGTTATTTCAACATATCCTACAACAGAAGATGCAATTAATACTACAAAAGAATGTATTTTATCTTTAAAAAGAACAAATAGAATTTTAATTTTAACAAGTCATACTCCTATACCAAATTCACTCCAAGAATTAGTAGATTATTCCATATATGATTCTAATAATATTTTAACAAAGCATACTTATTATGCTAGATCTTATGGTAGTACTGATTTATATAATTATGATGTAAACTTAACAAAACATAATAATAATGTTTATCATGGTCCTTCTGTTTATACTAACTATTATAATGGGATTAAATTTGCAAAAACTTTAGGGGCACATAATATCTACTTTACAAATTTTGATTATATATTAAAAAATAATTCATATATAGATGAGATTCATAAAAAATTAAGAAAATATAAAGCATATTTAGGTAAATATAAAGCATTAGAAGGAGATACTCTTGAAACATTTTTCTTTGGAGCTAATGTAGATTATTTAGATTCATTTTTACCTAAAATAAATAATGCTCAAGAATATGATGATTTAATGTTAAAGTACAAATCAGAATCTAATGGTTTAGAAAATTTATTTTATCATATGTTTAAATCTGAAGAAAATATTTTTAGAGAAAATCAAGATACTTTTAAATGGAAAATTAAAGAAAATTTTTCACATAGAGATTATTCTAGATGTGAATATTATTCTATATTGCCTTGTAGTAATATAGATGGATACTTTTCTCCTTTTATAGAAATAAATAATCTTAATGATAAAAAAACTATAAGTTACAAAGTTCATAAAAATGGACAAGAAAATTTTATTGATAGAACTTTATATGTAAATGGAAAATTTAAATTTTGGGATTTAATTAAATTCAATAAAAATGATGAATATATAATATCAATGACAGTTTATGATAATACACTTAAACTGAATGAATATAAATTTATTGTAAATCAGGATTATATAGATAATGAAATTAATAGTAATGGAAGTTTTGAATGGAAAGGTGATAAAACACAATATTTAAGCTAATGAAAATATGTCAAGTACATCCAGGTTGTGGTATAGAAGTACCTCCTAAAAGTTGGGGGGCTATAGAAAAAATAGTTTGGGAGTATAAAATAAATTTAGAAAAATTAGGACATACTGTAGATGTTAAGTATGTAAATGATATAAATCCAAAAGATTATGATATAATTCATTGCCATGTAACTAATTTAGCAAATTTACTTTATGAAAAAGGAATAGAGTATGTTTATCAAATGCATGATCATCATTCATACCATTATGGTAAAGATTCTTATTTATATAAAGAAACTATTAAAGCTATTTCAAATTCAAAAATAGCACTAATGCCAGCAAAATATTTAAATAATTATTTTGAAAGTGATAAATGTATTTATTTTTCACATGGGGTTAATACAGATTTTTACACACCAGATTTTACAATAGATAAAGAAGATAAAAAATGCTTTTTAATGCTAGCTAATAATGGTTTAGCTGGAGATAAATCTTATGATAGAAAAGGATTTGAATTTGGGATAGCATTAGCAAATATGACGGGTGAAAAAATTACAGTAGCAGGACCAGATAATAATCAATGGTTTTTTAATTCAAATTTACATACTTTATCATATCCTAAATTAACAATAAGTTTTAATCCAACACAAGAAGAAGCATTAAAATTATTTCAAACACATAAAATATTTTTAAATCCAACAATGTTAGAAGCAGGACATCCAAATCTAACAATGTTAGAAGCAGCTGCTTGTGGAATGCCTATAATAGCTGATTGGGAAATGGAAACTGATTTTCATGGCGCTTGGAGAGCACCCAGAAATGTATTTGAAATGTATAGAGGTTACAAAGATATAATGAATAATTATAATGAATATTCTAAAAATTCATTAACAACCGCACATGAATTAAGTTGGTATAATAGAAGTATTGCATTAGCTAAACTATATAAAGAATTAATATGAAA
>MDSV01054615.1_pt1 | contig 26347 bp, 17 predicted proteins | sample 810851 | NCBI WGS metagenome assembly MDSV01 (sample SAMN05326640, study PRJNA326480) | marine metagenome | isolation source: seawater | place: Atlantic Ocean: North East | collected 2012
CGCCGTCTCGTCCTCGATGAAGGTCACGGTGAGGGTCATTTCGGTTGCCGCCTCAGGCAGGATGGTGAAATGCAATCCGCCAGTACCGTTGGCTTGCACGCTTCCCGCTTCATCGGACACTTCGGCGTGGCAGCTGCCGCAGGAGGTGACGAAGAGACCCCGCTGTTCAGCGTCGAGGCTCAAGTTGCCCGACCACGTGGAGCCCGCCTCACCGGTCACGACGAGAACGGCCTCGTCATGGACGGCGTGCAACGTATCGGCCGAGACCGTCGCAAGCGACATGCTGCACATCAGAAGGGCGAGCAGCGCGGCCGCTCCTCGCTTCGCCATGGACGTGGGGTTCGCCAACATCGTTTGAAGCCCTCGTCTTTGCACCGCTTTGAAGTGGAGGTCCTGCTGCCGAACGGCATGGACGGCGTGCTCGGGCGAACCGTCCAGTCTCGAGATCGGTTTGCGCGAAGTTGGGGCCTCGGAGACCGGTCCTCACCTGAAGCGCGGACGCCAGCGCTCGTGTTGCTTGAGGGGGATCCCTCGACCGACGTGTCTCTGGCACCTTTCCAAGCCCAGACCACGCGTACGCTTCCTGCCACGCTGACCCTCACGTCCCGCGGGTGTTTCGAGGTCCCGGGCTTTGACGCGCCGGGCCCGGCATGGTCGGTGGGTCTGGGGCACGTCCTCCCCCCCGAGATGGAGGAGGCCGATGCAGGTGAAGCCGCGGGAACAGGCCCCCTTCTTCCGGTTTCATGGCAGCGAATGATGCACGATCCCGCGTTGATGGACACGGAACTTGCCCCACAGGTGGTGGTGCTCACCGATGCTTTGGCCCTCACGAGCAATCCGCGACGTTTCATCGATGCACTCGTGGCCATAAAACGCCGATTTCCAGGCGCGCTGCTTTGGGCGCCGGGCATCGGAGGCCCGGACAACCTCGCGCTTCTCACATGGATGGGTGTGGATTTGTTCGACCTCGCTCGTTCGCGACAGGCCGCAGCATCCGGCATGCTGCTTGACCGCGGTGGTCCTCGGACACCTGCAGTGGACCTCGGAGAGTCCTCGGACATTGACCGTCAACTGATGGCGTGGCGTTCAGCGCTGTCCGAGGTGCGGGAGCACCTCGTTGCAGGAACGCTTCGGCAGGTCGTTGACCGACAAGCCTTGGTCGCACCTTCGACGGTGGCTCAACTTCGCCATCATGACGAGGCATGCGCCGGACAACAGGGTCTCTTGGAGCGTCACGTGCCGCGTGGACGTCGCCTCATGTGCATGGCTGAAACCAGCCTCCACGAACCCGCGATCAACGATTGGGTGCAGTGGATGAACACGGAGTATCGAGCACCCCAAGGCCTCGACCGGTTGCTGGTGTTGCTGCCTTGTTCGGCCCGGAAACCCTACCGTTCATCGAAATCCCACCGGCGCTTCATCGAGGCCATCGGGACCAACGCCGTTCACGAGGTGATGGTGACGTCCCCTCTTGGTTTGGTCCCGCGGGATTTGGAACAGACCTGGCCGGCTCAGCATTACGATTTGGCGGTGACGGGTCGTTGGAGCGCCGACGAGGTGAACCGAATCGGGGGCATGCTGTCCTCGCTCATCGAGAAGCACGATTATCAGTGCATCGTGGACCATTCCGGATTGACCTTGCCCGAAGCATGTTACCAGGGCTTGCCGCGTGTGGACACACGGCAAGGCGAATCCGCCGGTTCTCGCTCAGCCCTCGAACGGCTCGGAGATGCCGTTCGCGAAGCCGTTCGAACCCACGGCGCTCGTCGCCGTTCTCGGGACGCTTTGCACATGGACGAGTGGAAGAGCGCCTCCCGCCGTTTGCTTGGCGGTGACGGGTGGCTGGATGGAGCCGAAGTACGCGGTCGCCCCCCTCGTTTCCGCATCATGAATGGTGCGGACCAAATCGGTCAATGGTCCCCGGACCGGGGCGGATTTGCATTGTCGAAGGCCTCCGTCCTTCTTCTCGCCGAAGGGGCCTCACTCCCCCGGGTTCATCTCGTCGCAGGTGTGGCTTGGAAAGGGGACCTTCACGTCGGCATCGTCGAACGCCTTGACGGCGATGTTCGTGTGGGTTCGGATCTTCTTGTCTTGCAAGACGGAAATCCGGTGGGACTCGCTCGCGCCCTCGCGCCTGGATGGGAGTGGGCGGGCACACCGGGTCGGCTTGCCAAAGCACATCAGCGTCTCTGAGACCGAAGGCCCGCGGCGATGCGGTTAAGAGGGGAGAGCAGGTCGCCGGACCGTTCGGAGGCCCATGCATGGCAAGGATGTACTCGTCCCGCAAAGGTGTCAGTGGCTCAAAGCGGCCTCACTTGACTGAAGCTCCCGCATGGTCCAACACGGACAAGGCAGCGGTTGAGGCCCTCATCGTGGACTATGCCAAGGCCGGGCACACGACCGCTCAAATCGGCACCCTCCTTCGTGACCGCCACGCGGTCCCCAACGCTCGCCTCGTCCTCGGCCGCCGCATCGGCGCGTTGCTCGCTGAGGCTGACCTGACCGGTACCTACCCTGAAGACATGATGAACCTCATGCGCCGCGCTGCCGGCCTGATCGACCACATGGGAAGCAACCACAAGGACTTGCACAACCGCCGTGCACTCGAACTCACAGAGGCGAAGATCCGCCGGCTTGCCAGCTACTACGTTGGCGAGGGCCGCCTTCCTTCCGACTGGCGCTACAAGCGTGACCAACTCCGCCTCATGGTGGAGTGAACGCTGGCGCAGGTTGATGTGTCACCGCTGCTGAGGCGGGACGATGTCACCCTTGGCTTCCATCGACGGTCTCACCGAGGCCGCGGCGTGGGCCCACGACGTGGCTTCATCCCTGACCGGCGGCAACAAGGTGGTGCTCGACGGAGCCGCCGACCTCAACGTCGTGCTTGGTTTGGTCCAACTCGAAGCCGCACTGTTGGATCGAGGGCTTCCTTATCGAAGGGCGCTGTCGTCTTCCACCCACTTCGTCCCTGCATCCGAGCGACCGGACCCTGACGTTGCGGCGGGGGAAATTCGCTGCGTGGTGGTTGACGAGGTTGACGCTCATCCCTCCCTTCCTCCACCCGAGGGGTCCCTGCATCGCTTTGTTCCGGTGGGCGCCTCCGTTGAGCTTGGGCGGGACCAACGGTCCAGAACAGGGGCGTTGAGTCCAGCGTTGCTTTGCGCCTTGGTGGCCGAACATCTGGCTCCTGCAGGGCCGAGGGTCCGGCGTGTGCGCCCTTGGGCATTGTTGGCTCAGTGGGGTCGTGGAGCCCTCGACGCAAGTTACGATCCTTGGTACACGGTCCTCCGCGATCATCTCTGTGAGGAAGGTACGCTGCGTGTGGCCAGCCTTGCCGATGTCGAGACCATGCCAAGCACGCTGCCAGAGGGGCTTTCTCCTTCGCTCTTGAATCGCCTTCGACGGGCTTGGCCCCGCATGGATCACGAATCACGGGCTCGTGGTTTTTCAGAAGCGGTGCTGCCTGCACTTCGACACACGAACATCGCCTCTGCCCGTTTGGAAGAGATGGTATGGCACCGACCGGTGCTCCCAGGTCAACCCCTCGACGTGCTGGAACAAGCCGCACGTCTTGCCGAGGAGGCCCCGGCCGACGGTGCACAGGGCCGGCTTGTCATGAGCCGTAGGATGGATGCATTGTTGACCTCCGGGGCTTTGGTTGAATTGAATTGAAGCACCAATGCCTTCAAGGAACGCGCTCCTATGGCATGGCATGGCCATCGAGCGTTTGTTGACCGGCGGCATCCGTGACCAAATCCAGGACTTGATGGCGACGGAGGACCTCGTCCTCGAAACCTTTCGCGACTTGGTCAAGGACGAACTCAAAGCCCACATTCGCAACGTCATCGACGACGATCCTGAACTCAAGGCAGAAATCAAGGACGCCGTCGGCTATTATTTCCAAGCTAAGGCGCGTTCGGTCTATGCCGAACTCAAAGCGAGCCGCGCCGCGACGCGCCTCGGCTTGCGCATGCTCCCCGACGAGCTGCAGGGCGAAATCGGCACCGCACTCGTCGGACTCTTTGAGAAAGAACTTGGAACCCTCCTTGAGCGTGCTCTCTGAGGTGATTGGGTGCGGCAAGTCCTCGTGGCCCTGTTGATGTTGGCCCCGTTGGTCTTCGTCCCGACGGCCACCGCCACCGAGGGCCGTTCTGACTCCGACATCATTTGCTGCACCGCGTCCGACCTCGAGTTGTTCATGTTGGGTTCGGCCGACAGCGGCACCATGAGCCCCTTTGAGGGTCGTTTGGCGGATGAACCTGAAAGTGCCATCATTGCCAACGCCGTCACGTCCGAAGAAGTGGTGGCCACATGGAGGCTGCAAGACCTCTACGCAGGGACGCTACCCGACAGCACCTGGTCGATCAGTTTGCCGGTCTTGCTCGAGAACGCCGGTGGGGCGCAGGTGAACTTCTCCGTCGAGGTCGCCATCGGGTCCAACGTCTATGTCGGGGAACTTCCCGCTCCCTCCACTTTTGTTGGTCAGGGGGAGAGCACGATCAGTTTCGACATTCCCATCGAAGAGAGCAACGTTGGCGACGGTTGGGACCTCGAAATCGTCCTCTTAGCCCGTAGTGTTGTGTTTTCTGTGCCGGAAATTGGCTCACAACTTTCTGTCCTTTGGGGCGCAGACGATGCGAAAGCGTCCATCAGTGGAGAAATGTCTGCCGTGGAAATACGCCTCCTTGACGTGGAAATCGAAGGTGCAGACGCCTACATTGGCATCGTGCTTTCCTCGCCCTTTGGAACGGACCTGTTGGCGTTCAGTGAAGACTTCGCGCTTCGTCTTGACGGAACGGTGGTCTCGGGCGACCCCGTAGAAACGCAATCCGCCGATGGGATTCGCGTGACATGGACCTACACCGACGACGAACCCGGGGAACGAACAATGCTGCTGGAGGTCACGCTCCGATTGCAGACCGGTGCAGCGTTGATCACGAGCGAAAGCAGGGAGATCACGTTCATCACCGAAAGCGGTGAAGGCGGCGGCGGCACGTACTATCCCTCGGAAGAACCGGTGCGTACGACCGGCGCAGGCTCCTCCCTGTTCGTGGTCGGGAGCATGGAACTTTCGCAGGACCGTGGGGAGCTTATTCTCGAACGTGAAACGTCCATTACTTTGGACGGCGAAATGTCGTTTTGGATGCGTTGGAGCCTCGATCATCTTGGCAGCGAAGACCTTGCTCTCTCGCCCACGATTCGCTCCTTCCGCGCAGGAGGAGTGGGTGACGAAGAACGCGAGAGCAGGATGATTGAATCCGTGGAACGTCAGGAGTTTGAACAGCAAATGGGGAAACTCCACGTGTCCTTCCTCTCGAATGGACTGGGCTTGAAACCAGACGAGTTGATCGGCGATTCGGGGGATTTCGACACGGTCGGCGTGTCGCTGGACCTCCATGGAGAAGAGCGCGTCGACACCCATCCGCTCACCGTCACGATCCGTTCGAGGGAACGTGTTCCAGACGGAACACTGGTCGACTTGGTGAGGGATTTCATCGTCGTTCAACCCGTACCGTTCTGGTCGGATTGGTCGATCGATCTCACCCTTGAAACCTCAGGACTGACCTCGTTGGTGGGACTCGACGTGGGCGACGCAGAAGGTTTGAACCTCAACCACCGACGGATGCCGATGGGTGAAATGGCCGTTCTCAGTGGAGAGGAACTTGATCAAGGTCTCACCTTTGAGTTGGTCGCGGCGCCCACCAGTGCACCGCTTTATGCGCCGCTTTTGGTGCTCCTCGGCACCCTCGTCATTTTGGGTGGAGGTTTCGCGACCGGCTGGCGAGTGTCCCGTCAACGTCGTCGCGCGTTGCTCATGACGGAAGTCGTCTTGTTGAGCATCATCGTTGTGGCCATGTTCCTGTTCGCCTACCCTTCGGTGTTCGTCCTCGGAGCCGCGGGTTCTTCGGCCTTCATCTGGGCCGTCTCGGCTTTTGTTTCGCCTCGAACATCCCGCAAGCGCGCTTCAACCTCGCCTGCGAGCGCCATGAAAGGCGTTCCTTTGCCGACCTTTGCATGTCCTGCCTGTGGCACGGTCAACGACGTTCCGTCGCATGAGCGGCCCCTGCGAATCGTCTGTCAGGGATGCAACCGTGGCATTACCATTCAGGGGTGAGAACGTGGTCGGCGTCCTGGGGGATTTGGACCTCGAGGATGAGCACGTCACCATCGGGCTTGAAGACAGCTTGGAGGAGGCGGCTCATCGCTTGATCGACGTTCCCGGCGGGGTGCTTGTCGTGCTGGATGATGACGGCCAACCGCGGGGCTTGATTCGCCCCGATCATGTGCTTCGCGAGGTGCTTCGTGGTACTGAACTTCAATCGGCAGTTTGCCGCGACGTGATGCTTTCAGACGTCCTTCGAGTCCCAGTGAGTACCCCTATGGACGAGGTCGTGTCAATCATTGACCGGCGTCAGCCTGATGCCGTCGTGGGCGTGGCGGATGACGGTACCTTCCTCGGCTGGTTCTCGCCTGCAGATCTGGCTTCAGCCCGCGCGAAAGTGAAGGTGCTTCGGTCGCTCGACCGTGCACGTTCGTGATCATTCGTGCGTCATCAACAGTCGACCGTCCTCAAGGAGGATGGCGTATCCGACCCGCTCCAGCTGGAACACGGTTCCGCTGGGATGTTCATGGGGTTCCAAGCGGCCTGTGATTTCCTTGAGCAGGTCGTCCTCGGCGACCACAAGTGTGGCTTCCTTTGCTTCGTCCACGGTCCAGTGGACGATGGGGCGGTTGTCGTTTCGTTCACGGCTGCCAGCATGCAGGACACCGTCCTCATGGTCAACGTCCACCAGATCTTTCAGGCGGAAACTGGACTTCTTTGCGTCATCTGATTCGACCAGCACATGCCCCGAAGTGAGGTCATGGAGGCGAGGCTGCTTTTCCGGTTCATCTGGATACCGCACCAGACGGGCAGAATTCGGCCCCCCTTTCAACGGCAATCTGACTGGGTCTCGGACGAAGGCCAGCCTGGGTGCTGATGGATCAACGGCCTTGGTGTTGTGTGAAAACAAACTCGTCAATGGAACCGAGATGTCCTTCTGCGTGATGGCAAGTTCAAGCCAAAAGGCCCGCAAAGCCTCTGCTTGAATCCCGCGGCGTGCGAGTGCAGACAAGGTGGGGAGCCGTGGGTCGTTCCATCCTTCGTACCGACCGTTCTCGATGTCCTTGCGCATCGCAGAGGTGGAAAAACCACCCCATTCGTGAACTTTCACGCGGCCCCAGTACATGGTCTGTGGATAGGTCCAGCCAAAGTGCTCGTAGAGCAGCGTTTGTTTCCGCGTGGAGTCCATCAAGTCCTTTCCACGGATGATGTGGGTCACGCCTTGAAGATGGTCTTCAATGGCGCTTTGGAAGTCGAGGAGGGGCCACACTTGGTGTTTTGATCCCACTTCAGGCCGGGGATGTGGATTGCTCACCGTGTCTTGCAACCGCAAAGCTGGCCAGTCTCGAAGGGCGGGATTGGGTTGGTCCATGCCTGTTTTGACCCGGACAACGGCCTCTCCTGGCCGGTATGCACCCTCCAACATTCCCTTCCATCGTGTGACTTGTTCCGCATTGGGGAGTTCACGGCAAGGGCAGGCTTGTTGCTCCAATCTGAATTCACGGAAGGCTTCAGCCGTGCAGGTGCACACGTAGCCAAAGCCTTGCTCGATCATCGATGTCGCGTGTTGGTGGTAGAGGTCGATGCGGTCGCTGGCGATGACCACGCGATCGGCAGGCCGGCCAAGGAGCCATTCGGTTTCCTTCTGAATCGTCTCGTAGGCCTCGGGCATGGGGGGTTTGACGACCGTATCCGTGTCATCAAATCGAAGGATCAAGGTCCCCTTGTACCGTTCTGCGTAGGCACCGTTGATGACCAACCCACGTGCGTGTCCGAAGGAGAGTGGACCGTTTGGATTCGGGGCGAAGCGCAACACGACCTTGCCGTCCTCGGCCCCTTCCAACTCCGGCAAACCAACGCGGCGTTCTGCTTTTGGGCGTGCCTCGAGCAATTCTGGCGCCATGGATGCAAGTTCATCTTGCGCTGCTTCCAATCCTTGCTCTTCGACGAAAGCGTTCGCCTCCGCGACGGCTGTCGCGATGGCAGGCGCAAGGACCCGGCCATGAGGTCGGAGGTCGGCCCTCATCCCCATGATTCGTCCAACAACGGAACCCGCGACGGCCTTGCCGGCATATTCCACGGCATTTTGCAAGGCCACAAGGCGAAGGAAAGCGAGCGTCTCCTCGTCAGGGTTCCAACTCATGGGCCTCGGGTGGACCTGCGGGGAGCCCTTCATGAGGATGGTGGGTCAAAGAGACGCCGCTGGACGGAGGTGCCAGATGCGGTCCTTACCGGGGCCTTCGTCCCATGCAAGGCCTGCCACGCACGCTTTGTGGTCGCCCATGACCACCGCAAATCACCGTGCGGCAGCGAGCCGCCAAGCAAGTCAGCAATGACGTGTTTCATCTTTGGATCGCTTGGGTAACCCGAGCCGATGTCGTGTCCGGTACGTTCGATGAAAGCGCGGACCCAAGCGTCCCGTGCGACCTTGGCAATGATGCTGGCGGCGCCGACAATGCGCTCGTCCGCGTCCGCACGATGCTTTGCAAGAACGTGTGCAGGCGCCTTGCCCAGCGTGTGGAGCCCTGACTCGACGTTGCGGCCGAACCGCGTGGCGTCGACGTCGCAGGCATCGAGCACCAGGTGATGGTCCTCACCGTCTTTCCACACCTCGTTGATGGCGATCACAAATCCTTCGACCTCCAGTCGATTGAGTCCCTGTTCCTCGACGGCGGCGTCGATTGTAGGGGGTTGCAAGGGCTGCACACAAAGTCCCCAGCCATGGAGCGCCCCAAGCCGTCGTAACTCAGCGTCCATCGATTCACGTTGGTTGGGCTTCAAACGCTTCGAATCGGTCACGCCAAGCTCCTCAAGCATGTGGAGATGCTCGTTTGGTAACGCGACTGCACCCACGAAGAGCGGTCCAATGCAGGGCCCCCTGCCGGCTTCATCGACGCCGATGACTCGCACGAAATCACTCCAAATCGAGGTCGTCAAGCAGCGTGTCGATCTCCGTTTTCTGTTCCTGGGGTGCATTCAGGCCGGCAGAAAGTGCGTCAAGGCGTTGTGCCGCAGCTTGGCCGGTGCGGGCATCGAGGACCACCGTTGCTGCTTCGGTGAGCGCGCTCGGGGGTGATGGCGTAGGTGGGGGGCTGGGAGTTGAGCGGTTTCTGAACGCCTCTTCGAAAGCGTCCCTGTCGACGCTGCGGCTGACAGCAAGGCGTGGTGCGGTGGACTCCTGTTTGAATCCGGCCATCCAGTCCTCGGCGGTTTCCGCCGGTGATGATGCTTGCCTGAGCGAGGCCTTCTCTTCACGCCGCTCAGCACGTTGGAGGACGGCCTTGTTCAGGATCACCGTGGCAAGCCCGACGGCCAACACGATGTGCCATGTGGCCTGAACCAACCCCCATGCCTGTTGGGCGACGGCCTTCAGGTCGAATCCTTCTGCTTGTGCTTCCTCCTGCCAGGGCACGCCAAGGTACGGTGCAATCACCGTGTGTTGGAAGGTTTGCTCTGGCACGTAGCGTGACCTGACGCTGAGGTTGACGTAGACGGTTCCGTTGACGTTTTCTTCGCTCGGCAAATCAAACCAAGCCCGCAAGGTGATGTTGTCACCGATGGGCAGCCCTTCGACCTCGAACGAACGGACTGGGTCTGCGTCGTCTTCCACCAAGGCACCAAGGGGTGGGACCAAACTCATGTCCATCCCATGGGAGGCTTTCATGCTCACGACAAGGCCGTCAACGATGTTGCCGTCGTTGCGGAGGGTGGCCGTGACCGAGACACGTTGTCGTGCGTCCTCCTCCTGCACCACGGATTCAAAGATCCACTCGACACGAGGTGCGATACGCAGGTCGAGTTGCTTCACGTTGAACAAATCCTCACCTTCGGGTCCGACGTGGAGGTTCAACGTCGCGCCTTCAAACGCCAACGCATCAGGGTGCGCGGTCAAGCGGGCAATCAGGACGTCTTGCTGCTGCCCGTGGTTGAGCACCACACGTTCGCTCGTCTGCGAGAGGTTGACGATACCGTCCGATTCCTCATCCAGCGTCAGGGCGATGGATGCGACATCGTCGTATGTTCCGGCGTTTCGGATGTTGGCGCGTACCTCACATGGCACGTCGACCTCCAAATCTGGACACCGAAGGGTGATGTCTTGGACGTCGAAAGCCCGTTGAAGATCGATGTTGCCGGTCACGTCCACAGCAGCGGTCGCCGACCCGATCTTGGCTTGGATACGAACGTCCAACCGGCCGGCGTCGGTCCAGGGTGCCAACAGGCCGACCTCAAAGGTTCGAGATGCTCCTGGCTCGATGGGTACGGAGGGCAACGCACCAAACAAAGCAGCCGTCCAACCGTTCCGCTGGAAGCGGTCGATGGATTCGAAGCCGTCAACGACGCTTCCGTCGGGATGGAGGGCGATCAGCCCAAGGTTCACGGTGGAGGGGACGTTTCCTTGGTTGGTCACCATCACGTCGATGCGCTCATCGGTTCCTGGAGCAATCGGCTTCATGGCCACCTCCGATTCAAGGGCCACACGCCGGATTTCTTCCATGGCGAGCACGAAGGTCCACGCATCACCCCGACCGTCGAAATCCGATGAGGCGGTGATGGTGAATGCAGGTCCGGTGCCATACAGCGGACGTCCGTCCTCGCCGACAACGCCAACGTTGATCCACGCACCGATGTAGATGAGTTCATTTGGCTGCACCGTGACGTTTGGATCGTCAACCTGTACGCCGTTCAAGGTCCATCCCCAAGCCCATTCGCTTGCCGTGTCGAGGGTGAAATGGACGTCCTCAGGTTGTGAACCAACGTTCGTGAGGTTGACGGCGACTTGCGTGGTGACGCCCTCGTTGACGGTCAACGTCGATGTCCCAGATGACCCCAACACAAGGGCAGAAGCAGGTCGAATCCAGAGGTCAATGGTGCATGAACTGACCGTTGTTGCGTCGTTCAAATCCACCTGGAGGTCAAGATGGCCGTTCGCCATCGTCAAGGACGCAACGAGGGTCATCGTCCAGGTTCGGTTGCCGTTCAGGATGCTGCTGTCGAGATTCCGAACCTCCAGTTCAGAGGTGTTCTGGACGTCGAGTGTGAGGTTCTCCACGCCATGCTGAATCAGCGACACCGTGGTCGGCTGTCCGGGGAGGAGGGGTACGGTTTCTGGACACGTCAGCAGGTCGTGCGTTGAAGCCGTCACGTGCATGATCGAAATCGGACTCAGCAAGAGCAGCAGCACGACAGCGGCTGCTCGCATGCGCCAATGACCCGCGTGTGTGACTTCAAGCCGTCGTCGCTCTGTCCCTCAAAACAGCGTAGGAATGGGTCCGGCGAGGTGCGCACCTTCGTTCCCGGTTCGGTTGACGTCCATCCCGACAGGCCATGCCGTAAGCGGTGGAAGTGTTGAGGGCAATGCGCCTTGCTCCAGCCATGCCGTGACGTTGCCTGTGGTCAACACCACAGGCATCCGTGGATGCACATGAGCCACAGAAGGCGCGGCCTCTTGCGTCAGCAAGGCAAAGCCTTGCAGTCCTTCGGGGTGGAGAAGACCAGCAAGCCACATGACTTCACCAGAGCCGAGGGCGTGGTGGTAAGGGTGCCGTCCGACTGGAGAGGCCATCCACTCGTACCAACCCGTGGCTGGTGCAGCCATTCTGGCCGTACGCATGGCCTCCTTGTACATCGGTTTCTCAGAAGCCGTCTCCAGGCGAGCATTGATCGGGGCTTTGATGGCATCTTGACTGGAGGTAAACCCCCAACGGCCAATGGCCACATTCAGAGCATCCTCTTCCTGAATGAGCATGGGGTGTTCATCGGTCGGTGCAATGTTCCAACGCGGTTCGTGGTCCACAAGGGAAAGCACGTCAAGGTCCTTCAATGCCTCTTCGAGCCGGGTCCCAAACGCAAACCGTCCACACATGCTGCTCACACAGGGTCTGGGAGGGCGGCGTCCAACGCAGCCATGTCGAATTCTCCAGCGTTCATCGGCACTGCCAATTCGAAAGATGCACCGACATGCGGGTCGATTTCACCAAAGCATCCGACCCATGCCCCGTTGACCAACACGCGTGCAGCGCGACCCGCAAGCCACGGCCCGTCGTTGTCCGGGAGCGCTTCGATCTCCAGATTGGTGCCTTCGTGTGCACCCAAGGCTCCCATGAAGGCTTGAATGCGTCCACGGACGGCCGCGAAACCTCCGCTGGCTTCTGCCACAAGGAAGGACACTCGGCCAGCGTTACGATGGTCACGCACGACCGTACCGAGTTCGAACACGGCTTGTGGCAAGTCATGATGCCGGTTGGCGGCGAGCAACCGCAACAAACCTGGCAAGAGGTGTTGGCGGAGCACGGTGTGGTCTACGGTGATCGGGTTGGTGATTTCGGTCACGGCACCGCTTGGCGTCCATCGCATCCGTGCAAATTGGTCGTCGTGGTTGGACAGGGTCAGGGATTGCACTTCGGTGAAGCCAAGCCCAACAAGAGCGGTTCGGACACGCCGACGAAGGTGCGCATCCGGTCGTGGCTGTCCGTGGGAAGGTGCAGTGGGCGTTGACGCTCCAAGATCGTCGTACCCGTGGCCGATGGCGAGGTCCTCAATCAGGTCGACGTGATGGAGAATATCGAGCCTCCATCGGGGCATGGCCACAACATAGACGTCTTGGTCTTCATCGAGAACATCCCCACCCATACGCCTGAACGCCGACGTGACTTCTTCAAGCGTGAAATCACGTCCAAGCAACTTCTTGACGAGGCCTTTGGGAAGGCGGTGATGTACGGGCGCGCCACGAGGATGAATGCCTTGGCCTCCACCGCCGATCACCTCCACTTGCTCCACACGACCTCCCATGGCTTCCAACTGCAAACAAACGAGGTGCAGGGCGGCTTCACAGGCAGCGAGGTCCCATCCGGTGACGTCCACCAACATCGACGTGGTCTGCGTTGTAACGGTGGTATGAACTCCGTTGATGATGGGCGGGAAGGACAAGACCGCATCGTTGGCGTCCACCAACAAGGGGACACGGTCCATACCGTCCAGCAAATGTGCATAGGCCACACCTTTGGGATGGTCAGACAGAATACCGTCAATGGACATGGCTTCCTCCGCACCAAGCGGGACAAAGGAAGCGTCCCTCCCAGTGCTTACGGCTCGGAAAGGAGGGGCTAGTCGGTCGAGGTCATGGACGCCGATGGACGCACGGTGGCGTCCTCGTCCGATGGCGAAGTGCAGTTTTTCTTGATGGTCCATCAGCCGGCGAATGGCTGCGTCTTTGGCTGCATCGTCCGCTCCAAGGTTGACGTTGCGAACAATGGCGCAAAGGATCACAGGACGAACGTCCACTAACCCTTCGTCCACCGTCATGCTGGTCGTCGGTCCCTCGACGTGAAGTGAAGGGTCAACGGTTTCGTTGTGGAGGAAAGCGCGCATGGCGCGCGCAAGCGTCTCTGCAGAGAGAAGGTCTGGGCGGTCGGGGAAAATCTCGATGTCGAGCGTTTGTTCATCGCACCGGTCGATGTCCGTGCCCAGCAGCGGGAGTTCGTGCTCCAATGCAGCGATGTCGTGCCCGTGGCCTGCCTCAGACATCAGGGCGTTGAGCACCTTCTGTTCGATGCTGATGGTCGGCATGTGCTCACCTCGTCCAGTCCGGCAAAGGCCGTTCAAATCCAGCGACCCTCAGTCCGCTCATCAGCGCGATGTCGAGGGCCGTGGCCCGCAAGTGGGCTCGACCGAGGGCGTCGACGCTCTGCAGGCCGAGGTCTTGCAGGTGATGTGTCATGCCTGCTCGCAACCGATGCAGCAGTGAAGCAAGTGCAGCGGGCCCATCGTCCTCGGGTGTGAAGATGGACAATCCCAGCCCGCCTGCTCCCAACAACACAAGGTCGCGTCCGCTTGGGATCCAATCGAGCTTGACGCCGCTTTGCGTCACCTCTGCGTTCAGCGTTGCATTGGCAGACCGTCCAGACAGGGGCATCATGGCCGGAACAGGAAGGTCTGGCCGCTTCGAGAGGTCCATGAAGGCGGCGGCCATGCCGTGTTCCGCGGACCATCGATGCAGATGCGTCACCCGTCCAGCGTCGCCCAGCAGGGTGAAACTTGGTTGTTCATCGCACATCGAGGACAAAAGGACGAGCAAGCCCTCAAGGGACGCTGGGTCCATTGGTGGCAAATCGCCCAAGTCGATGACTGCACCAGCAGCGTCCGGCAAACTGCTCCATGCATGGAGGGTTCCTTCACCGATGCGGAGCATGTCGATGGCTCGAGGAGCTTCGTCGACCAAGAACGGTTGTTCTGCCAAAGCCTGAGCGACGTCCTCTTTGGACCGCTTGGCCCGCAACCGTTCGCCGTTTAGGACATGAGGAAGCACGGGCAATGGTAGCGCCAACGGAGCTCGGCCAAGCAGAACGGTGGTGTCCACAGACGCTCCGGGGAGCAGTGGAGAGGGTGTGGTGGGCATCAACGCCAGACCGTCCATGGCGTTGAGCCTGGTCGGGTGTGCTTCGCTTGGATCTTCGGTGTCCTCGGAGGGCACAAGGCAGACGGCATCGGCGGGCACTTGCCATGTCGGATCTTCGATCCGCGCGTTCACATCCTTCAGTTCGGAGGCCGAAAGCGGACGCATGGTGACGCCTGGGCCGGGTGCAGGGCATCGGCCATCGATGACGATCATTCCCCCTCGCATGCCGCATCCGGGGTCGTGTTCCACGTCGCCGTGGACGACGATGAGCCCTCCACGCATGGCGGTGCCCGCGCGGCGTCCAATTTTTCCACGCACGAGCACAACGCCGTCGTGCATGGAAGCGCCGAGGTCGTCACCACAGCCGTCCTCAATCACGAGGGTCCCGCCTCGCATGGACCATCCAGCCATGTGGCCGACATGGCCTTCGCAAAGCAAACGACCGTCCTGCAAGGCTGCGCCGAACATGTTGCCGGCATCGCCCCGGTGATCGAAGGAGCCGGAACTTCCGGTCGAAATCCAAGGCCCAAGACGGCCGAGGGCTCGGACCCTCGCTCCTTCTGGAAGGAAGGGGCATAGCCCTGATTCGCCGTCTTTGGGAACTTCTGTCCCGTCCGCCGTCCATCCGATGCGGAGGATGGCGTTACGTTCGATGGCGGTTTCCAAGGCTCCCGCCAGTTGTCGGTTGATGCCGATGGACCGCTCCATGAGCGGGGTCGCCTCGCCGGCCATGTTCCTTCGTCGAGGAAACGCCACATAGCCTCATCGCCATGTTCACTGGTTCCGTCGTGCAGTTCATAGGCCCGCTTCTTGCATCGGCACCCATGACCATCAAGGTGGCCATCAACGGATATGGGACCATCGGAAAGCGCGTTGCGGATGCGGTGGCCGCGCAAGAAGACATGACCGTCGTTGGCGTGACCAAGACGCGTCCATCCTTTGGATGCGACCTGGCGGTGCGCAAGGGATACCCGTTGTTCTGCACCTTTGACGAGCCCGAACGCATCCAAGCCTTCGCTGACGCCGGATACGCGTGCGGGGGTGGCATCAGCGACCTGCTTGCGCAAACCGATGTGGTCATCGATTGTTCACCTGGGAAAGCAGGTGCGGCAAACCTCGAACGCTACAAAGCGGCCGGCGTGAAGTGGATCTTCCAAGGTGGAGAAAAACATGCGACCACCGGTCGTTCGTACACCTCCTGCGCCAATCATGCTGAGAACCTCAACGCAGAAGGCACGCGCGTTGTGTCCTGCAACACCACCGGCCTCTCTCGTACCCTTGTGCCTTTGTTGGAGGCGTGCGGTTCCCTGAAGGTCGAATGCACCATGATTCGTCGTGCGGCTGACCCGGGCGATTCCAAGAAAGGCCCCATCAACGCCATCACGCCGGTGCTCAAGGTCCCCAGTCACCACGGCCCAGACGTCATGACCGTACGGCCTGAAATCGACATCACCTCCCTTGCGGTGGCGGTGCCCACCACCATCATGCACATGCATGCGATTGTCGCGACGCTCCCTGACGGCCACGGCATGACGACGGAGGATGTCCTGACGCTCTGGCGGAACCAACCCCGAGTTCTGATCATGAACGGAGGGGAGACGGGCATCACCAGCACCGCTGAAGTGATGGAATTCGCACGTGATATCGGCCGTACGTGGGGTGACTTGCACGAGATTTTCGTTTGGGAAGACGGGGTGAAGCTCGAAGGCAACACGCTGTGGTATTTCCAGGCCATCCACCAAGAATCCGATGTTGTCCCAGAGAACGTCGATGCCGTCCGGGCCCTGATGGGTACGGAAGAGGATTGGAAGACCAGCGTGGCCAAGACGGATTCGGCCATTGCAGCCTTCAATGGATTGGCCTGAGGTCACGCACCTTTGGGAGGGCTTGAAAAGCCCGCCGCGGACCCAACATGGTATGTCGGGACGATGGCTTGCCGTTGTGCTGGTTTTTCTCCTGCTTCCGCTGGGCCCGGTGCTGGCCGCAAATCCTGACGGTTCGGACCAACAGAACACCGGCGAACTTGGCCTCGGTCCCGTGTTTCCCGTCGCTGGGAGTTCCTTCGTTTCCTCGCTCGCACCGGCGCCCACCACGCTGCACCTTGGGGGTCACGCTCTGGACCCCCTTCAGCGGGAGCACGTCTCGCCGGGACCTGACGGATTGGCCGTCGTTCAATTCCATCGCGCTGACGGGGACGAGCAACGCACGGTGTTGGACGCCACGGAATCCACGGTCCTGGACCATCTCAATGGTGCTGCGATGGTGGTGCGTCTTCAGCCAAACACGTTTCACCTCCTCGCAGAGGACCCTGCCGTCCGCTGGGTAGGCGCGTACGAGCCAGCATGGCGGTACGACGCGAGGCTAAGCGACGGGTCATTCGACCACTACTCCCTGGTGGTGGCCGACGACCTACGCGCAGAGTTCCTCTCCGACGTGGTGGTTGACCTGCTCAACGCCGGGGCCGCTGAAGCCACATGCGGTGTTGGACAATGCACGCTGAGCATGTCCGGCATGCATACGGTGGCCAAGCAAAGCATGCTTCGAAGCCTGACCTTGGACGGACGCTTCCTGTGGGTCGAGCCCGCATACACCATGGAGGTTCACAATGCGGTTGCAGCGGGATTGGCCGGCGTGGTTGACGTTCGAAACAACGCGTCATTCACCCTTGACGGGTCTGGCGAAACCATCGCCGTGATCGACACCGGTTTGGACATCGATCACCCGGACATCGCCGGCCGAATCGCCGGTGTCTACACCACCTTTGGACTGGATCCGTCTCCCGCCGACAGCAATGCTGGGCACGGCACCCACGTGGCATTGACCGTCCTCGGTGACGGCACTGGTGACGGGAGCACCATGGGCATGGCGCCTTCCGCCTCCTTGGTCATGTATCCTCTGGAACACGATCCGACGGGGGTCTTCGGGAGGCAGGGTTCGCTCTACGAAATGTTGAGCGATGCGTCCCAAGCCACTGCGCGTGTTTCTGTCAACGCTTGGGGGCTGAACGGTGGACATGGGGATTACACTTCGGACAGCCGCTCCGTGGATCAGTATGTTTCCACCTTCGGCGACCTGTTGCCCGTGTTTTCTGCTGGAGACGACGGGACCACCGGCGTTACGCCACCCGCGACCGCCAAGAACGCCCTGGCGATTGGTGCATCCAACGGTTCGGACCTGACGCCGTGGGCTGACTCCGGACAGGGGCCACTCGCTGATGGACGCATCAAACCCGATCTCATCGCACCCGGCATGGGCTTGTGTTCAGGTCGTGCAGAAGAGGCCAAGTTCCCTGCAGGAGCCACATGTGGCAGCGCCACGCACGCCAATGGCAATTCGATGTACATGACCCTCAGCGGCACCTCGCAAGCCACCGCCGTAGCCGGTGGCACTGCCTCGCTCGTGCGTGAATATGTCCGTGAGCAAGCAGGTTTGACCTCGCCTTCTGCTGCGCTTGTCAAAGCGATGATGATCAACGGTGCGCTTGACGTCGGTACGCCAGACATTCCCAATGGCGCGGAGGGCTGGGGTCATGTCGACCTCGATCGAACCGTGCGTCCCATGGACGGAAGCACGATGTTGACGACCTTCCTCGACGACGGGCCAAGCCTACGGGCCGGCTACGGTCTGCTGTACGCCTTCGACATGGACCCCTCCGCAGGCATCGACATCACCCTCGCGTGGTCGGACACACCGGGTAGTGCAGCATCCGGCACCACCTCCACCCGTCTCATCAACGACCTTGACGTCGTCCTGGTTGCTCCGGATGGGACGCGCTGGCTCGGGAACGATTTTGCCAACGGCGTCTCGACCACCGGTGGTGCTGCTGACGACGTCAACAACGTCGAACGCATCCGCGTCCCTGCAGGCGTTTTGACCGGTGCCGGTGAATGGACCGTGGAAGTGCACCACCGCGGTGGTCAATCGCAAGACTTTGCCCTCGTGGTGGTCGCGGACGCGACCGCTACGCCAATCGCAGACCTCGTCGGTTTGGAACGGAGCATCCTTTTGTCGACAGATCAGCCGCTCAAGGACGACATTGTTTCCATCTCCATGTCATGGTTGAACCAAGGGACTGCGCAAGCCCCATCGCAGCGCGTCGTCCTTACCGACCTCACCGAGGGCACCGTTCTGTATCAGGGCGTCCGCAATCCGCTTTCCTCGGGGAGCATCGACAGCCACATCATCCTGCACACCTTCTCGACCACCGGGACCCATACCCTCGAACTGAAACTCGACGTGGACAACGACGTGACGGAATTGAACGACGCGCTGACAGGAACGGACAACAACGTGTTCACCACGGACGTTGAGGTCAGTGCCCTCGGCGTTCGAGTCATCGCGTACGCCGGCGACGGGTCCTTGCCCTCCACTTCTCAAGAACGGGACGATGCAGCGGTTCACGACCTTGATGTCAGGAACCTGACTTCCATCGACATTCCCTTGCGCATTCAACACGAGGGTACGGGCAACAGAACGGTCAACGTCGCAGTGACCCAAGTCCAAGCCATTGATGCCGCCTTCCCCGGAGTGCTCCTGTCTCCCAAAGATGCGTGGTCGAAGGGCTTGAACGAATCGGGGCCCTATGCGGTGAAGGAACTTGGTTCAACTGGAGATCACCGGGACCTGACCCTCACCTTGACCGACCTTGACGCACTCATCGGAGGCACTGGACCGGACCGCTATGCGGCTTCAGGAACCTTCGTTGTGGACGTCAAGGCGAGTTACACCGACCAACCCTTCGTCTCCCACACGCAACGCTTCACGCTCAATGTCGGTCGCGTGGACGATGTTCTCGTTGGGGTCTCAGGCACCCTGTTGCCAAATGGAAATCCGATTGCAGCAGAACCCGGCAGCTCCGTTTCTTTCTCGATCGCCGTGATGAACACGGGCAACGCGCCCGCTCGGTTCAACCTCGCGTGTTCTGTTGACCTTGACGGCTGGCAAGTCGGTCTCGACGGTACGGCAGCCTCCACCCTTGATTTCGAGCCCCTGGACATCCTTCAGGACCTCCCAATGCCGGTCACCGTGTCGGTCCCGCCCATCGTCGATGGGGCGCCCACGCCGGAGGTCGAAGCAGAAGTTGTCTGTACGGTGACCTCAGCGACCGACCAAGGCTTCGCACACGTCGAAGTGCTGCAGGTTGGCGTCCTCCCACAGACCGTGTTTGAAGTCGATTTGTCCATCGGTGGAGAAGGCCTTGGGCCCTCTGCTTTGGCTGCAGACGTCAAGGTGGACAGCGCCGAACTTGTGGAGCTTGATGCGCTCGTTTCCAATCGAGGCAACGTGCCCGTCGATCTCACCATGACGATGCAACTCGGGGACCCAAAGTGGGCTTACGACGCAGAAATCGACGGCGTGGCGGTGGACCAAAAGGCCAGCATTGCCTTGACCTTGCAGCCGGGTGCAACTGAAACGGTGCGCTATCTTCTGCTCGTGCCACCCACGGCTGAGCAGGGCGATGCCAACACCTACCAACTCAAAACACGAGAAAACGCCCAATCCTTCGTCACCAACACCACGAAATTGGTCGTGGCCCAAGAATTGGACTACGTTTTGACGTTGCCTGAAAACGCCTCGGTTTTGGTCAACGGGGACTTCACCTTCCTCGACATTGACATCGAAAACACGGGCACCACCATCATGTTGCTTTCATGGACCACGGGTTTGGTGCCCGACGGTTGGTCGGTTGCATTTTCGAACCCTCCCGAAGTCATCGCTCCTCGTGAGGTCAAAACCGCACGCCTTGGGGTGATGGCGCCTCCCGGTGCTCCGGCCTCTTCCGATGCGTTGGACGTGCTCATTGACGTGGCTGCCAACAGCGGCAACCAGTGGCTCAACACCAGCGAGCGCTTTGGTGTCGGGGTCCTCGAAACGATGCACGCAAGTCTCGAAAGCGGTGTTGAAGGTGCATTGTTGGATCTCGCCCGCGGAGAATCCGTTGAACAAATCGTTGATGTTTCCAACAGCGGCAACCTACCGCTCGATGCTACCTGCAACGTACGTTTGGAGAATGCGGATGGAGAGGAGCTTACGGGGTGGGAACTTGCCTGTGGCAGCGATTTCACCGCCCTTGCCGTAGGCGAAATGGCCTCTTTAACCGTCACCTTCGCTCCAGGTGACGATGCACCTACGTCTCGCTCGATTCTTGTTGTGGAATTGGTCGACGCCAACGGTGTCGTGGTCGGGAGCACCTCCATCGAAGTGGCTCCCGCACCCGCCGGAAACAACGGCGGATTGTTTGGCTTGCTCCCGACTTGGGCTGCTGGCTTGGTTCTCATTTCGGTGTTGATCGGTGGAGTGGTTGTGGGTCTGCGTGTCCGCGGTTCCGCAGATGTGGCTGACATGGGCGAGGACATCCTCGCAGCCGGCGCTCACGGAGAAGCCGACACCGACGGCCAGCGTCGCGCCAGTCTTTTGGATACGGGAGCCGAACATGACCTGACCTCTGGCGCGGTCAGCCAAGAGGAGATTCAAGCGGCATTGGCACAATCCATCGAACCCCTGCCTTCACCGGCACCGGGACCTGCCGTTCCTGCCGGTCGTCCGCCGATGGCCGGTGTTCCGAAGGGCCTGCCTCCGCTCGGGGCTCCACCTCCCGCAGGGCGTCCGCCCGCAGCGAAACCCCTGCCGCCGCTCCCATCGCCTGCACAAGCGCCGCCCTTGCCCGCGCTTCCTCAACCCCCGGCTGCAGGACCGCCGCTACCACCTGGTGGTTTGCCTCAAGGATGGACCATGGAACAATGGCAGCACTACGGCCAACAATGGCTGGTCCAAAACGGGCACGCTTGAGCGCGACGTTGAAAGCGACCCTGCGCATCGAAGGGCATGGGCAGCATCATCCTCTTTGGTCCCCCCGGGGCAGGAAAAGGTACGCAAGCGCAGCGTATCCTCGATCGAACCGGACAACCCCAAGTCTCCACAGGCGACATGCTCAGAGCTGCAGTCGCGGCAGGTACTCCCGTCGGTATGGAAGCCAAGTCCTACATGGAATCTGGGGCGCTCGTCCCCGATGAGGTCATCGTTCGAATCATCGAAGAACGGTTGACGGAGCCGGATGCTGCCAACGGTGTGATGTTCGACGGTTTTCCTCGAACCATTCCGCAGGCTGAGGCACTGGATGCCATCGCAACCATCGATGCCGTGATCGCCATCGAGGTCCCCGACGACGAAATTGTCGGTCGAATCACAGGCCGATACACCTGCAAGCCATGCGGTCGTGTGTTCCATGACGTGCATTTGCCCTTGCCTCCCTCCGGTTGCCCGTGCGGGACGTTCGTCGAGGTTCGCCGTGCGGACGACTCAGAAGCCACCGTCCGAGCCCGTTTGTCCACCTACCACGAGCAGACCAGCCCCGTGGCCGAACATTACGATCGTGCTGGTTTGCTGCACCGCATCGACGGTGTGGGTGACGTCGATCAGATTTCCAACGCCATCCTCGCTGCTCTTGGGGTCGAGTGAGCATGGCTCGTGGACGCCGTCGGGGCCGTGCTGGCCGGCGGCATCAAACCACGACGGCGTCGATCAACCTGCTGCAACAGCGCCTTGAGGAGCGTTCGTTGGGCGATCCAATGACGCCCGTCCTTTTGGACCACCTTCGGCGGGTCTGTCGGCGTCAACGGATGCCCGTGCCATTGCCTTGGAGGCACTACATTTGCCGGGGTTGCCTCGGTCCGCTCCGGCCCGGTCATGAAGCCCGGATTCGCATTCGAAACAGGCAACGTATCACCACATGCTTGACGTGTGGACGCATCCACCGCTTCGGTCCTTGGTCAAAACCGGGTCCACAGGAGGATTGAAGGCGCATCGGCCTCGGGTGGAGACATCGGCATGGGTGAAATTCCAAACCACATCCGTCGTGAGGCGGCATCAAAAGAGGTCAAACCCACGGTCCGCGTTGGGCGCTCCGGTTTGACCGAATCCCTGGTGGAAGAGGTCGAGGGGCAACTTCGGCAGCGCGAGTTGGTGAAGATCAAGGTCAACCGTGGCGTCTTCGACCGTGAGAACCTCGCCGTCCTGTGGGACGCGCTGGTCGACCGGACCGGTGCAGTCCTCGTGCTTTCCCGCGGAAACGTCGGTGTGCTTTGGCGTCGTTGAAGCCACTTTGTCCCGATTTCCGACGACAATGGATTATATCGTCCCGTCGGGCCGGCAGGTCATGGGCCACCCCGCTCTCGCATCCCGACGTACCGGTCATCGGATTGCTTTGTTGACCTTGCTGGGTGTTGGTGCCCTCATGTTCATCGGTCAAGGCATGGCTGCAGGTAGCAGCGGTGGCGCCAACGACATGCACCTTGAAATCCACATCAAGGCGGGTCTTGAGTCCCAAGCATTGCTGGTTGGCGGGCTGATCCTCCTGGCCGTCTACGCGATGATCATCACGGAAGTTGTCGAACGGACCCTTGCGGCCGCACTCGGTGGCCTGGCGGCCGTTCTCGCCCTCAACTACTACTCCGAGGAGGCGGCCTTGAGCCTCAAGGCCGTGACAACGATGATCGATTGGGAAACCATTGGTCTCTTGCTCGGGATGATGGTCATGGTTGGCATCCTCTCCAATACGGGTGTGTTCGAGTGGTTCGCGGTTGAGGCCTACAAGCGAAGCGGCGGTGACGTCTGGACGCTGACGGTCATTCTCTGCTTGGTCACCGCGGTGCTTTCGGCGTTTTTGGACAACGTGACCACGATGCTTCTCTTGACACCGGTCACGATTCAATTGGCCAGGGTGTTGGACCTCCGTCCCATTCCGTTGCTGATTGCGGAAGTGCTGTTCTCAAACATCGGTGGTGCAGCCACGATGATCGGCGACCCGCCAAACATCATGATTGGATCCGCACTTTCGCCGGATGCGATTTCGAAGAACCCCGACCCTGCCTTGGCTGCCTTGGCCGACAGCGGCGTGACTTTCAACGATTTCATCTTTGAAATGGGACCTGCAATTCTGATGTGCATCGTCCCTGGATTGATGATGATTCGCTGGCTCTTCCGCGAGGAATTGTCGGGTGTGCGCCATCGCGACGTGGCGGAACTTGAGCACCGCTATGGCATCAAGGATCCTCGCGGTCTGAAGATCAGCGGTGGCATTCTCGCCATCGTGATCATCGCCTTCTTCCTTCACCCCATCTTCCACATCCCGGTCTCCTGGATTGCGCTCGTGGGAGGCGTGGTGATGCTGACCGCGACCAACCCCCATGAGATTGAGGAGCCGCTTCATCACGTCGAATGGACCACGCTGCTGTTTTTCGCAGGATTGTTCGTGTTGGTGCACTCGCTGGAGTACCTCGGTCTCATCGGATGGATCGGTGAGCAAGTGACCAGCGCCATTGGCTCCTTCAGCGATGACATGATGTTGCCTGCCGCAATTGTCATCATTCTCTGGGTGTCGGCCATTGCCTCGGCCTTCATTGACAACATCCCATACACGGCGACGATGATTCCTGTGGTTTTGGCGATGTGCGCCGAACTCAGCCTGCCTCTTGAGCCCATCATTTGGGCCCTTGCTTTTGGTGCCTGCTTGGGCGGCAACGGGACCCTCATTGGTGCTTCGGCCAACGTGGTCACCGCGGGACTTTCCAAGGAAGCCGGTTACCCGATTTCCTTCAACGAGTTCTTCCGTGCGGGATTCCCGGTCATGATCGTCACCACCTTCATCGCCATGATCTATTGCCTCCTGGTGTACGTGGTCGGAGCGGACAACCCCAACCTCTGGAAGCTGGTGCTCCTCCTGCTGACCGCGTTCAGCCTCATCTGGCAATTTTCCAAAGGAATGAGTTCCGGACTGACGCCGATTGAATCCTTGGGCGACCACGGTCTTGACGACGTCATCGAGGGCGCGAAGAACCTCAAGAACACCCTCTTGGGCACCGACCAAGAAGAGTGAGCCAGAAACCGCCGTCTTCATACGCCACCTCCGCCCCCTGAGGCTTGGAGGGCTCCAATGTACCAGTGCACAGCGTGCGGCCTTCTGAGCGTGCGGGACGATTCATGCCCTGCTTGTGGGGGTGCATCCTTCATCGACTTGGAGGCCGAAGACGCCACCTCCTTGGAAGGCTTTGGCGAAGTGCCTGGGCTTGACGAAGCGGCCAGTGCACTCCACGAAATTGCCCCGCCTCCTGAAGAGGAAGCGGTCGAAGAAGAACCGGAGGGTGACCTGCCGTTCGGCTTTGGCGGTCAGGCCCGCACTCATGCTCCTTCGTTGCCGTTTGGCTTCGGCGCATCCAGCCAAGGCTTGTCCGCGTTCACAGGCGGCTCAGAGGCAGCCTCAGGTTCGAAAGCACCGTCGGAAGGTGATCCTGTTCAGGATCCCAAGACGCCTGCTCCTTCAACCGGAGATGAACATGAGGACGAGGCGTCCGGCCACGAGGAGCCTTTGGACAACGCCACTCAGTCGGTCGATGCCCCCTTCAGTTTACCACCGGTTCCTGAGGTCGTTCCGACGGCCTCTGTTGACCCATTGGACCACAATTCAGCACCTGAACACGGCTTTGATGTGCCCGACCTTTGGTCAGGGGCCGCCGTGGACGTTCGCGAAGCCTACGGCCTTGCAGAACCGATGGAAACACCGCCTGCCACGTCTTCAATGGCAGCAATCAACGAAATCAATTGGCCTCCATGGGCCGTCGTCACCCCGGAGCCAGCCCTGCTCAGCGGATTGCTTCGTGAACCGACGGTCGAGGCGTTTCGGGCCTTGGCAGAGGAACAATGGAGCCTTGCCAACGAACGAATCGAGCTCTTACTGGCCACTGGCATTGACGGAAGTAGCCTTCGAACCGCCGCGGGAATCGCTTGCATGGAACAAAGCGACAAGACGGCTGAAGGCTTGCAACACCTCAAGCAAGCGGCCAAAATTTCGGGAGGCGACTTGCCAACCTTGCACAACCTTGCCGTGGCCATGGCCATGGACGCCCGCTTTGATGCCGTAGATCGGCTTCTGGCCTCCGTTTCCAACCTCCCAGACGAGGGTGGTTTTGTGAGCCGAATGCGTGAGGCTCGAAAGTTGATGGAAACCACCTCGGTCTGAACGAGGGACTGGAGCCGATTCTGGGGCTCCGAATTGGCCCGATGGGTTGATATAGAGAAGGCAGGTCGGGTGGTTGCTTAGCACCTCGACATGCATGCGTGTCGGGGGTAGGGCTGAGGAGGGCCGTCCCTCGGGGAGGCGGTCTTCTGAGGACGCCGCATTGGCATGACTCGATAACGAAGGGTTTACTCGCATGGTGCAGGTGCACACATGTGATGCTACAACCCAACTGGAGGATCACTTGGCTCGAGTGCCGAAGAAGGTCGTGACAAGCTGCGACAAGCCGCGGGGAGATGCATGAATATCGTGGATCCGCGGATGGCTGAATGGGACTTCCTGATACTTCGGTATCAATCGCGATGCGATAGGGAACCCCCCGAATTGAAGCATCTTAGTAGGGGGAGGAAATGAAATCAAAAGAGATTCCGTGAGTAGTGGCGAATGAAAACGGAAGAGGACAAGCCGAATCCCGACTCGAAAGTGAGGGAGATGTGGGTGTCGTTTTTTTGCCTACGTGAGAAAAGGTGAGGTCGCCTGGAATGGCGCGCCAAAGAGGGTGAAAGCCCCGTAACCGTACCTCATATGGCCACGTAAGCGACAAAGAGTAGCGTGCGTTGGAAATCGCGCGTGAAGATGGGAGGCAGGAACTTCCAATCCTAAATACAGCTCGAGACCGATAGTTTACAAGTAACGTGAGTGAAAGTTGAAAAGAATCCTTAGCGGGATGTGAAAAGATCGTGAAACCAGTTGGGTACAGGCTGATTGGGCGTGAAAGCGATGATATGAGCAGCGTCCAGTCGTGCGTTTCGAAAAATGCCCCAGGGAGTCTTGTTCA
>MDSV01082483.1_pt1 | contig 26334 bp, 26 predicted proteins | sample 810851 | NCBI WGS metagenome assembly MDSV01 (sample SAMN05326640, study PRJNA326480) | marine metagenome | isolation source: seawater | place: Atlantic Ocean: North East | collected 2012
TCCCCTACGGGACGCCACTTGCGGGAATAGCTCAGTTGGTAGAGCACAACCTTGCCAAGGTTGGGGTCGCGAGTTCGAGTCTCGTTTCCCGCTCCAAATCTAAAAGACCTCGTCTGTGACGGGGTTTTTTATTTTCAGGACTTGAGTCCTAATAATCGGCGCAAATATAAAGGGTTGTCGCTTAAGAGGCCAAACGATGTATCGTCCGACACTAGTGATCATAATGGTACTTGGATTTTTGATAGCCTTCCAGATTGTAAACCCGTATCAAACGCAGGTTTGCCACTTCTGGGAGACCGGAGACCTGTGTTGTTGGCTATTGTGTCGTTAAGAGTGTACGGACCTTCGATGCCTTGTATCCTTGTTTACTCACTGGTTTTTCTCAACAAACGAGTTTGCTGTGTCATATGCCTTAGAGATTGGTAACTTAAAAAAGACCTACGATAATGGCTTCGAAGCCTTAAAAGGTATCGATTTAATCGTTGAAAAGGGCGATTTCTTTGCGCTGTTAGGACCTAATGGTGCCGGTAAGAGTACCACCATTGGAATTCTTTGCTCATTGGTGAACAAATCATCTGGGTCAGTCAAAGTTATGGGTTATGACATTGATAGCGAGTTTGGAATGGCCAAGCGTCGGTTGGGTGTTGTGCCTCAGGAATTTAATTTCAATCAATTCGAAAAGGCGCAAAATATTCTGATTAATACTGCCGGATATCACGGCATTCCGCGTCCTGAGGCAATACCTCGAATCGAACATTACTTGAGACGACTGGGTCTATGGGAAAAGCGAGGTGATCCATCTCGCGCATTGTCTGGGGGTATGAAACGTAGACTTCTGATCGCACGGGCGTTAGTTCACCAGCCAGATTTATTAATTCTTGATGAGCCGACAGCTGGTGTCGATATCGAACTACGTCGCGGAATGTGGGACTTCCTTACTGAGATCAACGAACAAGGTACTACCATCATTTTGACGACCCATTATCTCGAGGAGGCTGAGGCTTTGTGTCGGAATGTATCGATTATTAATCGCGGAGAGATTATCGCGAACTCGTCAACACGGGATCTATTGGCAACACTCAATACGGTGACCTTTGTCTGTGACCTCGCTGAGTCTTTGTCAGTAGCACCGTTGATCGAGGGCTATGAGAGTGTTTTAGCTGATTCCAACACTCTAGAGGTCGAGGTCGACAGGGGTCAGTCGTTGAACGAAGTGTTCTCGGCATTGTCGGCAAACGGCGTATCTGTCACCTCGATGCGGACCAAGACCAATAGACTTGAGGAGTTATTTGTGTCAATGACTTCTGAAGGATCGACATGAGCTTGGCAAATTACGAGGAGAGGGCCAAAGATTTTGGGAACCCGAATTGGGTTGCTTATCAGACAATTGTGCGCACAGAAATACGCCGCTTTACGCGGATATGGGTGCAGACCATGATCCCACCAGCCATAACCATGACTCTTTATTTTATTATATTCGGGAGTTTGATTGGTCGCCGGATCGGAGAGATGGGCGGTTTTGACTACATGGCCTACATAGTGCCAGGACTCATCATGATGAGTGTCATCACGAGCTCCTATATGAATGTCTCCAGCTCGTTCTTCGGGGCTAAGTTCGGCCGGTTTATTGAGGAGATGCTGGTGTCGCCGATCTCGAATCAGACCATTTTGCTTGGTTACGTTACGGGCGGTGTCGCCCGAGCGATGTTCGTGGGTGTAATCGTAACGATCCTATCGACATTTTTTACGCATTTATCGGTTCACAATATTTTCGCGGTAGTGTCAGTCGTAATTTTGACGTCAGTTTTATTTTCGCTTTTGGGCTTCATCAACGGTGTGTACGCTAAACGTTTCGACGACGTCAGTCTCGTGCCGCACTTTGTGCTGACGCCTCTAACATACTTGGGGGGTGTGTTTTTTAGTATTGATCTGTTGCCAAGTTTTTGGGCAGGCGCGGCGCAGATCAACCCGATTCTTTATGTTGTAAATGCTTTTCGATATGGAGTTTTGGGTGTTTCAGATATCTCTCTTGGTTTGGCATATGGAATTCTCTCATCCATGACTGTGATTACATACCTTGCAGCGGTTCGGTTGCTTGCTGTGGGTGCCGGGGTGCGCACTTAATGAATCCGACAAGTCTTGAGGGTATCCGGAGTCAACTTCTGCTAGGCGAAGTCTCGGAGCAGCCTGAGCATTATGATCCATCTGTATTGGCGGGCATCCCTCGCATGCTTGCAAGAAGCGTGGAGGGGATTGATGCCTCCAAATTTAAGGGCCACGATCTCTGGAATTGTTGGGAAGTCTCTTGGCTTGATCTGCAGGGCAAACCAGTAACGCGAATTGGTCAGCTGGTTATTCCAGCGAGTAGTCCAAATCTTACAGAGTCTAAGTCCTTGAAGCTTTATCTCAACAGCTTCGCTAACGAAAAGATTGAGAGTGAGGCAGCTTTCATTTCTCGGGTGCGTGACGATCTAGAAGCGGTTTTGGGCATGAAACCTAAATTTTGCTTGTACGCACTCGACGATGACCGGTTCTCTATCGAGCACTGCAAGGGTGTTTGTGTAGACGGGTTACCAGTCGATTTGGCGGTCTACGAACCTGACGTGTTACTTTTGCAGACTGATCCGAATCAAGTCGGGGCAGGGCGATTATATAGCCACCTATTTAGATCAAAGTGTCCGGTAACTGGCCAACCCGATTGGGCGACAGTGGTCATAGAATACAAAGCCCAAGAACGACTTTTCCCTGAGTCGTTACTGGCGTATCTGGTCTCGTATCGAAATCACACGGGCTTCCACGAGGCTTGTATCGAGCGAATTTATGTAGACCTACTCGGCTGCTTGAAGCCAACTGAACTTACTGTTTGGGCGGGATTTGTTCGGCGCGGTGGGTTGGACATTAATCCGGTCAGGTCAATGGCCCCAATTAAGTTCTTGCCACCAAGGCTTGTTCGGCACTAACGTTAGTAAAAACTGCATGAGAGGATAAAGAATGTCTTCGATCGAAGCTTTACTGTCTCGCGTTTCTGTCCCACGGGTATTAGAACCAGGTGTGACCTCTGTCGAGCTTGATCTCCTGTTGCGCGCGGGATTGAGAGCCTGTGATCATGGCCGCCTAAAACCTTATCGATTTATCCTGCTCGAAGGTAAGGCTCGCGAGCGCCTTGGAGGAGCAATGAGTGGTTACCTTCATGGCGATTTGGTGGATGTGTCAGAGGACGCGATTGAAGCAACCAAGAATAAAGCCCTGCGTGCTCCCACCCTCCTGTCGGTTATTTTTTGCCCACAAGATCACGATAAAATCCCCGAGCCTGAGCAGCTGGTTACAGCGGGATGTGCAGCGCAGTTAATTGTCACGGCAGCACATATGCTTGGAATTGGAGCGATATGGCGCACTGGTAATGCGATATATTCTGGCGAAGTATCTAGGATGTTGGAACTCGATGAAAATGAGCGGGTTGTCGCTATGATCTACCTGGGGCGCCCCGCTGGGCATTTGCCTTCACCACCAGAAGTTGACCCTGAAGCTTTTCTGCAACGACTTTGATCATGGAAAAGGATAGTTCCAGCCTGTATAGTGCGACGCCTCTGGAGAGGTGCCTGAGTGGTTGAAAGGGCTCGCCTGGAAAGCGAGTATACGGGCAACCGTATCGGGGGTTCGAATCCCCCTCTCTCCGCCAAAAAAGAGGCTAGTGTGACCAATGTCAGTTGAGCGAATAAATATTGATGCTTAGGAAACTCATGTCATTGCTCACAGCGTCTGAGAGGAAGAAAGCTGGCGTACTTTTGAGCGTGATGTTGCTAATAGCAGGTCTGGATGCATTGGGCGTCGCCTCTATTCTGCCGTTCATGGGTGTCCTTGCTAACCCTGACTTGGTTCGGACCAATGAGTTACTCAATCTCGTGTTCGTGACCAGTCAAAAATTTGGTATCGACACTGTTGACCAGTTCCTCGTGGGTCTCGGTGCGCTGGTCTTTCTGCTATTGATTACTTCGTTAGTCTTCAAAGCCTTTGGCACCTATGCGCTAACTCGCTTTGCGCTGATGCGGGAGTATAGCATTAGTAAGCGCTTGGTCGAGGGCTACCTACATCAGCCCTATAGTTGGTTCTTAAACCGCCACAGCGCTGACTTGGGTAAGACCATTCTTTCGGAGGTCAATACTGTAGTTAGTAGCGGAATGATGCCGCTGATGAGACTTATAGCGCAAACTATGGTGGTCTTGGCATTGCTTGGATTACTGCTGTTGATCGACCCATTTTTGGCACTCACGGTTGGCACAGTTCTGGGGATTTCTTACGTCATCATTTTTACCACGGTCAGTGCACTGCTCAAGCGTTTAGGTCAGGCACGTGTAGAAGCCAATCAAGAACGTTTTACCGTTGTCAGTGAAGCTTTTGGTGCTGCTAAGGAAGTGAAAGTGGGCGGATTAGAGCATTCTTACGTACAACGCTTCGGAAAGCCTGCTGCGACCTATGCTAAGGGTCAAGGAACTATGAGTATTATTGCGGCAATGCCGCGCTTTGCACTTGAAGCAATTGCCTTTGGTGGAATGCTGCTGGTGATTCTTCACCTCATGGTGAAAAGTGGTAATTTTGCCGATGTTCTGCCCATTCTTGCGCTCTATGCTATGGCGGGCTATCGCCTCATGCCTGCGCTACAGCAAATTTACCAGTCATTCGCCCAACTTCGTTTTGTGGGTCCGGCGTTGGATGCCTTGCAAGAAGATCTGAGTAGCTTAGGCACTGCAAATATTCAGAATGGAAAGATCACTCCGCTGCCGCTTAGAAAAGCTATCCGGCTCCAGCAGGTAAGCTATACTTATCCTAATGCCCCGCATCCTGCTTTTAAAAATATTGATCTCACCATTCCTGCATATAGCACGGTAGGCTTTGTAGGCTTAACTGGTAGTGGAAAAACCACTATAGTTGATGTGATTTTAGCTTTGCTGGAGCCGCAAGAAGGCTGCTTAGGAATAGATGACCGGGTAATCAACGACACTAATCGCAGGCAGTGGCAAAGTACGATTGGCTATGTGCCGCAGCAAATCTATCTTGCTGATGACAGCGTTGCTGCCAATATTGCTTTTGGTGTACATGAGAAAAGTATCGATCACAAGGCTGTTGAGCGCGCCGCCAAAATCGCGAATCTACACGAATTTATACTCAACGATCTCCCTGGTGGTTACTCCACCACCGTGGGTGAGCGTGGGATACGGCTCTCAGGTGGGCAGCGCCAGCGTATTGGCATAGCCCGCGCGCTCTATCATAATCCACAGGTGCTAGTTTTGGATGAAGCTACCAGCTCTCTTGATAAGTTGACCGAGCAAGCAGTCATGGAAGCGGTGAACAACCTTGGAAACGAAATAACCATTATTATAGTCGCCCACCGGCTTTCTACAGTGTGCCAATGTGACCAGATTTTTCTGCTGTCTCAGGGACAATTAGAGGCTAGCGGTACCTATGGTGAACTTATTGCCAACAATCGTCAGTTTGCGGAAATGGCTAAACAAGTATGAGTGTGTACTATTTCCGATAGCGCCAGTTACGAATCTTGGAGACGTGATACCTATTGTTATTTGGTGTCATCGGAAGTGGTGCATTACCGAGACTATTTTGCCAAAGTATTATTTTAGTGGTAGGTCAAGCGAGATGATGGCTTTGAATACTGCGCTTATGGCATCTGGACAGAACTATGTCCGTAAAGTGGGACCAGCTCAATTTGATAATGAATTAATATGATTAGACCGCTTACTGTTCTCCTTCTAGCTGCCGGTTTTGGAACTAGACTGCGACCCTACACTGATCAGTGGCCAAAGTGTCTCATGCCTATTAAGGAAAAGCCGCTGCTGGAACATTGGTTGACGACAGTGAAAAGAGCTGGCGCAACCAATGTGCTAGTGAATCTTCATTATTTGGCGGAAATTGTCCAAGAATTTTTAAGCAGGTCGATTTTTAAAGATTGGGTTTATTGCATTTATGAACCGTCTCTTACCGGAACTGCTGGGGCACTTCGCGCGAATTATGAAAATCTACGGAATTCAACTATTTTGCTGGTGCATGCGGATAATTATTGCGACTGCAATTTTGATGACTTTATAAATTTTCACTATACTAAGCGCCCGAAAAACTGCCCAATAACCATGATGGTTTTTAACACTCAAACTCCCGAAACATGTGGCATAGTAGAAACTGATGAGCATAATTTGGTTCAAAAATTCTATGAGAAAGTGAATGATCCACCAGGAAACTTGGCAAATGGAGCTGTGTATCTTTTGGAACCAGAGGTTCTTGAATGGATATGTCACCACGAGGAAGTCACCGACTTTAGCTCCGAGGTGATTCCACAATTTATTGGACGCATAGTAATTTGGCGTAACGAGGGGATACACATCGACATTGGTTCTATACAAGCCTTGAGAGAGGCGCAAACTCTAGCTTCCAAAGATGCCTCATCCCTCGACAACATCGATGATGAGTGGGCTAAAAGATTTGCGTCGCATCCGATACACCAGCAGATTAGACTTGGTGTGCAGTCCTAAAATGAGAACTCGATAAAACCCATGAGTAAAAAAATTCTTGTAACAGGTGCATGTGGATATAAAGGAAACGTTTTGGTTCCCAAGCTCTTGAGCGCAGGATATACAGTAGTGGCCTTTGATATCATGTGGTTCGGCAACGATCTACCTAATCATCCTAATCTTACAGTGGTTCAAGGTGATGTCCGGCAGATCGATAGTATCCCTCTAGAGGGTGTCGAAGCCATCATTCATTTGGCATCGATCGCAAATGATCCCGCAGGAGACCTTGATCCCAAGCTTACGTGGGAGATAAGTGCATTAGCCACGATGCAACTTGCTGACAAGGCCTCACGACTGGGAGTTGAACGTTTTATTTATGCTTCGTCAGGCAGTGTATATGGATTAAAGGATGAGGAACACGTAACTGAGGACTGCTCTTTAGTCCCGCTTTCCGAATATAATAAGACTAAGATGGTGGCTGAGCGGGTGCTTTTGAGCTATAGCGGCGAAATGATTGTGCAAATCGTGCGGCCCGCAACAGTCTGTGGCCTGTCCCCTCGTATGCGTTTAGATGTCTCTGTGAATATGCTCACCATGCAAGCTCTCACGCGGGGAGAAATAACAGTATTTGGTGGTGATCAGACTCGCCCAAATATCCACATAGACGAGATTACCGACCTATATCTTTATCTTCTGGAGCGACCAGATTTAGTTGGGGTCTACAACGCTGGGTTTGAGAACCTCTCAATTCGACAGATAGCGGAAATGGCATGTAAGAAAGCTGCAGCGAAGATCACGATTGTGCCATCAAATGATCCGCGTTCGTATCGTGTGAACTCGGACAAGCTGCTCGCTACGGGCTTTAAACCGACGAGAACGGTAGAAAATGCGATTGATGAAATTTGTTTGGCCTATAGAAAGGGACATCTGAAGGATCAAGAACGCTTTCACACGGTAAAGTGGATGCAGAAAACAGGTAGTAAGCGGATCGCAGTATGAGTCAGATTCAATTTCAGTCATTCGCAAGAGGATACTTTGATCGTCTGAGACAAGCACTTGACCATATTCCGTTAGAGCCGGTTGAAGCACTCGCTGATGCCTTGACAATAGCGTGGCAGCGGAATCGACAAGTCTTCATTTTCGGAAATGGAGGCTCTGCTGGAAATGCGATTCACCTCGCCAACGATTTTTTGTATGGGATCTCTAAACAATTTGGTCACGCCCTGCGTGTCACTGCACTGCCGGCAAATTCTGCTGTTATTACCTGTCTAGCTAATGATACGGGCTACGATGGGATTTTCTGTCACCAACTCTCTGTCTTAGCCGAACCGGGAGATATAGCTATCGCCTTCAGCGGAAGCGGTAACTCACCCAACATCTTGCGTGCGCTTGAACATTGCGCGCAAAACAACGTTGATTCTTTTGCCATTCTTGGTTATTCAGGTGGTAAAGCAAAAGAATTGGCGAAATACTCTATCCATGTTCCAGTGGACGATATGCAGATTAGTGAGGATCTTCAATTAGTAGTGGGGCATCTAATGATGCAGTGGCTCTATTCAAAGCGCGAACTTGTTAAGGATAAAAAGAAGTGATGCGTTACGAATTTTTTTCAATCAGTCCATGAGCCTCCCCACTAAAACCTTAGCCGCGATTCTTGTTGAACAGAAGAAAGACCTGGTCGTAGACGAGATCTTTCTTCCAAGGACACTCGATGTGGGTCAGGTATTGGTTGAGTTTTATTACAGCGGAATATGCGGTAGCCAACTTGGTGAAATTGACGGAGTCAAGGGGCCAGACAAATGGTTACCTCATCTACTTGGCCACGAAGCCAGCGGTAAGGTACTGGCAATAGGTCCAGGTGTGCGATGTGTAAAACCTAACCAAATCGTTGTTGCTCATTGGCGGCCTAGTAAAGGTATCGAGGCAGATACACCGAAATATAGCTGGAACGGTAGAACAGTAAATGCCGGCCAGGTCACAACCTTTAACCGCCATGCGATCGTTTCCGAAAACAGACTCACACCAATTCCCACTGAGACAGATCTAAAGACTGCAGCGCTCTATGGCTGCGCTGTTACCACTGGTCTTGGCACTATCGAAAATAAGGCTCAAATCCGATTAGGAGATCTCGTGGTTATTTTTGGGGCAGGCGGTATAGGGCTTAATTTGGTTCAGGGTGCGGTCCTCGCGGGCGCTGCCCGAGTGGTGGCAGTAGACCTCTACGACAACCGACTGGCGCTAGCACAGCGGATAGGTGCTACTGATGTTATAAACGGTGCGATTGTTGACGCCTTTCAGACAATTGGCCAAGTTCTTGGTGGTGAGGCGGTCGACGTCTTTGTCGACAATACCGGACAGCCAGAAGTAATTGCCAAGGGATACCAAATCATAAAATCTTCTGGTCGGGTAGTGCTTGTCGGGGTACCTAAAAATGGCGCAAAGACATCACTCAACACCTTGGATCTTCATTTTGGGAAATCTATCACTGGGACAATGGGTGGTCAGACCCGACCGGATCAAGATATTCAACGCTACATGCGTCTTTTTAAGAGTAGGAATATTAGCCTCACTCCCTTGATTACAGAGGTGGCTCCCTTGCAGAGTGTTAATCAACTCATTTCTGGAATGCGTAACGGAGAGACCACCGGACGTTGTCTCATAGATTTTGGGACAGAAATAGTGTGAGTCCTGTACTAGTCTTGGGTAGCAATTCTTTCTCAGGAGCAAGTTTTTGCAGCTATCTGCTTAAGCAGGATATAGACGTTATAGGTGCTAGCCGTTCCTCCGAGGCACCGGCGGTTTTTCTGCCTTATAGGTGGCTCGATGCGGTCAAGCAGAAAAGGATGCGATTTTTGCAGCTTGATCTTAATCATGATCTGGTTAATCTTGAAAAAGTTCTGCGGGAAGAGAAGATCAAAGTAATTGTGAACTTCGCGGCACAGAGTATGGTCGGAGAAAGTTGGGACAAGCCCGATGATTGGATGCAAACTAATGTAGTTTCGGTGGCTCGTTTGGCTGAAAGGCTACGTCATATTGATTTTATTGAAAAATATGTGCACGTGACCACTCCTGAGGTTTACGGATCTACTGATGGTTGGATCTCTGAAGACACGCCGTTTAATCCTTCCACTCCCTATGCCGTATCGCGTTCGGCTGGTGACGCGCTGCTAAAGATTTACAGAGAGACCTTTGGGTTGCCGGTAGTATCGACCCGCGCAGCGAACGTATATGGCCCGGGTCAGCCGCTCTATAGAATTATACCTAGAACCATCTTCTTTCTGCTGACAGACCAGATTCTTGAGTTACATGGTGGAGGGGTCTCAACTCGATCATTCATTCATATTGATGATGTAAGTAGTGCTACTTGGAAAATAGCTCAACATTCCTGTATCGGCGAGACTTACCACATCTCCACTGACCGCATTATTTCTATTAAGGATTTGGTATCTTTAATATGTGAGAAACTTAAAACTCCGTTTGACGATCGGGTAAGGATGGTAGACGAGCGGTTGGGTAAAGATAGAGCGTACTGGCTGAGCAGTTTAAAGCTGCGCTCAACGATGGGTTGGGAGGATACTATAAGCCTTGAACAGGGAATCGATGACACCGTAGCTTGGGCAAGGAACAACCTCTCCGCCTTACATTCTCAGCCGATCCAATATGTTCACAAGCCATGAAAGTATCTCAAGCGTCATCCACGAAAGAGCTAGAGCGAATGGCGCGTAAGATTCGCTTTCGAACAATCCGTAACTCGCATCTAACTGGAACGCCTCATTTAGGATCATGTCTTTCGTGTACAGATCTTCTCGTGTGGTTGTATTGGAATATTCTGAAGCTTGATTCGCGTGACCCTAATGCTCCGGCGCGTGACCGCTTCATCTTGAGTAAAGGCCATGCCGCACCAGTTCTTTTCCAAGTGTTGGCTGAACGCGGTTTTTACCCGGTGACAGATCTTCAAAGCTATGGAAATGACGGTTCAATTTTTGGTGAGCATCCCCCTTCCCCAGAGCACCTTTCTGGTATTGAGGCAGCCACTGGATCTTTGGGGCACGGACTGCCGATGGGTTTGGGTATGGCGTTGGCCGGACGCCTTCAAAAATCGTCTTACAATGTGTATGTCATCCTGAGTGACGGTGAGTGCAACGAGGGGTCTGTTTGGGAGAGCGCCCTTATGGCAGCCGCACAAAACGTGCAAAATCTTACCATCTTCATTGATTACAATAAATGGCAGGCTACTGGCCGGAGCAATGAAGTGCTAGGTCTTGCTCCATTGGCTGAAAAATGGAAGGCTTTCGGATGGGTTACGACTGAAATTGACGGGCATTCTTTTGAAGAGATGACAAAAGCGCATCAAGACCTCTCCGATGACCCCCGGCCTAAAGCAATTATCTGCAACACCATTAAAGGCAAGGGTATTCCTTTTATGGAAGATGATAATAATTGGCACTACCGAATTCCTACTAAGGAAGAGGTAAGTCAGAGTGCGCAAGCGCTGCAGATTCACGCTGACGAGGTTTTGCTTGAAGGCTCTATCCCTCTCAAGCATGGTTAGGTGTTGTTGATCCCATGAGAAACGCATTTGCGGACGAGGTGACACGGCTAGCCAAGGAGGATCCTAGGGTAATGCTTTTGTCTGGTGATATTGGCAACAGGCTGTTCGACAAGCTCCGGGCCCAGAGTCCAAGTCAATTTCTTAACTGTGGTGTGGCAGAACAAAATATGATGGGCGTTGCGGCAGGCATGGGTCTTAGCGGTCTGCGGCCCATTGTGTATACGATTGCCCCCTTCACTACCTCGCGTTGCTTAGAGCAGATAAAGGTTGACGTAGCCTACCACCGAGCTCCAGTTATCATAGTTGGCACTGGGTCTGGTCTATCGTACGCAAGTTTGGGTCCAACCCACCATAGTCTTGAGGACTTCGCTATTCTTCGAGCAATTCCAAACCTGCAGATACTAGCGCCATGGGATACCATATCCTTGCGAGTTTGCTTGCGTATGGCAATGCAGACCAATAAGCCAACGTACATCAGAATTGGTAAAAAAGGCGAGGCTGATCTTTGTGAAGCCCATTCCGTACCCGCAATTGGCTCTGGATTGACGCTTTTTGAAGGAACTCAACTCTGCATCATTGCGGTGGGTACCGCGGCTCATGAAGCGCAACTGGCGGGAAAGCGACTGAAGCAATTAGGTGTAAAGGTGGAGGTTATAATTACCCACACAGTTAAGCCTAGTCCCTTGCTTCTATTTGACAATCTCTTGCATCAGTTTGATCGATTTGTGACGGTTGAGGAACATGCGCGTATTGGAGGATTCGGAGAGGCGTTTCTTAGCCGTCTGGCAATGCGAGGGATGAACAAGCGGATAATTTGTCTAGGCACGGATGATAGATTTATGGCAGTTGTCGGATCTCAGTCTTATGCGCGCTCCCATTTTGGAATAGATTCTGGATCAATTGTTCAGGCAGCTAGTACACTTTTGTAGGGGTGGATTTTGCTAATTGGCTTGGATTTTGACAACACTCTCGTTTGCTATAATGAGGCCATTGTTCGATTAGCCGATAAGTTGCTGAAATTGCCCCCCGATCTTCCTCGAACAAAACTTGCCATCCGAGATTATTTAAGAGAAGCCAATAGGGAGCATGAGTGGACAGCTTTTCAAGGAGAGCTCTACGGGCCGGGTATGTCTTATGCAGAACCTTTTGAGCATTCAGTAGAAACTTTGCAGGTACTAAAAGCTGCGGGTTATTCACTATGCATCGTTAGTCATAGAAGCTTTACGCCTTACGCCGGGCCCGCTTATGACTTACATGCAGCAGCTAGAGCGTGGATAGACGAGAACTTAGCGTTAGATCTCATCGTCAACTCGCAAGCTTTTTTTTATGAGACCATGAATCAAAAGATCGCTGCTATTGGAGCCTTAGAATGTGAGATTTTCGTAGATGACTTACCAATTGTTTTAGCAAATGAGGACTTTCCAAGCACCTGCCAGCCGATTTTATTTGATCCTGAGAATTTTCACGCCAAAGTGAACTTTGTTCGTATTAATCATTGGAACCAGCTTCCGATGATGTTATGAAATCTCCAATGAAGTTTCCTTTTTGCCCGCCAGAGTTTGCTACGGAGTGGTGCCGTAGTCTAGGGGTAAACTCTCATACCTTGGAATCGCTACAAGGTGGTATTAACAACGAGGTTTTTATCTGTGGAACAGGTGATCACTCGTTCGTTCTTAAAGGATATGCTAAGGATTCTGTTGAAAAGCATGATCGCTTTGAGGCAGAAGTAGAGTTCCTAAGGTACGCACAACTCGTTGCACCCGAGTTTGTGCCTCGTCTGCTTTATAAAGATGACGTTAGCCGCAGTTTAGTGTTGGAATATTTGGAGGGAGATCGGTTTCAAGATGGGGTGCATCCGTCTGAAGGGTATATTGGCCAGGCTTTAACCTTTATGCTGAGTCTGAATGCCGATTTAGAGTTAGCAAAAAGAGAAATTCAAGGTAACGCTGCAGAAAGTTTTCTTAGGATAACTGAGCATTTGCTGAATATTGAGCAACGTATTGAGCAGATGGGTTCAGAGCATATTCCTCAATGCCTAAAAATCGACGTAGACAGGATTATTTTACGATTGAAGCGGCAGCTGGGGCCCCTTCAGGAACAAACCATGGAGTTGATTTCGCGAGGATACTGTGAGGATATGCTGGAGCCGGAAAAACTTTGCATATCACCTAGCGATTTCGGCTTTCATAACGCCATCCATAGAGCAGGCAAGGTTAGATTTTTCGATTTTGAGTTTGCGGGCTGGGACGATCCTGCAAAGGCTATTGTAGACTTTGACTTGCAACCTCGAGTACCGGTTGAATTTAAAAATAACGTGCTGAGGAAGGGATTACCGCATCACTACAGAGGTCTTAGAGCTCGGTGCCACGCTCTATTACCAATCTTAAGGCTTAAATGGGCGTGCATAATTCTAGCACCGTTGGATCCAGTTCGATGGGCTAAACATAATCGAGTTGGCAAAGGCCATGACCTTGCAGACTGGCTTCAGGCCAAATTTTTATTGGCGAATAACTACCTAGATGAGGATTAATTATTGGGTTATTTGGATTTGATGACACCCTTACACAAGGCAACTTCGCGAGACTATTTGGCTCGAGTAAATGATCGCGAGTACCCCAAACCTAGAGCTGCCGAACTTGCTAAGCAATGGGGATTTGATTATTGGGATGGAGATCGCCGTATTAATTATGGGGGTTACAAATATATTCCCGGTCGTTGGGCTCCGGTCGCTAAATTAATGATCGAGAAATATAATTTGAAGCCAGGAAGTAAAGTATTAGATGTTGGCTGTGGTAAGGGTTTTCAAATATACGAACTCTCGCAGCTTTTGCCCGGCGTGATAGTGCGAGGAATAGATATTTCCACCTATGCAATCGAAAATGCTCACCAAGATGTCAAGCATCTGATAGATCACGGAACTGCGGCAGAGCTTCCGTACCCAGATAAATACTTCGACCTAGTTTTTTCAATAAATACTTTGCATAACCTTCACAATAGGGAACTCGATAGAGCGTTACGTGAGATGCACCGAGTCGGTAAGCACCAATATTTATGTGTAGAGTCATACAGAAATGAGACGGAAAAGACTAATCTGCTCTATTGGCAAGTAACTTGTGAACAATTCAACACTCCAGAGGATTGGGAATGGTGGTTCAAAAATACAGGTTTTGATGGTGATTATTCTTTTATATATTTCGAGTAGGTATGGATAACTGTAGACTTTGCGGATCAGAGCGGTTGGAGCCGGCGTTTAATTTTGGTGCTCAGCCCATCGTTCACCATCTTTTACTTTCTGAGCAACAACACTCGCCTCTTTTTGAGTTTACCATGGCGAGTTGTCAGGATTGCGGGTTCCTTCAGCTGACCCAGTTTCCTGACGCCAATTTACTTTACGATAATTATTTCACCCTGAGTTCGTGGAAGCCGCAACCACATGCTGAGCAGCTTATTCGGGTGATGACGAAACTTTATGGGCTTGATGAACGATCTCGGATTTTTGAGATCGGGAGTAATGATGGAGGCTTTCTCGAGTTACTCAATTCAAAAGGCTTTGATCATATTTTTGGGGTCGAACCAACGAATGATGCTAGCTCAGTTGCGATAGCAAAAGGACTGCCTGTGATGCGATCCTTCTATGATTCTCGAGCCATGGATTGCTTGTTAGAACAATTCCCCGACGCGGATTGCATAGTAAGCCGCCAAGTTATTGAACATATCGAAAATTTGACAGACTTCATGACCTGTATCAGATCTCAGCTAAAGGTCGGGGGAGGGCTAGTTTTAGAATTTCCTGATCATTCGATGAACTATGAACAACTTGATTACACATTTTGGGAAGAGCACGTCAATTACTTCACTATTAACACGATTCAATACCTACTAAGTCGCTTCGGTTTTCGGATAATCCATCATGAGACGGCTTTATTTTCAGGGAAATGCCTAATGGTGTTTGCAGTGAAAGAAACAGAAATAAATCCGACTCTTAAGGGCGCTCAACAAGAAATAGTGCGGGTTAAAGATTATGTGGAAGAATTTCCAAAGTTTAAGCTCAGGTTGAAAACGTTTATCGAAAAGAAATGCGCAAGCGAACAATTAATGATGTATGGATGTGGCGCACGTTCATCAAACTTTATTAATTTACTTGATTTATCTGAATATTTTTCCTGTTTTATTGATGATCAAAAAGAGAAACAAGGAAAAATTTGTCCAGGAAACTCTTTGCCTATCTTAGGCTCGGAAGAGGTTCTTCTTCGTAAAGCATATATCGCCTTTGGGGTGAATTCAGAGTCTGAGTCAGCTGTGATTAAAAAGCACGAGTTGAAAAGATTTTTTTCAGTACTTCCACCGAGTCGTCATCTCCCAGATTGTTGGAGGATCTCTGTTGAATAAGTGCCATCGTAAGAACCCAGTGACAGATGCTGAATCAATGTTCTACAGGAGACAAACTTGTAGGTTATGTGATTCGGTAAAATTAGAAAAAATCCTTAGTTTCCCGAGATGCCCGCCGGTAGATAACTATCGTTACGCGAATGAACCAGAGATATTTCTCCCTGATCTACCGATGGATTTATACATGTGCTCGGATTGTGGACATGCTCAACTTCTGGATGTGGTAAAGCCAGAGATATTGTTCGGAAATTACATTTACACGTCGAGTAGTAGTCCTGACCTACAGGAACATTTTGAAGGCTATGTTGAGGTACTGAAGAACAAGGTAAATTTAAAATGTGGTGATTTGGTTATAGATATAGGAAGCAATGACGGTCTACTTTTGAAGAAACTTCAAGCCAACGGCTGCAGAGTTCAGGGTGTTGATCCTGCTGAATCAGTAGCGGCTCAGGCAATAGAGAATGGTATACCTACAATTGTGAGTTTTTTGGATGAAACAGTTGTAGAGAAAGTATTGGCTACGATGGGCCCAGCAGATTTTGTTACGGCAAACAATGTTTTCTCTCATTCCGATGACTTGAGAAACTTTGCGCATATGATTCGGCGTTTACTGAAGCCTGAAGGTGTATTTATCTTCGAGGTGTCATATTTAAAAGATCTAGTTGAAAATAAAGTCTTGGATTATGTTTATCACGAGCATTTGGCGCACCACAGTGTCGCTCCGCTAAAGCAGTTTTTTGAATCTATTGGTATGCAGTTGTTTGATGTCGAGCACGTAAACATCAAGGGCGGAAGTATTCGTGGATTCGCTTCGTTGGTCGATTCCTCATGGCAGGATTCAGGTAGTGTAGAACTCTTTATACAAAATGAGCTGGAAATGCGGCTATATAATGCTGATGTTTACTATGAGCTGACCGATTATGTAAGTCAGCTAAAAAGCCAGATCAATGCCGAGTTACGCAGAGAGATGGAAATGGGTCACCTTATTGCATCTTATGGAGCATCGGCAACCAGTACTGTTCTCCTCAAGCTTCTCGGAATTGAAAAGTATGTTTCCTTTATTATTGATGATAATTTAGACCGGCAAGGGCGATTGAGTCCTGGAGATCTCATTCCTGTATACCCTAGATCTTTTTTACTTGATAAGAAACCCTCGGTGACCTTCATCGCTGCCTGGAGGTTTGCCGATCTAATCATATCAAGAAATGCTGAGTACCGGGCTACTGGTGGTAAGTTTATAGTGCCGCTTCCAAGCATCAATATAGTCTCTGCTCATGACTAGACGTATCTGGGTTTTTGGTGGCACAAGTCCACTCGGTAGCGGGCTGGTATCAGGGTTAGCGCAAGACGCAGAAGTAATCTGTTTCGGGCGCTCGGAGCCTGAACATGGCCATAACCGGGTCCGTGTCGACTTCAGCGACGAGCAGAGTCTCCGGCATACTTTAAGGGTAAACTACGTCGAGAGACCTCCGAGTGGTATCGTGTTTGCTCAGCGTTACCGGCCCGAAAAAGAAGTATCAAGCTTGGACTCAGTAGCCGCCGGTCTGAAGGTTGAATTGGGACCTCTGTTTGCCGTAGTCGATCTCTTGAAAGAGTACGGGAATACTGGTTTGTTGAGATCAATCGTTATGTATAGCTCGACGGCGGCTAATTCGGCGCATTTGGATGTTCCAATCTTTTATCACCTCCTTAAGTCGGCGACACTTAGCTCAGTTATTTCACTCTCTCCCAATTTAGGAGGGTTCAACGTAAAAATAAACGCCCTGATTTTGGGAGATTTCTTAAAATATTCAATTGAGAGTTATTCCGATAAAGAAAAATTGAATTTTCAGAAAATCGCAGAAATTTCTATGGGTAGGCGCTGTGGATCAATAGCTGATATTGTCGGCATGACCCGATACTTATTATCGGATGAAGCCAATTACGTCACTGGCCAAGTAATTCAGGTGGATGGCGGCGCTAGTTTAATATCGCCTGCATCCTATATCAGGGCGTTTAGTTTGTGAAAGAAATAAAGCGTATAACGGATCGGTCACTATTATTTACCGAGGATGAGGTTCTGGGTAAAGATCAAATTGACACACTAAAAAGTTTAAATTTTTCTGAAAGAGGTACGCGGCGACTCTGCTTCCATTCGTCAAATGAATCACCACTGCATGTCATGGCGGTACAGGCACTGGAGAATTATGAATTTATTAGGCATGCCCACGTTAATAGTGATGAACTGATCGTTGTAGTGCAAGGTAAACTGAGGGTTCGAGTTTGGTCAGCCGGAGAAGACTCTGAGCCTCAGATACATTTTTTAGGGAACGATTTGGAAGAATGTGATTGCGTTGCGATTTGTATTCCTAAGAATACCTTGCACGATACTATGGTCATTGACGTAGACACTGTTTACCTTGAATCAAAATTAGGTCCATTTGAGCCTGAGTCGACGGTATATAACGCGTGTTAGCCTGATTGCTCAAAAAAATTAAAAAAACATTTTCCATATATTAAAATTTCTGAATATTCATAACATTCATCTAAAGAAATAAAGAAATGGTGCTGGTATTTTAAGCAGGGAATAATAATCGGATTTTATGTATTCGGTTACATGTACAAGCGAATTGGAGAGAAGATTCTTTCATGAATTTGGCTGATTTTGAAAAATATGACGCGGCTTTAGGTAAGGACGAAGTTGATCAAATTGAAAAGTTAATGGTTGAACAGATAAACTCTATAACAGGACAGAGACTCGGGTCGGTGAAGCTTTATCACACGCTCCCAGTTGCTGTTCACAAAACTATGCTCTCGATGAAAGGAGCCAGAGTTTTTCAGCGTGAATCTGTAGAGCAGATTCTGTCCATGCCCTTTTTTTCGAAACTTTGGAAGCGTTTCGAACAGCTCACAGTTTCGAATATTGTCACAGAGACATATGAGTCAGAAACGGAGGAAATCTATTTTCGGCTAGTGAGACCGTTGCAAACCTCTGACGTTGGCTGCCCGCACTGTGATTTTTGGTTTCATCAGGCGTATGGGCTCGAATATGCCAGCCGCGGTAATACCTGGAAATGCTGGATTCCCATCACTGTGGAGCCATTTAAGAGTGGTCTGGAGATATACCCCGGGGCATCTATCGATATAGTTGAATATTCAGTTCAGGATAAAAAACTTTCCTGTGACAAACATCAGCCCGCTCTCGGAGAACCTGTGCTTATTCCCGTTCAGCCGGGCGATATGCTAATTTTTCGAGATGATGTCATTCATTCGGGCGCGATTAATGAGGGTGCCTTCACGCGATCAAGCATCGAGATTACGTTTATACACAAATAAAGGATTGGTATGGGAACATCGTCTTACTCAATGGAAGGTGAAGATGTAATAATGGCGTCGCTTTTTCGAAACGCTGATAAAGGAAATTTTTTCGATATCGGAAGCAGCGAACCAATTTGGAATTCAAACACCTACTTTTTTTATAAAAAAGGTTGGCGCGGGGTTGCCGTTGACGGCAGGGATCTCTCCGTTGAATGGGAGAAAACTCGACCCGGTGATAGATTTGTGCGATCTCTTTTAGGTGATTCTAATGGTGGCGTAATGGATTATTGGATGTTTCCTGATCCTACTATGAATACCGTTGACGTAGACACAGCACTTCGCTACGCATCACGCTTTTCGTCGACAGATGTTAAGCAGGTTAGTGTCCCGATTCAGAGAGCCTATGATGTGTATCAAGCGAATTGCGTTGGGAAGGCAGGAAGCGAGGAATCCCCTCCCCATCTTGTATCGATAGATGTAGAGGGCTTTGAGATATCGGTGCTGAGCGGATTGTTGGAGCCAAATCCTGAATGGCGTCCCGCAGCATTGGTTGTTGAGGCTAAGCTATTTAATTTTTTGAAGCCTCTAGAAAATGACGTTGCGGATTATCTTGTTAACAAGCATTCTTACTCGCTAATAGCAAAGACACCTCTGAATGCGTTCTTCATAGATCCGTTAAATCCACTCTTCGATTGGCTACCTACCTCAATGCTCGAAAATAGCCGGTGATGATGGTTGAATTAAGTCATAATCCAATAACTTAACTTGGTATATTTCAACTAAGGAAAATTGCATGCCAGTATTGGTTGCCGGCCATTTTAATATTTTACATCCAGGACACATCCGGTTATTTAAATTTGCGAGAACCTTGGAGTCCAAACTTATTGTCGCCGTCGAGAGCGACAGACTAGCAGGTCCGGCTGCACATATTTCAGAGGATCTGCGACTAGAGGGTGTCAGGAATTGCTCTTTGGTTGACGACGCTTTTGTTTGGGATGAGCCTGTGACGGTCCTCATAGAAAGGTTGAGGCCATCTGTTGTAGTAAAAGGAAAAGAATTTGAATCAAAGTTTAATGCCGAAGCGGAATTACTCAAAAGTTATGGGGGACGTCTTATTTTTAGCTCCGGTGAAATGCAGTTCTCATCGGTGGATCTCATCCGTCACGAATTTACCGCCCAGTCTGAACATACCATCTCGTTACCTCAGGACTTCATGGATCGTCATGACATCACTGCCGATAGCCTGTCTAAACTAGTTAATTCCTTCTCGCGTGTAAATGTTTTAACTATTGGCGATATTATTATTGATGATTATATAAATTGTGAGCCTTTAGGCATGTCACAAGAAGACCCCACTTTGGTCGTGACTCCTGTTGCCAAAAACAGATTTGTCGGTGGTGCCGGAATCGTGGCAGCCCACGTCCAGGGTTTGGGGGCTAAAAGTAGACTTATTAGTGTAGTCGGCGAAGATTCAGCGGGAGAGTTTTGTTCGAGTGAGTTAGAAAGACTGGGCGTTAATTGCTGCTTAGTCCAAGATTTAAGCCGTCCGACAACCATCAAAGAGAGATTTAGAAGTCATGGAAAGACTTTACTTCGGGTAAGTCACCTTCAACAAGGAACGGTATCCATCGAGTTGCAAACAGCGATGATTAAGAGTGCCATGACCGCTTTGACAGAATGTAACGTTTTAATATTTTCAGATTTTAACTATGGCGTTCTCCCACAGACTGTCGTTGAAAAATTGATTGAGATGGCAATCGAAAATAAAGCGATGATAGTCGCTGACAGCCAGTCGTCTAGTCAGCTTGGGGATGTGAGTCGGTTCAAAGACGCAGACTTATTACTGCCGACTGAGCGTGAGGCGCGTGTGAGTACGCAGAATCGAGAGGATGGCCTTGTAGTGCTCGCCGAGCAACTTCGTCAAAAATCAAATGCTAAGAATATTTTTTTAAAGCTTGGTGCTGATGGGGTTTTAATCCATGCTCCCGACCACTTGTCTGGAGGTTGGCTCACTGATCAAGTAGAAGCCCTCAATTATCTCCCGAAAGATGTCGCCGGGGCAGGCGATTCAATGATGGTCGGGAGCGCCTTAGCACTGGGGGCAGGAGCTAATATTTGGGAGGCTGCTTGTATTGGTTCAATCGCGGCCTCTATCCAGGTAAGTAGGGTGGGAAACCTACCTCTGAGTACGAGCCTTATACAACAAGTTCTCCGCAGATAGTGATTAATTGATTTTATAAAGAGACCAATTTACGCATGTATAGCAAGGCGGAAAACGATTAAAAAACTGAAAAGAGTGATTAGACCATTGAGGCAGTTGCCGCGTTACTTTTTGCACGGACTGTGGGCGTTGCCAGTGGTTTTTTTAATTAGGGTGCTTAGACCCATCAAGCTTATCAGAGTAGGAGTTATACAATCTTCTAGAGTTGGTCACTTTGCCGCGGATGTCGGTCAGCGCAAAGCTCGTGACCAAATTAGGGTTGATGAGGATAGTTTTGATTGGTACTACCTTCAGGATCAAGGGCGTAGTTCAAATACCTTTTGGAGAAAAGTCGTACATCGTTGGTTTAACGTCAATCAGTTGGTGCGTTATGTTTATATTTGGAATCAAGTTATCCCCTTTGGTAAAGCTCATCAAATCAATTTACATAATAATAAATCTCGGGACTTGGGAGGGTATTTAGAAAAAGCTCAGTTATCTCTTCCGACCTCCTCAGATGAAGAACAGTCAGTGATAACGTGGATGCAGCAGTTCGGTTGGGAGGTCGGAGATCCTTTTGTTTGTCTTATGGTTCGGGACTCAAAATACCTATGCTCTGAGTTTCCCGATCAAAGGTGGACATATCATTCTTATCGAGACTCAGATATCCAAACTTATATAGAGGCTGTAGATTATTTAATATCCGAAGACGTCTTTGTATTCCGAATGGGTAAACAAATGGCCAGTCCCATGAATTTCAATAACTCCAAATTTATCGATTACGCTTTCCGGAAAGATAAATCGAACTTTTTGGATGTGTGGCTTTTTGCGAACTGTGATTTATGTATTACTACTGGGTGTGGCCCCGATATGTTCAGTGATGTTTTCCGGCGCCCTATTTTGGCTTTAAATTTTCTCCCACTTCAGAATTTGTGGTCGTGGAGTAATGCGCTTCATTATCCAAAAACGTTGAGGTGGCAGAAGTCGCAAAGGCTTCTCAGTTCAACTGAGTATTTGACCCACGCATACTATGCGAGTGAACACTATTGCCGCGCGGGGATTGACATACAGGACTTGACCGAGGCTCAAATCTTTGAGGCTGTTAGAGAGGCTTGGGAGAGAGTTAAAGGTTCTTGGGCGTCAAATTGCCATGATCTTGAACTGCAGCAAGAGTTCAAGAATGTATTTATTTCTCACCCCGATTTCGATCGATACCATGGATTTATCCATTCAGAGGCCCGGCCTGCTTCCGCTTTCCTTAATTTTCTGGAGCAACGTAAAACACAAGACCCATGAGGTAGTTTTTGAATTATAACAATCCAAAAACGTCGTTAACCGCTTGTGGCTCAGGAAGATGTGTTCTTCTAAATGAAAACAAGGCGCAGTTCAATATCCCTTCATAATGCGTTAAGCGGAGAACCATCCTTTATCAAAAAATTTGGTTAGTTATTTTGCAGGATGCTTATTATTCAGCTCACAGTTATGATAAGTGAATAAAAGGCATGGTAACGGGTGTGGGAAATGTCTCTAAGCGCAACAAAATCCCTATGTTCTATTGCTTTACTCTTGGTGAATACCGCATGCACTAATACCGAAGATGAGGCACGTGAAGCTCTGTTGTTATTGAACGAGCAATACGAGATAGCCAGTCTTTGGAATTTCAGACCACCAAGGCCTGGTTTGATGAATGAGGACGATGTGGATGTCGCGCTGAATGCTATCCTTGAAATTCGCGGTGAACTTGAAGCAGTCGTGGCGAAGTTTCCAGATACTATCGCTGCTGAAGACATACTCTTAAAACACGGTGCATACGCCGACGGTCTATCGATCCAAAAAATTGATGCTCAAGTCAAATATCTACAAAGTGAAAAGGCGTTGTTTCAGCATCGCTCAATGGTGCTTTCTGATCAGGAAAATAAATCAGTTAGTAGAGCTTTTGGATTTAGTTTTCTCGAAAAAAGCGACACCACATGCGAAACAAAATCAATTGACATGTATGGTGTCAGGGACTTCCTTCCGCGTTTACATGACGGCCAGCTCAGCCATTTCTTTATAAAGTTCGATAACATTATTGATCTCCTGATCTCTGTTGAGGAGTCAATAAATGATGCTTTTAGTACCCTAGACACAAGTGACCGAGATGAATTGGGAATTGAATTATGGAATTTGCGAGATAATAAATCCCAAGTAATATACAACAATATGCTGCGGCTATTCGTTAATGGATACGTGCCAGACTATTTAGAGGACCCAGACGGGGTCGAGGTCATTCCTGCGATGATTAGGTTCAAGAATCTGTCCAATAAAAGCACGGTCCGGTGTTCATCAAAGGACAACGAAGATGAATTCAAAACCCGGGTAGGAAACTGGCTACCTTCGGGTAGAACTTATTATTTAGACGCGATTGGTAGTGAAAGAAATCAATTCCCTATTTACATTTTACTCCATAGTTACGCTGGGAAGTCCGATAAAAAGGAGCTCACCGAGCCAGTGGTTACTGGCTTAAATGAGAAGTATGGCGATGCGATCGCGGAAGATTGGTCGATAGATCTCTTGCAAAAAAGCTGGCTTACAGATGAAGGAGTCTTGATCGTCCTGAGATTCGAGGGCGATCGAGATCCGCTTAGCTATGGGGCTCGATTTAGCCTGACCTACATATACTTGCCTACATTCATACAACGCTATCTTGAATATTTGGAAGCATATTTGGTGTCATATGAACATGTCGTCGACACGATGCTTGAGGCTACTGAACAGGAGAATGATCAGCGAGCGAGTGAGATAAACACAAAACTATGAAGGATGCTGTTGCAGACCTTTAGTGTTTACAACACTTTAAGTTGAACTTGCAGCGTCTCTTGCGGTTAATTCTCATTAATGCTGTTCGAGGCAGTTCATTCAAGAGTATTCATATCGGTTTCGGTCTGGCACAGGCTTTATTTACTTAATCCAAAGGGACCAAACATCATACTGGCCCCTATCCAAACGATGGTTAGTGCCAATGCGGCTGCAATTACATAATAAATTTTCTCGTCATTCAAAGCTGGCCTCCTCTCAGGTGATCCCACACAGAGTCTGGAAATCACCGGTACGGAATATCAATAGGTTGTCAATTTAGCTTGATGATTTTTTAGGAAATACTCCAGTATTTGTCGATGCCAGAGTATTTATATGCCGTTTTTATGCGATCTCTGTTACGGGAATATTAGCTTCCTTCGCTCTTGCTTTAAATTTGGCGATTTGGTGGAAATTCATGTAACGGTAGATTTTATCAGCCATGGAATTGATGTTTTGGGCAAATTCCATGTACTCAGGGACGGTCGGTAACTTGCCCACTATCGACGCCACCGCGGCTAACTCAGCACTTGCTAAGAAAACATTCGCGTCGTTACCAAGTCTGTTCGGGAAGTTGCGCGTTGATGTCGAAACAACAGTTGCGTTATCGGCGACCCTAGCTTGGTTACCCATGCATAGTGAGCAGCCGGGCATTTCGGTCCGAGCACCAGCTGCCCCAAAGATCGAGTAATAACCTTCTTCCATTAGCTGATGCTCATCCATGCGAGTCGGAGGAGCAATCCACAGTCGTGTTGGGATCGAGTTGACATTCTTCAGGAGCTCACCCGCGGCTCGATAGTGTCCAATATTAGTCATACATGAACCAATGAATACCTCGTCGATGTTAGTACCTTGAACCTCAGACAAAGGCCTCACATCATCGGGATCGTTCGGACAGGCAAGCAACGGCTCCCTGATTTCGTTGAGATCGATTTCGATGATTTCTGCGTATTCGGCGTCATCGTCTGCTTCCATTAATTCTGGATCAGCAAGCCATGATTCCATTGCTTTAATGCGGCGAGCGATAGTGCGTGCATCACCGTAGCCGTCAGTGATCATCCACTTCAGTAGCGTTATATTTGATTCGAGATATTCTCGAATTGGAGCCTTATCGAGTTTGATCGTGCAGCCGCCAGCAGAGCGCTCTGCTGATGCGTCTGATAGCTCAAATGCCTGCTCAACGGTAAGGGTCGGAAGACCCTCGATTTCGAGTATACGACCCGAGAAGCAGTTCTTCTTTCCCTCTTTGCCCACAGTTAGAAGGCCACGCTGGAGTGCGGCATATGGAATCGCGTTCACAAGATCTCGCAACGTGATACCAGGTTGCATTTCTCCTTTAAAGCGGACTAAAACAGACTCCGGCATATCTAAAGGCATGACGCCCGTTGCCGCCGCAAAGGCCACTAGACCTGACCCTCCTGGGAATGAGATACCAATCGGGAAACGAGTATGTGAGTCCGCGCCAGTACCCACAGTATCTGGGAGCAACATCCTGTTCAGCCACGAGTGGATAATGCCGTCACCGGGACGAAGAGAGACTCCACCTCGATTTAAAATGAAGTCAGGTAGAGAGTGCTGTGTTTCTACATCAACAGGCTTTGGGTAGGCCGCAGTGTGGCAAAATGACTGCATGGTTAGATCGGCTTAGAATCCTAAACAAGCAAGTTCTTTGAGCTCGTCACGTGTCATAGGGCCTGTTGTATCCTGTGAGCCAACAGTTGTCATGCGGGGTTCACAGTATGTACCAGCGCGAACACCTTGAACGCCGCAGGCTTTCCCAACCATCTTCTGGGCAAGTGTGTAACCTTTGCCTGACTCGATAGGTGCGTTTGGCGTTCTAAAGAACTCAGAGGCGCCAAGGCCAAGCGCTTCCCGTGCACGAAGCGTAAGGCCGCGGCCGATTATCAAAGGAATACGGCCACCGGCACGGACCTCATCGAGGATCACTTGGCTAGAGAGACTGAATTCGGTTACGGTCTCGCCCTGCTCATCTAAAATCAGACCATCGTATGGCTTGATTATGATCACGTCGCCGGTTTCCATTGTTGTGACATCGCATTCGATTGGCAGGGCGCCTGCATCCTCCATAGTGTTGAAGAAGATCGGGGCAATCTTACCTCCAAGACATACGCCGCCCGAACGTTTGTTAGGCACGAATGGAATGTCATTACCCATATGCCAAAGCACCGAGTTGGTTGCCGACTTCCGGGAAGAACCGGTGCCAACAATATCGCCAACGTAGGCGAGTAGGTTACCTTTCTTCTTGAGCCCTTCGATTGTATCGAGAGGGTTTTCTATCCGGGCCTTAAGCATCGCTTGGGCGTGCAGTGGAATGTCCGGACGGCTCCACGCGTCTACGGCTGGGGACAGGTCGTCGGTGTTCGTCTCACCAGGAACTTTGTATACCGTCACTTTGATCTCGGCAGGAACTTCTGGCTTACTCAAGAACCATTCAGCATTTGCCCATGATTCCATCACCTCTTGTGCCAATGTATTACCGGTTTGACGTTTTTCTTCCACGTCGTGGAATGCATCAAACATCA
>MDSV01190694.1_pt1 | contig 26332 bp, 24 predicted proteins | sample 810851 | NCBI WGS metagenome assembly MDSV01 (sample SAMN05326640, study PRJNA326480) | marine metagenome | isolation source: seawater | place: Atlantic Ocean: North East | collected 2012
CCATTAATAATTTATTTTATATTGTTGATTAAAAAAAATCTCTTAATAAAAAAAACAAATTATAATTTAAATTTATTTATATTCATTTTTTCTATTTTAATTATAATGCAACCTGTTTTACAGGGTTTAGATGTTAGTGGTAAAAATATTATAAGATTGTGTACACTGGCTTATCCAGTAATATTGATATATTTCATAATAAATTCTAAAAAATTTAAAATAAATAAACTTACTTTATCATTTTTTGTCATCTTAAGTATTATTTGGAGCTCACATCCAACATTTTCAATATTTACCTATCTAGAAAAATTTAAATTTTAGATAAAAAGAATATTGTCTTGAAATAAACTATAAATTATATCAATAAGCTAATTTACTATAATTCCTATGATAATCTTCAATTATAAAATTCCAATTGTAATTTTCGATTAAAAAATCATTTAATTTTTTTTTAAATTTTCTATCTCTAATTTTTTGTTTTAATTTATTTAGTCTAAATATTAATTTTTTTAAATTCTTGTCAGTAAAATTTAAACAACAACCCAAGTTATTTTTATCTAAAATTTTCCAATCAAGTTTTTTGTTTATAACTGGAAATAAGCCACATGACATCGCTTCTAGTATTACGAGTCCAAAGTTTTCGGATTCGGATGGATGTAAAAAAATATCATATTTTGATAATTTATACCTGAAATTATTATTTATTTTACCTTTGTAATTAATATTTTTAGATTTCCTAATTGCATCTTTAAAACTATCAAAATATTTAATATCATCAATTTCACCATAAACATCTAATAAATAATCTTTAAAAAAATCATTTTTTTTCCAAATGTTAATTAATTTCATTAAATTTTTTGAGGGATGTATCCTTGAAAAAAAAACAAAAGATAATTTGTTTTTTTTTTTAATATTTAATTTTTTTTTTGAAATATCTACACCATGTTTAATAATTTCTATTCTTTTAGAAATTTTTAATTTTTTTAATAAATTTTTTTTTTCAAATTCTGAGTTTGTTATTATTAAATTAGAAAACAAAAAAATATATTTTTGATAAATAAACCATGCAAAACTTTTTTTTATTTTTTTTTGAGCAAATGAAAGCGGGTCTATCATTCCATGAGGAGATATTACAATTTTTACAAACATAATTTTAGCAAGTAAAAAAATTATAAATAACTTTGGTCTCCAACAACCATGAATATGAATTATTTTAGGTTTGAAAAAAAAAATATCAAAAATATTGTTAGATAATTTAACTTTGAATTTGTTAGTTTGCTTTTTTTTTAAAACATTTACTACTTTAAAAACACCAAATTTCTTTTTTTTTTCTGAAGTAAAATATAATACTTTTAACATTTATGCTATTATAATAATAATCTAGTTACTCTAAATAAAAGATATGTCAAAAAAAAAATTATTAGCTATTAATTTAAATGAATATAATTTGAATTTTTTAAATTATGGAGCCAAAAAATATGACTGCTACAATATAAAAGAATTAAATATTAAAACGATATATAATAATAACAACAAGAGCTCTTTGAGTCCAATTAAAACTATATTACCATTTCTAATAAAACATTTTAAAAATTATATATTTAGAATTAAGAACAGATATGAAAAAGATCGAAACTAAATTATTCATATCAATATTTCTGTTTTTTTTTGGTGCATATATTGCTTATGAAAGAGGATCAAATTTTTCAGATGGTGACTCTTATAGTGTAATTAATGCCTTTTTAAGTTTATTAAATAGAGAACTATATACTCCATCAAGAGGAGCATATGGTCATCCTATACCAGAAGTTTTAATTGGCCTCATTGCTTATAATTTTGGAACTAGAGTTTCAAATATTTTTTGTTTTATATTATTCTATCTTTCAATTATTTTTTTTTACAAAGCTTTTTTAAAAAACAATAATAATATATATTTATTTATTATACTTGTGCTTTCTAACTCTTATTTATTTTTAGAAAATACAAATTCTATAGATTATCCAATTGCACTATTCTTTTTATCTCTTGGTTTTTACTTTTTAAAATATCAAAAATTTTTTTTAGCATATATTTTTTTGGGAATGACTATAGCTTGTAGAGCTAATTTTTTAACATTTATTTATCCAACTTTAATCATTTTCTTTTTTAATGAATTACAAAATAAAAAGATAAAGAACATGATAATTAGTTTATTAATTGTAACTATAGTTGGCCTCCTTTTTTATTATCCACTCTTTGATTTACATAATTATTCTTTAAATTTTTTAGATTTGCCTTTTGTGAAAGAAAATGATGATAGAGTTGGTTGGTATGGTGGTCCAAGTTTACAATTCAGTTCTTTATTTCCAAGATTTGTTTATAAAATTTACTTAATAGTGGGGATTTTTAGTATCTTTTATCTTTTAGCTTTATTAATAGAATTAATTAAAAAAATTCAATTCAAAGAAATTGATAATATTATTTTATTCTTTATTTTGTTTATAAATATTTTTGTTTTTTACTTTATGCCTACTAAGATATTAATTATTAATCCTTTTATAATTTTTTCTTATATTATAATTTTTAAGTATTTAGATCCAAAAAAAATTTATTTCTTGATTTTTTTAAACTTTGCTCAATGGTTTATTTTTTACGATATTGTTGAAATTAAATATAAGGAAAAAAATATTTGTTTTGCAAAAGAAGCAGTTGATTATAATTTTAAATTATCAATTAAAAAAGGTTTGCTAATTCACCATTTTACTGACGATGAAAATATGATAGAATGTTATAGTCAATTTATGGGCAATTACTCTGATAATTTTAAAAAAAGTATACCTTTAAAATTATCAAAATAAAGATTATTTAATTTTAAACTAATTATTTATTATTTTATGCAATTTGGTAATTTTTTATAATGAAACTCATATATTGACGCACTATAATATTCTGAAGTTCTAAAAGGGTTTCTTCCTATATGTTTCCCAGCTTTTTTATTAAAAAAAATTTTTTTTCCCAAACATTCTTTATATAATTCTTTTACAAAATCATTTTTATGTATCAATATTCTATTTACTTTTTTTGATTTTAAAAAATCCAAATATATTTTGGCTTCTAAATTATTAAAATCAACATGCCAAGTAAAAATATCAGGATATGTTTTGTTTTCAAATAAAGATATTGATCTATGAGTGGAAAGTAAAATATCGTCTTTATTTAATTTTTCATTAGTCCACGATGCTAATTCATAGCCATTTGCATTTTCTAACATCACTTTTTCTTTATAATTTTGATTTAATGAACCTGGAAAAATTTTAATTATAAAAAAAAGATAAATCGGCATCATAAATAATAATTGTAAAAATATTAATCTAGAAAATGTTTTATATAAATATGATTTATTGTTAAAAATTATTGAAATTAAAAATACTAACCATAAAAAACCCTCAAAAAGAAATCTTTGTAAATTACTTCCAAAGGCAAAAACAAAAATAAAAAAAACAAATATCAATAAAATTGGTAATTTATAATTAAAAATTTTTTTATTTGTCATAAAAAAAATTAATATTAATAAAGGTCCAAAAGTTGAAATTATAGCTAATGTATTTGTTGGAAAAAAAATGTTAATTACATTTAATTTTCCGCCAGTAAGTAAATCGTGATGAGATTGATAGCCATATATATTTAATGGCAAGGGACTTTTTAATAAGTCCATCAAACTTGTATCAAAATATTGATAACGAAAATTTAAATAGGGTAAATATAAAAAAACAAAAATTATAATACCTGTAAATATTGAATATCCTAATAATTTTTTTTTACTCATTAAATAAAAAAAATAAAGAGTTAATAATAATCCTGAAAGATGAAAGGAAAACTTTGCTAGACTATTTATGCATAAAACAACTAAAAATATAGGAAGAATTTTTTTTAAATCTTCAGTGTTTGTTTTTGAAAAATATTTAACTAAAAAAATATAAATTAACAAGGAAGAAACACAAAATAATAATTGAGGTTTATGTGCGCTTATTAAAAGTAAAGTAATTGGGCAAATTAATATGAATATTAAAAAAAAAATATTTTTTTTTAGAGTCAATAAAAAAAGGTATAAGTGCAAACAAAGATAAAAATTGAATCAAATTGGAGAACTGTTCAGCTTTTATCGCTAAACCCAATGACATAATTGAATCTCCTAGAGAAGCAAGATGATTATTCATAGGTAATATTTCCTTTTGGAAATGACCTAAATTTAAAATATTTAAGGCACCTGAAAAATGATAATCAATCGCATCTGCGTGTGTAATTGGTGATGCTGCAATTAAAAAAAGCAAAACAAAAATTAAGATTATTGAATATAATTCTAAATTTTTCGCTTCATAAATTTTTTTTTTAAAATCAAAAATTATTTTTTTTATTTCACTTAGACATAACAAAGGTAAAAAAAGCAAAAAATAAGCAACTAAATTTAAAAAAAAATTACCATTAATCTCAAAAATTAAAACCAAATATAATAATAAGATTAAAGAGTATGTGCCTATTATTGGTGAAAAAAAATAATTTATTTTTTTATATCTTTTTAAAAAATTTCTTTTAATTATAATTTGTTGAATTAAGTTACCGAGACTAAAAACACCAAAACAAAGTAAAATTGAAATTATCAAGGAATAAGGGCTTGAAAGTACATTTTCATCTATATTATACATAAATACCTAATCTAGAATTAATTCTAATGTTTAGTCCTGTTTATCTGTTGCAAGTCTATTTAAATATATAATTAGTTTTTGTAATTGATGTTAATCTTTTTGAGCCATATTTCTTGATAAATAATCTTATAATTTTTTGTGTAGCATCATTATATGGATCATCTTTTTGTCTACCATCGAAACCTGCTAAATATATTTTTTGTGCATTACCAGCAAAACCAACAGAGATTGTATACCCAATAGTCAAAGGTATGGGTAAAATACATAGATTATCTTTTATTGTAATCTGATTAATATTTCCTAATTTCATTCCATAATTTAAAATTTTTTTTTTAGCTTTGTTCAAATCCAAAAAGGTTTTTTTGGGCAAATTATTTGAAGGTAAAATCAAAATATCTTTACTTGATTTATGAAAATTAAAATCACTTATTAATCTCAAGGGATGACATGTTGTTCTAAAGAAATTCGAAATTTTAAGATTATTTTTTACTTTATTAATAAAAATAACATCAAAATCATCATTTCTTAATATATCTAAAATCTTATTTTTTTCTTTTAGTATTGTTTTTCCTGGGCCTACTATTAATAATTTAGATTTCTTTAAAAAATCTTTTGGTCTTTTATAAGAATGATGATTTTCACCAATAAAATTGTTTGCAAAATGTAAATTTAGTGGATTATATTTTTTCACATTCAAGTTCGATAAATTATGTATTACTTTTAAGATTGTACTTTTAGAGTAATTCTTATTATGTAAAAGTTCTTGAATATATGTTGGGTGAATTTCTTTTTTGCCAGATAATCTGTAAAACTGATTTGTTCCCCATTTATACTTTTTCTTTAATAAAGAAAACTTTTTAGTAATTGAACTTTCTAGTTTCTTATATTTTTTTGGAAATTGATTGTCTTTTTCTATCCTTTTTAATAACTCTTCAGTTTTTACATTTCCAGGACCTCTTCCCATTCCTAGAATTGTACTATCAATCCAGTTAGCACCGTTTTTATAAGCTGATATACTATTTTTTAATGCTAAACCTAAATTATCGTGAGCATGAATACCTAATGACCCATTAAAATTTTTTCTAAATACAGTAAAAATTTTTTTAATATCATTCGGATTTAAGCTACCAAGACTATCAGCTAAATAAACAACATCTACTTTATTATTTTTTAAAAATTCACAATATTTTTTAATTTTTTTTACACTCACTTCTGAAATCTGCATAATATTCACTGCTACAATGAATTTATTTTCTTTTAACCAATCAATAGAATTTTTAATTTTAAATAAATCTTTTATATGAGTAGCTAATCTTACAAATTTTATTTTTTTTGTAGAATAATTTGAAAAATAATTCTTAATTGAGTTTGTACCATTTTTTTTTTCTATGAGCTCACTAGAATTTATCATTACTCCAATATTAATATTTTTTGGTATATTTAAACTTTTTAAAAATTCATCATTTATATTTCCTGTTAAACCAATAGTTTTATCCTTTATGTTAGATTTAAAACCAATCTCTACAAGATCTATATTTGTTCTATTAATGCTAGCTAAGTAAGATTTAATTAGATCAATTGAAAAATTCCAGTTATTATAATATCCTCCATCTCTTAGTGTGCAATCAAGAACTTTAAAATTAGTATTTTGAATATCCATCTTTGTTATTCTTACTTTATTAAGTTAGTTAATATTTTCATTAAAGAATTATTACTTTGGTTGTCTATATTTTTTTGTAATTTTTGTAATATTATATCATAATTTTTTTTTGGCAATGGATCTTCAATTGAAAAAATTTTTTTGATCTGAGTTTTTTTTATCTTTTTTCTATATGTAAGTTTTTCAGATAATTTTTCATTATATTTATTACCCATAATTTTAATTTTTAATTTTTGATAAGGTTTTTTGTAAGTTTGAAAAATTTTTTTAATAACATTCAAAATTTTAACAGGTTTCCCCATATCTAAAAATAAAATTTTATTTTTAGTATTTATTGAACATGACTGAAGTACCAAACTGCATGCTTCTTTAATTGTCATAAAATATCTTTCCATCTTTTTGTCAGTAAGTAAAATTGGTAAATCTTTTTTAATTTGATTTAAGAAATAGGGAAGTGCAGATCCATCACTTCCAATTACATTACCAAATCTTACAACTGAAAAATTGCATTTTTCATAAAATTTCTTAGTTGAATAATGATTTATAATCATTTCAGAAGCTCTTTTGGTAATTCCTAAAATAGTCTTAGGATTAACTGCTTTGTCAGTTGATATAAAAATAAAATTAATCTTCTTTGATTCTAAAGACTTTAATACTGCTAATGTTCCTAAAATATTATTTTTAACAGCACCAATTATATTTTTTTCAAGGAATTTTACATGTTTATAGGCAGCAGCGTGAAAAACAAAATTAACTTTTTCATTTATGATTATTTTTGAAATTAAGTTTTGATCTTTAATATCACCTAAAACTAATTTGATTTTTTTTCCACTAAGTGTTTGTGATAATCTGTATATATTGAATTCAGAATGATCCAAAATTATCATTTTTTTAAAATTAGATCTATTGAGTTGCCTACATAACTCCGAGCCAATACTTCCCGCTCCCCCAGTTACTAATATAGTTTGATTATTAAATTTATTCAGTGAAGACTCTCTAAAAACTAAATTTTTTTGATCAAATAATTCCTCTAAACTAATTTCATTTATATCGTCGACCTCTATACTTTTGTCTTTGAAATAATTCTTTTCTGGTAAACTGCTGATAGAAGAACAAATGGGTATAAGTTTCTTTATTAATTTTACTTTTTCATTTTGTTTTAATGATGGTATTGCGATTATAATATTTCTTATTTTTGTTCTTTTTGATAAATTTTTTAGATCTTCAAAAGAAATTACTTCAATATTATTTTGAATGGAACCAATCTTTTTAACATTGTCATCAACTAAATAGGATACATTATTTTTATCAAAATTAGATAATTGAGCAGCTAATTTTAAACCTGAGTATCCTGCCCCATAAATTATTGAGCCAATTAAATTATTTTCAAGATAATTATTATTATTTTTTCTTTTAAAACTTAATTTCCTAACTTTTAAAAAATTCTCAAGTCTATTAAATTTATATCTTTTAATTTCTTTTTTTAAACTTGTTGTGTCAGCTATTGATTCTTGTATTTCGTTGGTTTTTTTTTTTGAAAAAATTAAATATTTTTTATTGATTTTCAAACTATTTATTATATCTATAATTTTTACTCCTTTACCAGTCCCCAAATCGTAATAACCAGAATTTTTAATTCTTAACAGTTTTTTATAAATATTAACAACATCTTTAACATGGATAAAATCTCTAATAGATAATCCATTATTATTAACTTTAATTTTTTTATTTTTTTTTTTTGAGATTAACTTTGAGATTATTGAAAAGTTATCTTTATTTCCATAAATATTAAACACTCTACAAATATCCAATTTAATATTATGTTTATTACAGTAGTTCTTAAATAATGTTTCAGAGGTTAATTTTAATGATGAATAAATATATCTATTATTTGGATCGTCTAATTCTATTTTGTTATCAATAGACCCATAAACTGAAGAGCTACTTGTATAGATGATTTTATTAATAATCTTATAATTAATTTTATCTAAAATACTGGATATTTCAGTTATACTTTTTTTAAAAAAAAAATTATAAGACTTAATTTTATTTAGTTCTTTTACTGAATAAAATGAATTAATAATTAAATTTACTTTTGAATTTAAGCTTATTTTATTAATTTCATCTATGATATTTAAAAAATTACTCGCACTATATATATAGCAGCTTGAAAATTTTTTTTTAATCTCACTTGATAAATAACCAGATCCAATTATGTATGTTTTCATTATTGAGTAATTTTCCAGAATTTTTTACAAGAGCTTTCTAAATCATATAATTTTGATCTTTTAATGGAATTTTTTGAATATTTTTTATAATTTTTAATAATTTTATTTATCAAACTAATCATAGGATATACGGAATTTGTGCTGACAATATGTCCATCTACATCATTTCTAATTATTTTACTTATATCACCATCACTACAGGATAAAACTGGAATACCAAAACTTTTTGCCTCTAATGCGGCGTACGGAAAGTTATTTATTGGAGCTGTAATAATTAGTATATCCGTAATATTATACATCTTATTTTTTTTGGTCCAACCATGAAACTTGATGAAATTAGATTCAAAATTTGATTTTAAATTTTTTAATTCAGGACCATCACCAAAAATATTAAATCTAAAATTGTCATTTTTCTTTAATAATTCTTTTGCAATATCGAAAAAAAATATCGGATTATTTTCATTTTCAAGTCTACCTACAAAACTTATTTGAAACGGTTTTTTTAAAATTCTAGTTTTTGAATTATGTGGTAGGTTTATTCCATTATATATAATTAATGTTTTATTAAATCTCATCCACGGAAAATGTTCCATCCACCATTTTTTTGCAGAATTAGATCCAAAAATTAAGAAGTCTATATTTCTACATATTAATGAGAAAATAAAGGCTAAAAACATATTTCTAAAAGTTTTTTTTAATATCCCACTATGAATAGTTAAAATTATTTTATTTTTTTTCCTAAACTTTCTGAAAATAAAAAAGTATTTTATTAAAAAGACAAAATTTGTAATTATTAAAAAGGATTTTTTTTTATCAAAATTTATTAAATTATTTAAAAATTTCTTGTTTGAAAAATTATTTTCATTAATTTTTATTTTATGAACCTTAATTTTTTTATGAAAGTTCTCGAAGGTTTTTTTGGGATTTGGATCTAAGATTGTTACGTTCTTTTTTTTTTTTGCAAGATAATTAATATGGTCATTTAAAAATTGACTTGCACCGCCCCTGTATCCATCGGACAAAAAAATATATTCTGATTTTAAATTCATTCTATGCTTTCAAATTTAATACTAATTTTAAATAAAATGTTCTTAATTTTATTTTAAAATTTTTTGTCTTTATTTTTTTTATCTTTAAATAAGATTTTTGATATTTTTTTTCTTTAAATAAATTTATAGCTTCAGCATATTCTACCCACCAAATATTTTTTATATTGTATTTATTTTTTATTCTAGATATTTCAAATCTATATTTTTTTTTGAATTCGTGAATATTCTTAACAAATTTTTTTAATTTTTTATTTTTATCCTTGGATACATAATAACTTCCTAAACATTTATTAATTAAATAAAATTTATTTGTAATTTTTGCTATTTTGAGCCAAAGATCAAAATCTTCCCAGGCAATCAATTTTTTTTGACTTGAAAAATATTTTGCCTTCTTTAAAATTTTTTTTTTAACTACCACACTTGATTGAATTATATTATTGCCATTTAAGATTAGATCATCAAACTTAATTTTTTGATTTTTGATTTTATAATCATATAATTTTGATTTAAAAATTCTTATCGAGTCTTTATCAACATACATATTATGATGAATAAGGTCATACTTCTTTTTTTTGATTACCTTTAATGTCTCGTTTAATTTATCTGATGACCAATAATCATCTGAGTCTAAAAAGCATAACCATTCATTTTTAGATTTCTTAATTCCTAAATTTCTAGATTTGCCAATAACACCATGATTTGAAATTTTATAATATTTTATTCTATTATCCTGGATTTGCCTTAAAAATTGTTTTACTGAGTCATCAGAATTATTATCAATTATAATGAGTTCCCATTTTTTATATTTTTGATTTCTTACCGAATTAATAGCTCTTTCAAAAAATTTACATTTGTATATTGGTATTATAATCGAAAATTCAAAATTCATTATTTTTTACAAGTTAAGACCTAGTATAACTTTGTCATCTCTTACTTTTTTTTGTTTTGAAACAGTGAGAAAATTTCTTATTATACCTTCTATTTTAAATTTATTTTTTTTTAAAATTTTAATACTTGCTTTGTTTCTGTTGCTACAACCAGCGTATACTTTTTTTAAATTCATGTTATTTTTGATATATTTAATAGCCAGGTCAATACATCTAGTTCCAATACCCTTCGACCATAAATTCTTATTTCCTAAAAAATACATTAATTCACAATTTTCATTATCAAAATCTATGTTTCCAATTTCTATAACTCCTACAAAAGCTCCTTGATACTCAATTTTAAATAATAAATTGTCGTTTCTTTTTAATTTATCAAATAAATGTTTTTTTTGAGATGAAACTGTATGTTTCTTGAATCTTTGATTGCTAAATTTAGTTACTTCTTTATCATTAAGCCAAGATATCCACTCTTTTAGAATTTTAAGACTTATATCTTTTTTTTTGAAAAGTTTAATATTTGTTTTTTTTATTTTCATCAACTAGTCACTAAAAATTTTACTTATACATTACATTTTATATTTTTTTTTTCAGTTTCATTTTTATTATGTTCATTATCGATTAAATTAATTATTGTAGAACTTCCTCCGATTGATTTAAATTTAAACCATGTTTTTGGTGGTATAATTAAGATTTCTGGTATTTTACTATTTAAAGTAAGTTTAATTTTTTTTTTGAATTTGTAATCTGAAAGAGTAAACAAAATTTTACCTTTCAAAGATGTAATTAGGCATGTACTTTTTTTATGCAGATTCCAGCCTTTTTCCTTATTTTTTTTAATATCATTAAAATAAACTTCGCCAAACTTTTTAAAGAACTTATCCTTTTTACTAATATATTTTGTGATATCACCTAAATGATTTTTTATTTTTTTGAGCTTCAAAACTTTTAAATTCTTAATCATTTTTTTTTCAGGAAATCCTGAATTTGCTCATTTGTAATTTTACTAGCACTAAATTTTAATTGTTTAACTTTCTTATACCAAGCTGCAGTTAAAATTATACTTTCCTTCATTGATAATGTTGGGTTGTAATTTAACATAATCTTTGATTTTTTTATATTAAGTTGTAAATTTGCTTGCTCATAATATGATGATCCTTTAACTTTATAATTACCTTTTCCCCAGTAGTTTATAAATATGTTTACCACTTTCATTACAGAGGTGACTGTATTTGCCATAGGACCAAAATTATATGCTCCAGAGTATTTTTTTGGGTCATGTGAAAGTTTTTTTGCTAATAACAAATACCCATACAAGGGCTCCAAAACATGTTGCCATGGTCTATTAAAATTTGGATTTCTGATTATAATTTTTTTATTATTTAAAATAGACCTAACTATATCTGGAATAAGCCTCTTTCCTGACCAATCACCACCTCCAATTACATTACCAGCTCTTGCGCTTGATACTCCAATTCTTGATTTTAAAAAATAACTTTTTATATAACTATTAATTATAATTTCTGCTGATGCTTTTGATGCGCTATAAGGATCTTCTCCACCTAATACATCATTTTCTTTAAATCCTTTTGTAGAATTATTACTTTTATAACATTTATCAGAAGTGACACAAACTAGCGACTTTAATTTTTTTAGATCTCTTGAAATTTCAAGAATATTCAGAGTTCCTATGGTATTTACATTTATTGTTTCTTTTGGTGAGACATAGGATTCGAATATTAGTGGTTGAGCTGCTAAATGGAAAATCACGTCTGGTTCAACTGACTTAATGAATTTTTTTAACTTATTATAATCAGTAATATTAATATTCTTAAGACTGATCTTTTTATCAATCTCTAAATTATAAAATAATTTTTTATTTTTATTTGGATTATAACCTATGCCATAAACTTTTGCGTTTAACTGTAATAACATTGATGCAAGCCAAGAACCCTTAAAACCAGTTATTCCTGTTATTAATATTTTCTTGTTTTTATAAAACTTTTTTAATTTTTCCATGGTGCTTTTCCTTTAGCTAATAAAGAAATTAATAACTTCTTTTCCCTCATAGTATCCATACACTGCCAAAAGCCATTATGTTTATATCCAGAAAGTTGCTTTTTTTTAACAAGAGCAATCATTGGACTCTTTTCTAGGATTGTGAGATCATTCTTCAAAAATCTAAAAATCTCCTTGTTAAATAAAAAAAAACCTCCATTTATCCTTCCACTTTCAGCTTGAGGTTTTTCTTTAAAACTTGTTACTAAATTTTTGGAATGTTTTAATTCACCAAATCGCACTGTTGGCTTTACCATAGTCACTGTAGCCACTCTTTTATTTTTTATATGAAAATTGACCAATTTTTTTAAGTTTACATCTGAAACACCATCCCCATAAGTCAAAAAAAAAAATTTTTCATTCAATAAGTATTTTTTCGCTCTTAGAAGTCTACCACCTGTCTGTGAATTTTTTCCTGTGTATAATGTTTGAATATTTAAATTTTTGTAACCTGTCTGAAAATATTTTTTAATTATTGAACTCTTATATCCAGTTAATAATAGAAAATTTTCTATTCCATATTTTTTAAAAATATCAATAATATGGCAAACAATTGGTTTTTTTCCAATTTTAACCATTGGTTTTGGAATATTAACAGTTTCCTCAGAAAGTCTTGAGCCGTAACCTCCACATAATATTACAGCTTTTAATTTATTTAGATGCATAAATATTTATTATTCTAAAATACTTTCTTGTTATAAAGAAAATATCTAGTTTGAAAACCTATTTAATTTTTTGACCATCCACCACAAAAGCTGAGGCCATTAAAATTCCTTTCCAATTGTTTGGGTTTTCTAGCTTTAAAGACTTTTTTCTAAATTCCTTATCTAAATTTTCAAATAATGGTGGCAGATAATGGAAATGATAATAGTAAATACCATTTACTTTTATGTTTATTTTTTTTAATTCTGAATTAATTGTTAGGGGGTTATGTGAGCTAGAATATACTTTTTCATCATCAATATTCTTAACTTTTATATTTTTTCTTTTATGAAATCCTTTTATGAGCTTCTGAAAAAAAAATTTAATTTTGGGAGTTTTTTTGTCTAATTCATAAAAATTTGAGAAAAAATTTACACTATAATCATTAAAGGTTGCAATATTAAAAAGTTCATTTCGTAAAGAAAAAATAATTCTTCCATTCTTTCTTAATTTACTTGTTTGAGTTTTTAATGTTTTTTGAAAATTTTTAGAATAGTAGAATGTGCCCATGCCTAAAATACAATCTACTGATTTTTTTTTGATCCTTTTTGGTTTTTCAAAATTATCTTCATAAACTAAGTTGCTATTAAGTTTATTTTTTTTAAGATTTTCTTTTGCCATTGTAACCATATTTTTTGCCTTATCATATCCAATGATATTAAATCCTAATTTCTTAATTTTAATTAATGGTTTTCCAGTACCACAGCCAGCATCGATTATTTTTTTTGGTTTGTATTTTTTTAAAAGATTTATAAAAATGTCTAAACGTTTTGCATTTGCAGGATAAATCTTATTTAAATTGGAATTTTTTTCATACATTGTTGAATAAGACTTTACGTTTTTAAGTTGATTAAAAAAATTATAAGATTTTTTTTTCATTATAATAAAATTTTTTCTTTTTTTAGAACATTATAAATTTTTTTTCCTTTATCCAGTTTTATGTTTGTATATTTACATATGTCTTTAAGGGTATTTTTTCCATCTGCGTACTGAAGAAAATCCAAATAATTTTTAAATGTATTTTTGATGTTTTTTTTAGAAATATTTGGATATAACTTTCTTTTTGACATTTGAGGTTCACATAAAAAAGAATTTTTTGGATAGATTTCTTTTAATAAATTGTTAATTGCATTTTTTGCAACATTAAATCCACCTCTCACTCCTTTCAATGTTACTAATTCAAAATTATCTAGTGAAGTATGGTATTCTGGGTAATCCCAATATTTAGTTCTAAAGATTGATGAAATGTTTAAATCTATTCCTGGTGAATTATATTGCCTTTCATCTGAACCTCTGTTTAAAAATGAGTAAACCTTGTAATTTTTTATTTTCAATTGTTTATATGCTTTTATCAAAGCAAAATCTGATGGGGAGTTTTTGTACTTTGAAAGCATACAAGAGTGCTGTCTATCATCCCCTATGCAGGTCAAATTGTAGCCACCTAAAACAAAATTTTTTAGTTTTTTTAAATTTTTTGATAAATATGAAATTGAGCCAATAGTTTCTGGTATAAAAAGAAACCTTAAAGAATATTCAGGTTTTTTTTTCTTTTTAAAATATTCAATCAAGCTCATAGCAACTATTGGTCCACTGAGTTCATTATTAGCCATAGATGGATGACAAATATAAGTAGACACCAAAATTTCTTGTTTTTTTTTTCCTTTTATTAAAAGTTCACCCAAAGATAAATTTCCATTTTTTTTAAAAGAAGATTTAATTACAACTCTAAATTTATCTTTTTTATTATATTGTTTACTAAATTTTTTAAAAAAATCATAAGTTATGCAAAAACCCCAATTTAAATTATAATAAGAGGTTACATATGGAATTGCATACTTTTGATTTCGTATATAATGAAATTTTTTTATTAATTCATCTTTAGAAATTAACTTATTTATTGGTATAGAATATCCCACTAAATGAAGATTATTAATCTTAAAATCGATAATTTTTTTATTATTTGGATCTAGAACATAAGCATCACTAATATTCCACTCATTCGGTATTTTCCAATCAAAAACTTTTTGACCTGACTTAAAGTTAATAATTTTAAGATCTTTATATTTCTTTTTAATTAATTTTAAAGTTTTTTGAATTCCTTGACCAGTTATACTTCTGCATATGTCAAAAAGTTCATCCTTAGCGAAATAATAATTTTTTTTAATACTCATGTTATGTTAATTTTTATAATTCTTTTTTAAAATTCTCTCAACTTTTAAAACATCTCTAGGATTGTCTACGGCAATTGACTTATCAGACATCTTTATCATTTTTACATCAAGGCCTAATTCTAGAAATCTCATTAATTCACAATCTTCCATACTCTCAAGAATAGTTTTCTTTTTAATTGATGAAAATATTTTTAAAGATAATCGGGGCATTGAATAAATACAAACTTGTCTCCAAGCTTTTATAAATTTTTTTTCTTTTGTGGTGGGTATAGCGGCCCTAGATTGATAAAGTAATCTTCCATCTTTTCTAAACACAACTTTTGGAATGTGACCAGAATAAAATAACTTTTTATCTTTAATTTCAGTATATCCATTTATTATTTCTTTTGGATATTTGGATGCATACTTAATTAATTTTTTTAGATCTGACGGATTGCATATTGGCTCATCTCCTTGTACATTTATATAAAAGTCAGCTTTAATCTTTTTTGCAACTTCAGCAACTCTATCAGTCCCTGTTAAACACTTTTTTGAAGTCATTAAAAAATTAATGTTTTCTTCAGAGCAAAAATTTGCTATTTTTTTATTCTCAGTTGCAACAATAATTTTTTTTTTATTTGCTACTTTTAAGCATTGCAAATAAGTCCTTTTTAACATCGGAACACCCAATATTTTTATCAAAGGCTTTCCAGGAAATCTAGATGATTTAAATCTGGCAGGAATTACAATTAAAAAATTTTTATTAATTTTCATTATACTTTAAGGAAAAAGATTAGTAACCTAGCTACTGTAGTTATTGATGATTTTATTTTTTTCAAAAAATTTTATTATAATTTCAATTATAATTGCATATATACAAGTCGATAATAAATTATTTGTATAAAATGGAATTGCCATGATGTATGTAGTCAGGAAACCCTCAAAAGTATATCCATAATATCCGGTTGCCCACACACCAAAATTGCTTAGAATAAAAAATATTAAAGAAGAACTAATCACGCCAAAAAATCTCCAATAAATATTTATTTTGAAATGTTTTGATATAATTCCAATGAGAAATATACTTCCCCAAGTAAAAAACAAAACTTGGTGAAAACCAAAATAAAAATCTGTTATTATAAAGCTTGCCAAAACTGCTGGTATGAAGTTTGTTCCAAAAACTAATGGTATATAAAATGATAAAGCTATTAAATTAGTAAAATTTGGTGGATGAGGAATAAAACGGCTAGCGGCTAAAGCAACAAAGATACCAATTGATATTTTTAAATAATTCATTGTTCTTAATTTAATTTACTAAGTAATTGATTGCAAGTTACATCTTTTAGCTTGCGATCAATTATAATTTTTAAAAATTAGTATTTTCTTCTAAAACCAAAACTTACTGCTCTTCCATCTTGAGAGTAAGTTCCTGGTTTTTCATAACGTTCATTTAGTAAATTTGTAAAATTTAAAGAAAGCATATTATCGTATAAATCTTTTCTAATTGACATTTCTACTAAATCTACACTTTTTACAAAAGAATTTTTTGATCCAGTCCAATCTATATGATCACCTATGTGTCTATAACTTAAATTTAGATTAAATGGACCATACTCGGTTAAATTAAATTTTTTAAAATAATCAAAACCATAAGATAAATCAGGCCTTCTTGAATTTGCTCCACCACTAGTTGTTCTACTTTTTGCAAAGTGTGAAATAAATGAGATATTTTGATCCCTGCTACCAAGATTTAACTCACTCTCAAGACCTTCTTGATTTGTGTCACCAGTTAAATTTGTTGAACCATTTATTCTATTAGAAATTGTTGTTCTATAAGCAGTGGAATTAAAGCTAATATTATTTGAATAGTTGTACTCACCATAAAGTTCATTAGTTTTACTTTTTGACGGATCTACGCTTTCACTACCAGTATGAAAATTTGATGACCCAAAGAATTCATAAAGACCAGGATTTTTTAACCCTGTAGAGTGAGTTGCGCTCAATCTAAATTTATCCAAAAGTTGTGTAAAATTAATCTTATATGTTTGGTTTTCATCTGTTATCTTATGATAATCATTTCTAGCATGAAGTGATAATATTTGATTTTCATTAAATTTATAACCAGTATTTGCAAAAGTTCCCAAGTTGCTTACATGACCTTTTGATTGTGATGTATATGATTGAGTTTCGAAATTAGCCCAGTCATATTTATATTCATTTCCAAAACCGTACGAAATTTTGTCATTAATTATTAAGTCTCTTTCTCCTTTTACAGTTATGGTTTCACTATAATATTTATCTTTATTGCCTAAAACATAATATTTTCTGTCATAATTATGATAATGAAACATAAAATTATCAAGTGAATTTTCAGTTTTTCGTTCAATACCTGTTTGTAGAGCATACATTTTATTGTCAGCTGTAACAGATTCTTCTTGTGTAGCAGATGAGTCGTAATCAGATTTAGTGTCTCTATAGTAAAAAGTTGATTTAAATTTTAAATTATCTTTTAACCACTTACTTCCATTTAAATTAACTTGATAATTTTTAGTTCCATCATATTCATGACCTTTAGCTATAGCACTATTAGTTTTACTCTGATTGGCTGCTCCTTTAAAGTTTAGGTGCCATCCATTATCGGTAATTTTTGTTGTATTGTAGTCTATTGAATTATTTTTTGGGCTAAAACCATTTACAGAATAACTAGTTGTATAATCAATATCTGTTACAAAATTAATTGCTCCTCCAATTGCATCTGGTCCAAAATGTGCACCATTAGATCCTTTGTAAACTTCTATCTGCTGAATGGTTTGTACAAAATCTTGACCAAATTCAGCCATTCCATTAGTTACTGATTGATCATTAATCGCAATACCATTTAATAGTATAAGTGTATGATTTGACTCTGACCCTCTTATAAAAATAGCTGATTGTTGTCCTTTTTGTCCTGATTGATAATAATCTAAACCTGAAACTTTTTTTAATAAATCCAAAGTACTTACAGCCCCCGACTGAATAATTTGTTGCTTGGTAAAAACTTTTTTAGCTACATTCTGGGCATTATAAGAAGAGGTGTTAGGTGTTTTGCTAACAGTTGTGCATGGAACACCATTATTATTGGTCCATTTGCAATTTTCTAATGAAAGGGCATCTAAAGAAAAGGTTAATAATATTAATATAAATAATAGTCTTATATGTAGTGTTTCATTCAGCATACGACACATCCAATGTTAGGTCTCATATAAAATATGAAACTAATTAGTTAATGCCGATGCTAACTAAAATTGTAGAACTAGACTTTTCCTGGCCATCATTCAACACCGGGCTAGATTGGGTGGCGCTCCGACTTTACGGTTGCAGGTACAGCCAATGAATTTAACACTGATTTCCCACCATGCATTTCAATCTAAATTAATAATATATTATATTTGCAATAATGACAATATCAGATCTCTATATTATTAAAGATCCATTTTTTTTCTTAAGTTTATAACTGTAAACGCCTTCAGAAAGTTTTGTTGATCTCAAATTTTTCCATAATTTTAAATTAAAATTATCAAATATATTATTATCACAGATTTGAATAACTTTTACATTATTTTCAAGAGCTTCTATTAACGCTCCTGTTGGCCCTATAAAAAAAGAAAAAATTTCTTTTGATGATTTAGAAAATTTTTTTTTATTCTTTTTTATAATCTTTTGAATTTCAGTTTTATATAAAAATTTCTTTGTAATTGATCTAAACCTTGGGTGAAACTTTATTTTTGGGGTACAAAAAATTTTTTTTGAAGATATTAAAAAATTATCTAAATTTAATAGAATATTATCAAAATTGATTACATCTATAGGAAAATAGATGTGAGGTGTTTTTTTGAAAAAGCCCTTTTTAAATCTTTTAGATTTTATAACTTTAACTTTTTTTGACTGCCAATTTAAATAGTTTTTGAAAAGTGCCAGCTGTTCATAACTATATACATTGATTTCATCTATAAATTCTTTTTCATAGTTATAATAATTAATTGGATAAGGTGATGGAATAGATGAAATAAATGCTCGTGTTTTTATTTTTTTGTTATTTTTTTTTATAAACTTCACTATTCCATCTTGGTAATTTTGCCCTTCATAAATAAAATTACAATTTTTAAAATCAAGATTTTCTAGTATAGAATTCAATCTATTCTTAAATTCAGCATCAAATAAGTTTTGCCAATTAAAATTAATTATTAATTTTAAAGGATTATAAAAGTTTTTAAAAAAATATATAAGAAACTTAAAATAATTACTTAATAAAAATTTATAACTATAAGAATATATAATAATATTTTCACCTATATTTTTTGGAACTTCTTCTAATGTATTTACAATTAAAAATAAATCATTTTTTTTTTGAGATGAAATCTTAAAAAAATTATCATTATAATTTCCATTTTTTTCGAAATTTTTTTTTTCACCCCAAGTTATAAAAATGTTTTTAAATTTTTTTTTTGTTATTGATTTATAATAAACTTTCGAAGAAAAAATTTTAAGGGTATTGTTAAAATTTTTTAGATTAAAAAAAAAAAGTTTTATATAATTTGCATTTGTTCGAAAAATATTCAATCCTAAGCAATTTTGTGATAAATTAAAATAAACAGATTTAAAATTTTTTTTTTTTTTAATTTTAAAAAAGTTTGGAGAATTGTTTTCTCTATATTATTTTGATGATAATTGGGAAAATATTCCATATCTTAAGATTTTATAAACTCCTAATTTTACTTATCATTGTTTAGTTCATACTTTTCCCAAACATATTTAAATGATTTTATTATTCTTTTAATATCATCATCATTTAAATCATATAAACATAATAAAAAACCAAAAAAAGTTTTTTCATGGAGTTTTTCTGCTACAGGACAAATACCTTTTTTGTAAATAAATTTTTTTTTGGTTAAATTCCATGGATGTCCTTTGTTTCCATATGCAATTTTTTTCTGAAAAATTGGCAGTTTATGAACTATAGAATATCCTTCAATTAGGCCTGTCAATCCTGTTGATCTTAAATAATTAATTAATTTTCTTCTTGATATTTTAATTATTGAAGTATCAATTTGTAATGGCAACAAATAAAAAACATTAGAGAAATCTTTAATTTCTGATGAATTTACTGTTATCAAACCTTTTAAAGACTCTATACCGTATATAATTTTTTTTGCAGTTTTAATTCTTTTAATTAAAATTTTATTTAATTTTTTTAATTGTTCAATTCCTATTGCTGCCTCAATTTCATTCATTCTAAAATTATATCCAACCATATTAACTAATTCTTTTTTTTTAACATTTTGTTTTTGAATAGCCTCAGCATGATTTCTGATATACGCCACCTTAAGGTAAAATTTTTTATAATTAGTTATTAGTATTCCACCCTCACCTGTATTTATATGCTTATGGTAATTTAAGCTAAATCCACCCATATGACACTTAGTACTAGAAAATTCTCCATTTATTTTTGATCCAGGCGCTTGTGCTGTATCAGAAATTAATATTAATTTTTTTTTCTTAGCAAGTTTAAATAATAGATCTTGATCAGAAGATCTCCCAAATATATCTACAGATATTATTGCTTTTGTTTTTTTATTAATCAATCTTTCTACACTTCGAATATCTAAATTATAAGTTTTTGGATCTATGTCTGCAAAAACTGGTATCGCAGACCAATGAATTATCGCCATAGCAGTTGCACTCATTGTCCATGGAGTGCATATTACTTCATCCCCCGGATTAATATCACTTGCACCAACTGCAGCTATTAATCCTGATGTCCAAGAGTTAAATGTTAATGCATACTTCACATTAAATTTTTTTTTTATCTCTCTTTCAAATTCTAAAACTTTTTTTCCACCAAAAATATTCCCCTTTCTTGAGGCTAAGTAATCAGATAAAACTCCTGTTTTTAAAACTTTGTTGACAGATTTTATTTCATCGCTACCAATAGTATTGAATTTTTTAAATGGTTTATTTATTATTTTTTTAATCATATTAAACAATTTTTTTTATTAATTTTTGATTTTTTAATTCATCATAAATATTTGTTAAAAAAATTTTTTTACCTTTTAGTTTAAGTTCTAAATTTTTGTAAACTTCTTTAAATTCAGAATTACTTTTAAACTTTTCTGACTTTTCTAAAATTAAGTCATTATACTTTTTATAAGAATTTACTTTTTTTATTTTGAGATAATTTATTTTTTTTTCATTTTCAGTTATATCAATTATCTTTTTTGAAAAAATAAATTTAAGATTAAATAAATAGAAATCTTTAGAATTTCCAGTATTTACACTTATATTAACTTTTCCACTTTTAAGTAAGAAAGAATAACTAGGGTCATTTTGTTGATAGTCAAAAATAGGTTTACTTTTTGCGACAAAACTTAATTTTCCCAGTAAAAAATGAAGTAAATCAATCAAATGAGAGCCATTATTTATTAAACCTTTATTATATTCAGCTGTAATAGATCTTAACTCACCAAATTTTTTTCTTTTTATATTTTTTTTTAATTTTGCATAAAAAAGATTAGACCTTCTATTATAATTAATTAACAAATCTACATTTTTTGGTTTTTTTTTTTATTATCTCTTTTATATCAAATATATTATTGCTTACTGGTTTTTCACACAAAATAAGGTTCGGTTTTAAATCGAAAATTTTTAACAAAGATTTTTTATGAATATTTGTAGGTGTACAAATTATTGCTAGATCGATTTTATTTTTTATTATTTGAGATAAATTTAAGTATGTATTTTTAATCGACCATTTCTTTCTGAATTTAATAAGATTTTTTTTATTTTTATCAACACATGAGATTAAGTTGAAAAAAGTGCTATTTTTTAGGGCTTTTGCATGACTATTGATTTTCGATCCAATCACTTTTTCATTTAATCCTGCTATTTTACCACACCCAACTATGATAACTTTTTTTTTATTTTTCATTTCATGTAGTTTACATTTTTGATTATCTATTTATATTAAAAATAAACAATAATATTATTAAATTAATTACTTAATAAATGATAAATTCTGTAATCAAAAGAAGAAACCCAAAAGATTTTAAGGTTCTTATGTTGTATCCTAATTTACATATGAGCGCTTTAATGCCTCAATCGATTGGAATATTTACTGCATTATTAAAAAGAGAGGGTTATCAACTAGACTTGTTTGATTGTACTTATTACGAGGATATTGACTCATTATTATTAGGTAAAAATACCAATGAAGAAAAAGTTGCTAATCGAAATGTTGCAAAATACGATAACAAAGAATGGATAGAAAAAGGTGTAAAACCAAAAAATAATATAGTTAAAGATTTTCAAAAAAAAGTTGAAAATTTTAATCCAGATATAATAATTGTCTCTGTATTAGAAAGTACCTTCTATTTAGCTATTGATTTACTTAAATCGATACCCAAAAAAAATAAGAATTATAAAACTTTATTTGGTGGTGTTTTTGCAACTTATGCAGCTGATAAAGTAATTAAATTTGAAGAAGTTGATTATGTTTGCAGGGGAGAAGGTGAAGGAGCAGTCGTTGAATTATGCAAAGCTTTAGTTAATGGCGATAGGATCGATAAAATTAAAAATTTTACTTTAAAAGATAACGGTAATATTTTTAGAAATCAAATGAGATTGCCAGTTGATATTAATGATGTGCCTATTCCTGATTGGGATTTATTTGAAGAAGGTAGTTTATATAGACCTATGCAAGGAAAAATATGGAGAGCCGTTGGACTTGAAACTCAAAGAGGATGTCCTTATACTTGTACTTTTTGTAATTCTCCATCAAACAACGTAGTTTATAAAAATGAAACTAGTTCAAAATTTCACAGAAAAAAAAGTATTAAAAGATTAAAACAAGAACTTGATTTTCTTGTAAAAAAATATGATCCAAATTTAATTTATTTCGTAGTGGATACATTTTTAGCAATGTCAAACCGAGAATTTGATGAGTTAAAAGAACTTTATTCAGATTATAAGATACCATTTTGGATGAACACAAGAGCAGAGACAATTACAGAATATAGGGCAAAAGGACTTGAAGAAATGAATATGTTAAGAATGAATATAGGTATTGAGCACGGCAATTATAATTATAGAAGAGAATATTTAAAAAGAAATGTTAAAGATGAAGTTCAGATTAGAGCATTCGAAATAGCTAGCGAACATAAATATACATCATGTGCAAATAGTATTATTGGTATGCCTGATGAAACAAGAGATTTGATATTTGACACAATAAAATTTGTAAGAAAACTTCCTGATAACATAGACGCAACAGGTGCATTTATCTTTGCACCCTATCACGGTACTCCATTAAGAGAATTTGCAATTCAAAAAGGATATATTAATGATGATGAAATTTGTTCACTTTCAAATACGAGTCAAAGCATGCTAAGAATGCCAACAATCTCAAGAGATGAGATACAGGGATTGGCAAAAGTTTTTAGTTTATATGTGAAATTTCCTGAAAATAGATGGAATGAAATTAAAATTGCTGAGAAGGATGATAAACAGGGAAATGAAATGTTTATTAAATTAGGAAAAGAATTTGATGAAAATTACAGAAACTACAAAGCTAGTGCTCTTGATCTTCATGATTAACTAATAAATCATTTAGTGTTATTAAATAATTGTCTAAAATATCTAATCTTTTATTCAACTGTTTAATATACTTTTCCTCCAAAAGTCTAAAATTTTTCTGATCTAAATTATTTAATTGAATATTATCAATTTTTTTTAAACAATCTTCTTTTGAATATGTAATATTTGGCAGTTTCATTTCCGAATATATCGTTTGATTTTCTTGAAGGTAATCTGTTATTAATAATTTTTTATTTAGATACAAAGCATCAATAATTATACTTGTACCGAACCCTAATATAACATCATGACTAGATATTAATGATGGTGTTCTTATATTTGAAGCTAAGTTAACACCATGATTTTTAATGAAATGATCAATCAGGTCATTAGCTTTATCATCATATTTATTATTTTTTTTTCTTATATGAGGTTTAAGTGTCAACTGATTTGGATATTTCAATACTAATGATTTTATAAGGTCAAAAGTATCATCAATATTTACTTTAAAAGACCAGTGTGGAAGTAAAAATAAAATTTTTTGTTCACTTTTTACATTTTTTTCAAAATTTTCATAATTAAAATTTATCCATTTTTCTGAATATCTGGGAGTTCCCCAAACTCTAATTTTTTTTTCATCAATGCCTAAGTTAATAGTTCGTAATTTTGTAATTTGGTTTTCAACAATATAATGATCGTAAATATTGTGATTTGAAAAAATTTTTTTTAATTTAGTTGTGTTTTGTAAATCTTTTTTTAATTGATAATTTGTATCTTCATTTAAATAAAAATTAAAACCATGTGGCATAGCGATAGTACTTATCCCAAAAAATTTTGAAGGTAAAATATGATGAGAAAATTCCCCCCATTGATAAAAGATAAAATCCACATCTAACGTTTTAAGTTTAGAGATTTTTGTTATAATTTTAGAAAAAAATTTACAAATAATAGAATTGGGTTTTGAAAATATATCATATACATTTTTAATACAAAAATTCATAATTCTTATAAAAAAAAGATTAAATCTATTCTCAAAGTATTCATGATTTTGAACAATTCTAAAATTTTCAAAATTTTGGAAATATTTTATCCTTAAATCATTTTTGTAATTATAATTACCTAAAAAATAGATATTAACTTTATGTTTGTTTATTAAAAGATACCAAATTAAGGATGAAAGATGGTCTAGGCTATTTTCATTTGTTAGATGTATTAATGTTTTCAAAGTTTTCATAAAGATATTTTCTTTAGTAAAGTTTTTTGAGGAAAAAATTTTTCTCTAATTAAAGATATAGTAAATTGAACCTTTTTACTTTCAAACCAAATATTTGGATTTTGCCAGTTCTCATTAATATGTTTCGAGGCTTTAAGAGGATCTTCAAATAAAATTTTGCATTCTTTCATTTTTTTTAACACAGAATTTACAGAATTGTGTCGTTTATAAAATTTTTTATTAAAAATAATAATAAAAGGTTTTTTTGATAAAACTGCTTCAATTAAAGTAGTTTCAGGATAAGTTAAAATTAAAAATTTAGCGTTTAAAATAAATTTTTTGCTGTCCTTTTTAGTATATATAATTTTGTTGCCAAACTTATTCTCATAATGTTTTTTAAAACTAAATCCATTTGGCAGTTCTTTTATTTTTATCAAAGTCTTATCTCTTATTTTTGTAGATAAATTTTGAATTAAATTTGAAGTTAATTCATAAGTTTCAAGACATTGTGACGAAGTTGCATAAAATTGAACTCTGTAATTCCACATGGGAGTTTCTCCACAAAAGATGCAACAATAATTTCCTAATTCTTTTGGAAAAGAATTAAATTTTATATAATAAGGGTTTAGATCAATTAATTTTTGATTTTTCTTTAATGGTTTATAAAAAGTATATTTGCAACTAAATAATTTTTCTTCAAAATAAAATAATTCTTTAAAAGCAGGAAGCGAACCCCCATGTTCAAAAAGATATATTTTTTTCTTATTATTTATCAGACTCGCTATATAAAATTTATCACTCAAATCATTAAAATGAGAAAATGATGTATAAATTTTGTCGTAATTTTTTCTTTTTATTGATTTTGAATATAAAAAGTTAAAATTTTCTAAATAAACTTTTGGAAGGTAATTCGAAATATTATTCCAAAAAAAATTTTCAAAATTTTTTTTATAACTCAAATTTTTATCTATCAAACTTTTAAAAATAATTCTTTTTTCCGGCTCGTCATATGTGTCTATAAAAAAATTATTTATTTTTTCTAAATATTTCAAACCAAAGTCAATTTTTTTCGTATCAAAATATTTTTTATAACTCAAAA
>MDSV01243990.1_pt1 | contig 26326 bp, 21 predicted proteins | sample 810851 | NCBI WGS metagenome assembly MDSV01 (sample SAMN05326640, study PRJNA326480) | marine metagenome | isolation source: seawater | place: Atlantic Ocean: North East | collected 2012
AGAATTAATTTTACCCTCTAATGAGCCTGGATCTTCAATTATGCCAGGTAAAGTAAATCCAACTCAATCAGAAGCAGTTACCATGGTATGCGTTAAAGTAATTGGCAACCACAATGGGATAACTATGGCAGGTTCACACGGTCACTTTGAATTAAATGTTTTTAAGCCATTAATTATACACAATATTTTACAATCAATTGAAATCATGTCTGACTCAACTAAAGGATTTGCTCTTTATTGTGTGAAAGGAATTAAAGCTAATAAAAAAAGAATAAAATACTTGTTAGATAATTCTTTGATGATGGTTACCGCTTTAGCTCCAATGATAGGTTATGATCAAGCTGCAAAAATTGCAAAACTTGCACATAAGAATGGCACTTCATTGAAAAAGGAAATTGTTCAATCCGGAATTATAAGTGAAAAAGAATATGATAAAATTATGAATCCAATTTTGATGACTAAACCTAAATAATATTATTAATAAATTTCATTAAAAAAATTAGTAAATCTTTTAAAATCAAATATATTAATAATATTATTTCCAATAATTAACTTTTCAAATAATATTTTATAATTACTGTTAGCTTCGCTTGAAAAGATTTGATCTTTATTTTTTTGTATTTTATTAAAATATATTTTATTAGATGAAATATTTAAATATCCATCAACAAATAAATTCATTGGCTTGATATGGTTTTTTTTATCGACATTAAAAATTTTAATAAATTTTTTGTGATCGAATACATCTATTTTAGCTATAAAATTAAATTTTTGATATCCTTCATATTCAGAAAAATCACCATTTAAATTAAAACTACCCCAAGGAAATTCTACGACTGAATTATTTAATTTTATTTGACCATTTTTTGAAGATAATTTTACAAGCATATTATTTATAGAACTTTTTTTAAATTTTTCTTTTTTATAAACTAAATTAATCTTCCCATTAAACTTCTTCCTATTCTTAGATAAATCAAAAATTTTGGATATTAAATCTTTATCGTTAAATTTATTAAAATTTACGTTTTTCAGATTAAGGTTTAAATCAAAATAAAAAAAGGGTTCTGTGGTAATATTGCCATCAAAAGAAGTTTGCAAAAATTTATTTCTAAAAAAAGAATTAGAAATCTTAATCTTTTCATCACTTTCAAAATAAAATTTAAATTTGTTATTCAAAATATTGGCTTCTACTTGTCCACTTAAATTTTCTAATCTAGCCCTGTCATCAAAAATTATGTTTGTATCTATTCCTAGTTTAGGGATCTTTAATGTTAATTTTTTATTTAATTTATTTAGGAAGGTTAAATATGTTTTGTATCCTGAAATTAAAGTATTAATTTCTAAATTATTTTTTTTTTTTAAGATTAAAATTTTCAAATTCTAAAATAATTTTATCTTTTTCTTTTATAAATAATTTTGCATCATTAAGAGAGATTTTATTTTCAATTTGATTTATTTGATTAATTTTTTTTTTTAAATTTTCTTTTTTTAAAAAAAATTTAGAGCTAACTATATTTATATTTTTTATTTTTAAATTTTCGAGATTATAAATTTTCGAAATATCTAAGATTATTATTAAATTTTTCGCAGTTCCCCTCAAATCAATTTCTGGAAAAATTATTTTTGAATTTTTAATAATCAATCTTGGTGATGGAAAAATATTATATGAAATACTATTTAATTTTTCCACTTCAATTCCATAACTATGATTTAAACCCGTTTGTAAAAAATTTATTTTTTTTTCATAATTAAGAAGTTTGGGAACACTCAAGTAAATAATGCCTGAAAGAACTAAAATGAAAATACTATACTTAAAAAATAAAATTGATTTAATTTTAGATTTTACAACTAGGAAATTTTTAACTTTATTAATCATTTATATATTTTGGTAAGTAGTATATAACAACTAAATTACTCAATTATGGATTCTATAAATAAATTATTAGAAAATTTAAACAAGGACCAAAAGGAAGCTGTTTTAAATACCGAAGGCCCTAATCTTATTGTTGCGGGAGCTGGCTCAGGTAAAACGAAAGTTTTAACAACTAGATTAGCTTACATTATTAATGAAAAAAAAGCTTGGTCTAGTCAAATTCTATGTGTCACTTTTACAAATAAAGCTGCTAAAGAAATGCAAAATAGAGTTATGAGTTATGTTTCCGGTAATAAAAATTCAGTGCCGTGGCTTGGAACTTTCCATTCTATTAGTGTTAAATTTTTAAGAAGACACGCTGAGGCCTTGGGGTATAAAAGTAATTTTACAATTTTAGATACCGATGATCAAAAAAAATTAATAAGAAAAATTTGTAAAGCTGAAGAACTTGATGCAAAAAAATTTTCACCACAATTAATTATGGCTTTAATAGACAAATGGAAAAATAAAGGTCTTCTTCCAAAAGATGTGAATTCAAAAAAGTTTAATACATTCGAAAAACCTATATTAAAAGTTTATGAAATCTATCAAAATAAAATTAAAGATCTAAATGCTTTTGATTTTGGAGATTTAATTCTCTTTTGTGTTAAACTTTTTGAAAATCATAAGGATATAAGAGAAATTTATAAAAAAAATTTCAAATATATACTTGTGGATGAGTTTCAAGATACAAACTTCATTCAAAATAAATGGCTAAATTTATTGGTAAATGAAAATAAAAATATATGTTGTGTAGGTGACGATGATCAATCTATTTATAGTTGGAGGGGTGCAGAAATTAAAAATTTTTTAACATTTGATAAAATTTATCCTGAATGTAAAGTTTTCAAATTAGAGCAAAATTATAGATCTACAAAAAATATACTGGATACTGCATCTGCTTTAATATCCCATAATAATAGCAGAGTTGGGAAAAAGTTATGGTCTTCAGGAAGTCAGGGTGAGCTTGTTAAATTAAATTGTTATCAAACTGGTAAAGAAGAGGCAGAGAATATAAGTGATCTAATAGAACACAAAATAAAAAAAAAATACTCACTTAACAATGTTTCTATTTTGGTAAGAGCTATTTATCAGACTCGAGAGTTTGAGGAAAGATTTTTAAAAGTTGGTATTGGATATCGGGTTCTAGGAGGAATAAAATTTTACGAAAGAGCTGAAATAAAAGACGCTGTAGCGTATTTAAGAATAATTAATCAAAAGTACGATGATTTAGCTCTCGAAAGAGTTATTAATTCTCCTAAAAGAGGAATTGGAGAAAGTACTGTAAATCAAATTTATTCATTTGGAAGCACAAATAAATTATGTTTTGAAGACTCGATAATTAAACTTTTAGAAAAAAATCAGTTTAAACCTAAAATTAAGAGTAGCATTTCACAAATTATAAATTTGATAGGTAAATGGAGAGTAAACATAAAAAAGATGAAACATTATGACCTTTTAAAATTAATTTTAGATGAGTCAGGATATTCTAATATGTTAAAAAATAAAAAAGATTTAGAAAATGAAAACAGATTAGAAAATTTAAAAGAACTTATTAGAGCAATGCAGGACTATGAAAATTTACAAAGTTTTTTAGAACATGTTGCTTTGGCGACTTCTATAGATCAAGAGTGGGAAGGTGAAAAAATAAATTTAATGACCATGCATGCTGCAAAAGGTCTTGAGTTTGATGTTGTTTTTTTACCAGGTTGGGAGGAGGGACTTTTCCCGCATCAAAAGTCATTGGAAGAAAAAGGCGACATGGCTTTGGAAGAGGAAAGAAGATTAGCTTATGTCGGAATTACAAGAGCTAAAAAAGAGGCATTCTTATCTTTTGCAATGAAAAGAGCTTATCATGGAGATTGGATTGATACTCTTCCGTCCAGATTTGTAAATGAAATACCTGAAGTAAATGTGGAGAAAAATGAAAACTCAAACATAAAAGAAAGAGATGATTTTGAATTTAATCAAGATGCTGAAATAGAATTTGATGAAGGGTACAGAAGTCCAGGTTGGGAAAGGTTTAAGAAGAATAAATTACTAAAGTGAAAAAAATAAAAGAAATAAAAAAGTTAATTTTACAACATAATCTAGATGGATATCTGGTACCTAAAAATGATGAATTTTTTGGTGAATATGTCAGTGAAGAAAAAGATAATTTAAAATATATATCTAACTTTACAGGATCTTTTGGTTTAGCAATAATTTTAAAAAAAAAGAACTACTTATTTGTAGATGGAAGGTATACTTTACAAGCTAAAATTCAAAGTTCAAAAAATTTTAAAATTATAACTTTCCCCCAAGAATTACCAAAAAACATATTTAAAAAAAAAATATTAAATATTGGATTTGATCCAAAGATTCATACTCAAAAAATGCTTGATTACTTTTTTTTTAACTCTAAGTGTAATTTGGTACCAGTAAATTTTAATTTAATAGATAAAATAAAAAATAAGAAGAAAATTATTAAACCTAAGCCATTTTTTATATTAAAAAATAAAGACTCAGGATCAAATTATCAAAATAAGATAATAAAACTTGCAAAAATTTTGAAGAGAAAAAAAGTAGATATTCAGTTTATTTCAGCTCCTGAAAATATAGCTTGGTTGTTAAATTTGAGGGGCAATGACTCAAAATTTTCTCCTTTGCCAAATGCTTATTTTTTTATAGATAAAGAAAAAAATTGTTTTCTATTTTGTGACCTAAGAAAGATAAATAAAAATATCAAGTTAACTCTGAAAAATATCAGATTTATTGATATAAATTTTACTTACATATTTTTCTTGAAGATAAAAAATAAAAAAATAATTGTAGATAAAAATACTTGTTCAATTTTTTTTAAAAACATATTAAAAAAAATAATCAAATAATTGAAGAGCCTGACATTATTAATAATTTAAAATCCATTAAGAATAAGATAGAAATTAAGAATACTATTAAATCACATATTTATGATGGTGCAGCTTTAACTAAATTCTTATTTTGGTTAAAGAATAACTTTAAGAGAAAAAAAATTTCAGAAATTTCAGCACAAAATAAATTATTTAGCTTTAGAAAAAAAATTAAAACTTTTAGATCTTTAAGTTTTCCTACTATCTCAGGCTCTGGTCCTAACGGAGCTATCATTCATTATAAAGCTACAAAAAAAAGTAATAGAAATTTACAGAAGGGAGATTTATATTTAATCGACTCTGGAGCTCAATATAATTTTGGCACTACTGACGTTACAAGAACAATCTCTCTTGAAAATAAAAATAGTTATATTAAGGATATTTTTACCAGAGTTTTAAAAGGTCATATTGCTGTTGCAAATTATAAATTAAATAAAAGAACTTATGGCTCTCAAATTGATTTTGTGGCGAGAAAAGCTTTAAAAAAAATAAATTTAGATTATCCGCATGGTACAGGCCATGGTGTAGGATATTTTTTAAATGTTCACGAAGGTCCTCATGGTATTTCCAGAGGAAATAAAATTAAATTACAAGAAGGGATGATAGTATCAAACGAACCTGGTTACTATAAAAAAGGTGAATTTGGAATAAGAATTGAAAATTTAGTCACAGTAATAAAAAAGAAAAATAAGTACAAATTTAAAGATTTAACTTTAGCGCCTATTGAAAAATCTCTAATAAAAAAAGAATTATTAAATAAAAAAGAAATTGATTGGTTAAATAATTACCATAATAGAGTTTACTTAAATTTAAAGAAATATATGAATACTATGGAATTAAAACAACTTAAAGATTCTTGCTCAAATATTTAATATCCTATACCAATCTTTTTCATAAATAATTTTAATTTTTAAATATTTTGCCTTTTCTACCTTTTTCTTAGTTGGTTTTGAATCTCCCACAACTAAATAATTTAGTTTCTTAGATATTGTACCTAATACTTTCCCTCCGTTCTTCTCAGCTAAATTTTTTGCTTCTGATCTGCTAATTTTTTCAAATCCACCAGTGAACATTAAAGTTTTATTGCTAAATTTTCCTTTTTTGTCAAATTTTTGAAAAGTTTCAATATTAAGTTTAAGTATTAAAGTTTTTACTACATCAATATTTTTAGAGTTAGAAAAGAAATTATTGATAGACTTTATTTGGGTTTCACCTATTCCATCTAAATCTGCTAAATTCATTAAAATTTCTTCTCTCTTTTTTTCATTAAAAAGATTTGAAAACTCTTTAATTGTTAGAAAAAATGCAGCTAAAATTTTTGCATTTTCTTGTCCTATGTGTCTAATTCCAATTGAAAATACAAATCTATTTAGCGAAATTTTTTTTGCAAAAATAATTGCTTTTTTTAAATTATCAATTGATAGTTTTCCCCATCCTTCTAAGTTTTCTATTTTTTTATAGTCTAATTGAAATATATCAGAAGGTTTTCTAATTAATTTCAAATCCCAAAATTGATCTATAACTTTTTTACCAAGACCATCAATATTGAATGCTTCTTTTGATACTAAATGTTTCAGTTTTTCTCTTGCTATGTAGCTACATTCATAACCTTTGATGCACCTTCTTATTGCATCTTCTTTTTTAGTTATTAAATTAATTTCTTTTTTTGTTTTAGAACCACATAAACATGTTGTTGGAAAAATATATCTTTTACTATTTTTTTTCCTTTTGGATTTATCAACTGATACTACTTGAGGAATAACATCGCCGGCTCTTTGTATTGTAATTGTATCGCCTACTCTAATATCTTTTCTAGTAATTTCATCTTCATTGTGCAGCGTTGCATTTGATACAACAACTCCACCCACGGTTATTGGTTGTACTTTAGCAACTGGAGTAATTGCCCCTGTTCTTCCAACTTGAATAATGATGTCTTTAATTCTAGTAATTGCCTTTTCCGATGAAAATTTATAAGCAATTGCCCATCTTGGGGAGTTAGAAGTATTACCTAATCTCAATTGAAGATTTAAATCATTTACTTTAAAAACTAATCCGTCAATATCATAGTCTAATGAAGATCTTTTTTGTTCTATTAAATTATGCTGTGTCTCTATTTCATCTAAAGATTTAACTATTTTATTGTGTTCATTTACATAAAAGCCCCATTCTTTCATTTTATCAATAAATTCTGAATGTGTTTTAAAAATTTTGGGTTCAATTGTTCCAAATCCGTAAGCAAAGTATTTAAGGGGAATTTTTTTTGTTTCTTTAGGATCTTTTTGCCTTAAAGAACCGCCTGCAGCATTTCTTGGATTTGCAAACTTGCCCTTTATGCTTTCAAAATCTTTTTTTCCAATATACACCTCTCCTCTAACTTCAAGTATTTTAGGAACGTTATCTTTATTTATAATGTAAGGAATTCCTTTAATTGTTTTTAGATTTAACAATATATCCTCGCCTGTAATACCATCTCCTCTAGAAAGACCTCTCACAAGTTTTCCATTTTCATACGTCAAAGAAGCAGAAATACCATCAATTTTAGGTTCAGATATTAATTCAATGTTAGGGTTTTGTTTATTTAAAAAATTACTTATCTTGCTTAAAAAATCATTCATATCTTTTTTATCAAAAGCATTTGATAGAGATAGCATTGGATTTAAATGTTTAATTTTTTTAAATTTATTAGTAACTGATGATCCAACTTGATTATTTATAGATCCAAACTTTATTAAAAATTTATTGTTCTTCTCTAAATTTAATACTTCTTTTTTTAATTTATCATATTCATGGTCAGATATTGTTGGATTATCTTCATTAAAGTACTGATTGTTGTGTTTCTCAATTAATTTTTTTTTACTTTTGTAATCTTTAATTATTTCATTTTTATTAATCTTCATTAAATTTATTATTTCTTTCTTAAGATTTTATTTATTGCTCGATTTATTAAACTCTCCTCTTTTTTAATCTTTTTTATTTCGGGAATCTTATATTTTTTATTAAGAATTTTATAAGATTGCTCATACCATCTGCTTGAATTATAATTATATCCCAATATTGCTGCGGCAGCCTTTGCTTCTGAAATTAAGCCAACTTTATAATAAACTTCTACTAAACGGTGTAAGGCTTCTTCTATAAAAATAGTTTCATTATATTCATCTGCAATAACTTTCAGTCTGTTTATTGCGGGTATCCATTTTTGAGATTTAATGTAATATTTTGCAATATATAATTCTTTGGCGGCTAACTGATTAAGTATTAAATCTTTTTTAAATTTTAAATCTAAAGAATATTCACTATTAGGAAACTCTACCAAATAATTGTCTATTAAATTTTTTGTAGCCAACAATGGAGTAATATCTTTTTTTTCATCTAAAATTCTCTCATAATAAACTATTGTTAATAAATATTTTCCATAAGAAATATTTTTATCCGCAGGATATTTATTCAGAAATCTATTTAAACTAATTTCAGCTTCATCTAAAAAATTCAACATATAATAGCAGTAGCTTGACATCAGAAGTGCTTTGGCAGCATCTTCAATCTTGGGCAATACTGTTTCTGCTTCTTCAAATTTTTTAGCGGCAACAAAAAGTTGTCCTTGATAATATTGTTCTAAAGCTTCTTCGTAAACTAAAAATGAACTCTCGATAGGTAGAGGTGGTTCTAAAATTTCATCTTTTTTACCAACGCAAGAAGTTGTTAGAAATATTATAATTAAAAAAGTAATTAATTTTTGATACATTTTATTATTCATATCAAATTAAATTAATTAGGTAAATTTATAAGAGATAATTAAGCGTTAACAGCTATCTTATTTATTGAAGTTTTAAATTTTTTCTTAGAAATAAACTCTTTTTTATCTGAAGTTAACTCAAAATTAGTTGAGTCTTTGAATACTTCTTTTAAAAATATATTGCTTAGGTGATGTCCTCCTTGAAAACAATTCACTGTGCCTAAAATTCTATAACCTGAAAGTAAAAAATCTCCGACTAAATCTAAAATTTTGTGATTAACAAATTCTTTTTTGTTTCTAAGACCATTTTCATTTAAAATTTCATTATTTTTTACAACTAAAGCATTTTCAAGAGAACCGCCTCTCGCATAACCTTGTTTTTTTATTTTTTCAATATCTTCAAACAAACAAAAAGTTCTTGAAGAGTAAATGTCAATTAAATTGTTGTCATTAAAACCAACAGAATTTTTTTGATTTCCGATTATTTCATTATTGTAAGAAAGTTGAAAATTTACTCTTAATTCATTATTGTTAGGTTCAATTGATATGATTTTATCATCAACATTCAATTCTATTTTTTTTAAAATCTTTAAATATTTTTTTTTGGAAAATTGTTTGCTAATTCCTTTTTCTTTTATTAATTTAATAAAATCTTTTGAAGATCCATCCATTATTGGAACCTCGGAGTTATTAATTTCAACCATTACATTATCTACTCCGGTTATATAAAATGCCGCCATTAAATGTTCAACAGTAGAAACTGAAACTCCATTTTCATTCGATAGAGTAGTACAAAGTTTAGCTGAAGAAACGTTTTTAAAGTTTGCTTTTATGGTGTTATTATTTTCAAGATCTATCCTTTTAAATACAATCCCTGTATTTTCATTTGCAGGCAATAGTCTTACTTGAGATTTTACCCCAGAATGTAATCCAATTCCTGTGAATTTAATTTCTCTAGAGATTGTAGATTGACTTAAATTTTGCATATGAGATTTATACAAAATTAAGTTTCAACACTTAAAACAACTATTGTTTCAAAAAAATACAGCTATCCTAAGTGAAAAAAGTGGAGAAAATTCTGGAAATTATGGACTTTTTTGTTTGAATTGTCGGAATAGCTTCTCTTTCCCAACCGCTGCCGTTAAGTATTGCTGAGCCTATACAGCCGTTCAATTCATCATTTTGGTCCATTAGCTGAAATGCTATATCTATATTTTTTGAAAATTTACTAATAATATTGCTTTGAGTATTGCTATAGATTTTCTTATCTTCAAAAGTAAAATATATTTTATCAATCTCATTCTTAAAGAATTGTAGGTTTATATTCTTTTTATAAATTAAGTAAATTAATTCAGTTAATCTTGAATCTATAATTTCATTAATAATATTAATACTTACTTTTCTATAAATAATATCTTTAAAATATTTTTTATCTAAATACTCCTCTTTTTTTCCTTCTGATAAATTATCAAAATTTATTTCCTCTAAAATATTATTAACAGTTTCGATACTTAGAGAACATACTTTTGCAATATCTTTTAATATAATCTCACTGCCAAATAAAAAATCTTGGGAATAAATAAGAGATTTGTCCTTAAAAATTGAAATGGAAGTAGATTTTTTTCTCATTTTAATTTCAAGAAAATCTTCTTTAATTTTTTGATTAGTAATTTTATATATTCCCTCAGCAAAAGGTCTAAGCACTACTCTTTCGATATCAATATGACAATTATTTAAAACATGTTTTAGATTTTTTAAATCATTTTTTAAAAGTAAAAAAAAGGTAAGATGATGGTTGTATGTATCTCCGAAAAGACCTATTGGTAAATTTTTTAAACTTGAATTATCTAAAATATAATTAGAATTGAATAAATGTATCAGAGAATAATGTTTTTCATTATCTAAGATTAAGGTTTTTAATTCATTCAATATATAAGATATATCATCTTCAGAAATTTGAGAACCTCCTATATTTTTAAATCCCGTCACATTTATACAATTATAATTATTTTGATTATTAATAATAATTGCCTTTTTAAAAGTGTAACCTATTTTATTTTCAATTAGGTTGAGATTCTTTTTTAAGATTTCACTTGAAGTTTTAATATTTATTACTCTTCCGTTTTCAATTCCATCAGACTTTACAATTGAAGTATCTAATATCTTAAAATTTAAATCTTGATTGTATTTAACTACTAAAAAAATGAAATTTTTTTCATTTATTTCTATAAATAAATTTGGCTGCTCAATATCCATAATTTTAATTCAATATTAGTTGGTCACTTATTCGATAGTCAAATATTTCATATTTTGTAAAATTTTTGTTATTTTTAATTATTAAAAAATTTTCTAAACTTTTTAAATAGTTTTTTACAGGTAATTTTATAGTCTTGTTACTTTTTAATACTATATCCCACCTTCCAATACTAAAATACTGAAATGCTTTTACATTTTTTAAAGGAAATTGTGTCTTTTTTAAATTAAGAAAAAAACTCTTGAATTTTATTTTTTGACCATACACTAGTGGAAGATCGTTAAGATTGCTTATATTTTTATATGTTGCAAGCGTTCCATCTTCAAATAAAAAGAATTTCTTTTTTTTATCAAAATAAATGGCTACTGGTATTTTTTCATCTATAAAAATTTTTATAGTATTAGGATAAATTTTTTTGAGATTAAAACTTTTTACAAACTCATTTTTTTCTAATATAGCCTGCAAATTTTCATTTTGAATAAAAAGTAAGCTTGAATCTTTTAAATAATCTAATTCTATTTGTATTGCCTTACTTTCTATAATTCTAAGATTTTGAATTTCAATTTTTTTAATTGGAAAAATTATACTCTTGTTTTCTAAGATGTTATTTGGTGAATATGTTGAAAAAAGAACCAAAAAAAAAATTAAAATTAATAATTTGGCAGTTTTTGTCATCTGTTAATACTTGCATCTAAAATCATTTTTTTCACAAGATTGTCAAAAGTTATACCTTTATATTTTGCTATTTCAGGCACTAAAGATAAATCTGTCATTCCTGGTTGAGTATTTATCTCAAGTAAATAAAATTTATTTTTATAAAATTTGAAGTCACTTCTCGTCACACCTCTACACCCTAAAGCGGCATGTGTTTTTTCAGATATTTTTAAAACTTCGTTATATTTTTTTTTAGTTATACTAGCTGGCATAATGTGTTGGGTTTTAGCGGACTTCAAATATTTGGCTTTATAATCATAGAATATTCTTTTTGGTCTAAGTTCAATTGCTCCTATAGCTCTACCATTCATTACGGCTACCTGAATTTCTTTTCCTCCGATGAATTTTTCTAAAATTAAACTCTGATATTTCCTCCTTAAAAGTTTTATAGATTGAAAAAGTTTACTTAAATTTTTGCAGATATTTACACCTATACTTGACCCTTCATTGATTGGTTTAACTACTATTGGAAAAGAGATTTTGTTTTTTTTTATAAGGTATAAAAGATGATTTTTTTTTATCTTTTTATCAGATAAAATAAACGATCGAGGGGTAATTATCTTTTTTTTTTTAAAAATTTTTTTGGAAATTGACTTATCCATTGCATTCATTGAGGATATCACACCTGAATGAGTATAAGGTATCCTCAAATATTCAAAGAAGCTTTGTGCATTTCCATCCTCACCATCTCTTCCGTGAAGTGCGTTAAAGATAATATCTATTTTAGACTTATCAATTTCATTCAACATTGTCTTTGCTGGATCCAAAGTAAGCACTTTGTAACCCAATCTTTTTATTGCTTTTACACAAGCTTTTCCAGTATCTAAACTAACCTCACGTTCTTTTGAAGTTCCACCTAAAACTACAAGTATCGTTTTTTTATTTTTCATTGAAATTTAATTTTTTCCTATAACTTTTAATTCTAACTCTAAATCTATTCCCGTTTTTTCTAAAACTCTTTGTTTTACTATTTTTATTAATTCTTCGATTTCTAAAGAAGTTGCTTTTCCGTTATTTATAAAAAAATTACAATGTTTTTCTGAAATTACAGCATTGCCAACAAATAATTTTTCACATTTTGAATCTTTAATTAGCTGCCAAGCTTTTTTATCTTTAGGATTCTTAAAAGTACTTCCGCAAGTCTTGACTTGGTTTGGCTGAGATTTCTTTTTTGTATTAATAAATTCAATTTGTTTGAGTTTAATTTTTTCCTGTTTTGATTGCTTTCCTTCAAGTTTTACGCTTAATATTATTAAATCTTCAGGTAAATCTGACCCTCTATAATGAAAATTAATTTCATGATTTTGTAATTCTTTTATATTGCCTGAAAAATCAACTACTTTGATAGAATGTAAGATCTTTGAAATTTCCTCGCCATAACATCCACTATTCATTCTTATTCCTCCTCCTATAGATCCAGGTATGCAAGAGAGAAACTCAAATCCACTTAGTGAATTTTCAGTTCCGAAATCAGATATTTTTTTATCTAGAGTTGCTGCTCCAACTTCAATTATTTGTTTTTCCAATTTTCTAATATAAGAAAAATTAGGACTTAATTTAATTATAACCCCCTCGAAGCCACCGTCTCTTATAAGAGTATTAGATCCAGCACCAATAATTTTAATTTTTTTTTTATACTTTTTTATTTCTTTTAAAAATTTAACTAAATTATCAGAATCTTGAGGTTTAAAAAAGATTTCAGCAGGACCACCAAGATTAAACCAATTATATTTGGATAGTTTTTCATTAAAGAGTATTGTTTTAAATTTTTCCAATTTTTTAGTTTCAACGGTCATATTTTATTCTTCAAATTTCTTATCCAGTTAGATATTGATCCTGCTCCCATACCAACTACAATTTCATCACTTAAAAGATTTTTTTGAAAAAATCTTTTTAAATCTATTTCATCTTTAACTAAAACTACTTGATTCTGTGAAAGAGTTGAAATCATTTTCGCAAATTTAATTTCATCATAATATTTATCTTTTTTTTCTCCCGCAGAATATATTGGGCAAAGAATTACTATGTCAGATTTAGAAAAACTAGAAGCAAATTCTCTTTTTAAACTTCTAACTCTTGAATAACGGTGAGGTTGAAAAATTGAAATAATTTTTCTTTTATTATAAACTCTCCTTAAGCCATTAAGTACTGATCTGATCTCTGTCGGGTGATGAGCATAATCATCATAAAATTCTATTTTTTTCTTTGTAAAGATTTTAGTAAGTCTTCTCTGAACACCTGAAAAATTTTTAAGCGATTTTTTTATATCATTTATTTTAACACCCAAACTTAAACAAATAGCTATTGCAGATGTAGCATTTAAAACGTTGTGTTGACCGATTAGATTTAAAGAAATATTTTTGATTAAACCTTTTTTTGCTTTGTAATTACTTATTTTAAGATCAAATGAAGTATCGCTCATATTATACCTTGCATTTAAAATTCTATAATTAGATTTTTTATTAAAACCATAAGTTAAAATATTCTTAATTTTGACTGAAGATAAAATATTTCTTAAATTTTGATCGTCCAAACAAATTATCGCCTTACCAATGGGTGGGGTTTTATTTATAAAATTTACAAATGATTTTTTTAGGTTTTCAAAAGTTTTATAAAAATCTAAATGTTCTTTATCTAAATTAGTTACTATAGAATAATTAATTGGAAGTTTCAGAAAACTACCGTCTGACTCGTCTGCTTCTAAAACTGTCCAGTCACCTCTTCCAAATTTCGCATTACTTTTCAAAGAATTAATTACCCCACCATTAATGATAGTAGGATCTAATTTTGCATCTGATAAAATTTTTGCTACTAATGATGTTGTTGTTGTTTTTCCATGAGAACCAGTAATAATAATATTTTTTTTCAGGGAAACAATATTAGCCAACATATCTGCCCTCTCATATACTGGCAGCTTCTTACTTCTAGCTTCTAAAATTTCGATATTATTCTTTTTAATAGCTGAAGACTTAACTACAATAGTTGCATTAGAAATATTTTTTTTGATATGACCGATAAAAATTTTAATCCCATTTTTTTTGCAATTATCAGTATTTTTATTTTTATTTAAATCACTACCTTGAATTTTAAAACCCATTGTTTTCATAATTTGGGCGAGCCCACTCATACCTATTCCTCCTATACCTACGAAATGAATAAGTTCTTTATTTCCAATAGTTATTTTAGTCATTTAATAATTTAAAAATATGGCTTTCAATTTTTTTAAAAACTTCTTTGTCAGAATAATTTTTCTGATTAATCTTAATCTTATTTAAAATGTCTTTATCTTCATGAATGGCTTTTATCAATGTAAATAAATCTTTAATGATATAATCTTCCTCAATTACTACACCATATCCATTTTTTTCAAAATATTTTGCATTTTTTAATTGATGATTATCCGCGGCTGATTTTAATGGAATTGAAATTATTGGAACATTGCAATTTAATAATTCTGCAAGCATAGATGATCCTGACCTTGTGATTGCCACATCAATTTTTGAAAAATAATCAACTAAATTATATTTAAAACTAAATATTTCGGACTCTATGTTTGATGAAGCATAGTCTTTTTTTAATTTTTCTACTTGTTCGGGTAGGCATTGCTGAAAGATTTTTATAGAGATCTTGTTTTTTTTGCATGCCCGAAAAATATCTGGAAGTTTTTCAGCAAATATTTTAGCAGCTTGACTTCCTCCTAAAACTAAAAAATTTATGTCTTTAGAATTTTCAATTTTATCGTGAGAATAGTTTAAAATTTCCTGCCTAATAATATTTCCAATTTCAAAAGTTTTCTCTCTATATTTATTATCAATTCCTTCAACTGAAGAATACGAAACAAATAAAGCTTCGGCAAAGGGTAATAAATGATTATTTGCTTTTCCGATTACTAAGTTATTTTCATAAATAATAAATGGTATTTTTAATAATTTTGCGGAAATACATATTGGAAATGATGAATATCCCCCCATACCAAAAATTAAATTAGGTTTTATTTTTAATAGATAAAAAATAGACTTCATTATCGAAAATAATATTACAAAAAAAGAAAAGAAAGCACTTATTAAATTTTTTTTGTAAATTGTGGCGGAATTAATAATTTGTAAATTTAATTCAGGAAAATTTTTTAAATATTTATAACCCCTTAAGTCTGTGCTTGTAAAAATATCATATTTTTTTTTAATCAAGTCTTTGGCTAAACTATAAGCGGGAAAGACATGTCCACCTGTTCCGCCGGTAGCGATTAAAATTTTTTTCTTAGATTTCATCTTCATTAAACCTTTTTTTTGTATAATTTAAAATTACTCCAGCTAAAATTGCACTTCCTATCAACGATGAACCGCCATAACTTAAAAATGGGAGTGTCATACCAGTTGTTGGTAATAAACTTGTGTTAACACCTATATGAATAAATGTTTGAAAGATTAATAAAGTAGCAAGTCCGCATAAAGAAAGTTTTAAATCACTATCATTTTCTGAAATTGTAATCTTGATAATTCTAAAAACGATATAAAGAAATATAGAAATTAATAATATAGAAATTATAGATCCATATTCTTCTGATATAATAGCAATAATATAATCTGTATGTGCCTCTGGAACACTATCTTTAAGAATACCTTCACCCATTCCTTGTCCCTTTAAGCCCCCTACCTTTATTGCATCTAAAGCTTTTTGAGATTGAAAATTATCACCTGTATTTGGATCTACAAAGGTCTTTAATCGATTTATTATATAACTAAATCTTTCTGAAAATATTATTAACAAAGCTGTTATTGCCGCAAGAGATAATCCGAAAAAACTTAGAATATATATTATGCTTATCCCTGAAATAAAAATAATTGTTATCCAAGTTCCTATAAGAAGAATTGATTGACCTAGATCAGGTTGATTTATTAGTAAAATTACTATTGAAACTAAAATAAAAAAACTCAAAAGATAGGAAGTGTTTGAAAATTTATCCTTGTTTAAAGTTAAAATTTTAGCAGTTAATAGAATGAAAAAAGGTTTTATAAGTTCTATTGGTTGCAATCTAAAAAAATATAAACTTATCCATCTTTTAGAACCTTTTACTTCTACACCTATAAAAGGAACTAACAATAAAACTAGGAATAGTAAAATAAATAATGGAATTATAGACTTTTTTAAAATATTTAGATCAATAAAGGAAAAAAAAAACATTACACATAAAGACATGATTACAAATATTGAATGTTTTGAAAAAAAGAAATAATAATTTTTATTCAATCTTTCCCCAGCAAGTGAAGAGGTTGATGAGAATGAAAAAAATAATCCAAGTAAAAAAAGTAGAATAAAACTAATCAATATTTTCTTATCTATATTTCTCCAGTAACTATTAATTCTATCTTTAAAAATATTTATTTGCATTTTGTATTACCAAATTTTTAAATTCATTTCCCCTTTCATTAAAATTTTTATATTGATCAAATGAAGCGCTTGCTGGACTTAATAAAATTGTCGTATTTTTGAAACTTTTATTTTTTAATTCATTGAATATTAATTGAATACTTTTTTTCAAAGTTCCAGTAGATTTAAATTTAAGATATCTTTTTATTTCCCTTTTAAAAAAATTAATATTTTTTCCAATTATAAAAACTTTATTGATATTTTTTTTGACATTTTTTAAATAAAATTTATCTCCGTCTTTAGGCAAACCTCCAACTATCCAATAAATATTTTTATTATTTTTAAGAGCATATTTTGTTGCTTCAAAACTTGTTGCTTTTGAGTCATTAATGAAAACCAAACTTCTTTTCTTTAAAAAAATTTCATGTCTGTGCTTCAATCCCTTAAAATTTTCTAATGATTTTATAAATGAATTTTTTTTTATCTTTAATACTTTAGATATTTCGTAAGCAAAAGACATATTCTCGTCATTAAAATTTAATTTTAAATATTTACTCTTTATATCTTTTTTAATTTTTTTATAAGAGCTTAATTTTACAATTCTTAAATTACTTAAATATTTTTTTTTTTTAAATTTTTTTATTAAATTTTTATTACTTAATAAGGCATAATTATTTTTTTTTTGAAGTGAAAAAATTTTAAACTTAGAGTCCGAATAATTTTTCATATTTAAATGCCAGTCCAAGTGATCTTTGGTGATATTAAGTATCAAAGCATACAAAGGTTTAATTAACTTTGAATATGCTAATTGAAATGAAGAGGCTTCAATAATATAGAATATATTTTTATGATATTTTAAATTAAGTATAGGTTTTCCGATATTTCCTCCAAGTTTAACTTTAAATTTATTCTTTCTTAGCAAATTTTCTAAAATTTTACACGTAGTAGATTTGCCATTACTTCCCGTTACAACTATTGACTTTATATTTTTGTTTATTAAATAGAAAATATCTAGATCAGTGATAATTTTACTTTTATTTTTTAACAAAGTTTTACTAAATTGACATTCATTTATTTTAATCCCAGGACTTAAAACAATAAAGTCTGATTTATTTAAAAGTTCAGCAAATTTTTTCTTATTAATGTTTTTTTTAAAATTATTTCTTTTATTCTCTAAATCATCCCATGATGCATACTTTTTTATCTGATTCCTTTGAAAAAATTTGATTACAGATTTACCTGTTACGCCTAAACCATATATTGCAAAAGTTTTTGTACGCAATGTATTAATTGAATTCATTAATTATCTTAATTTTAAAGTAGCTAAACCAATTAATGCTAAAATAATTGAAATTATCCAAAATCTAATAACAATAGTAGACTCTGCCCATCCCTTTTTTTCAAAATGATGGTGAATAGGTGCCATTTTAAAAACTCTTTTACCTGTAAGTTTAAATGATATTACTTGGATAATTACTGATACAGTCTCTAAAACAAATAGACCTCCTATTATAGCTAGAACAATTTCGTGCTTAACGATGATTGCTACTGCAGCTAAAGAACCTCCAAGAGATAGAGAGCCGGTATCTCCCATAAATATTTTTGCAGGCGGAGCGTTATACCAAAGAAATCCTAAGCAAGACCCAACAATTGAACCACAAAATATAGAAATCTCTCCAACATCAGGAATGTATTGAAGTTGTAAATATTCTGAAAAAATTGTGTTTCCAACTATATAACTTATTAAAGTAAACGAAAGGGCCACTAACATTACAGGTACAGTAGCTAAACCGTCTAATCCATCAGTTAAATTAACAGCATTTGAAGAACCGATTATAACAAATAAACCAAACGGAATAAAAAATAATCCCATTTGTAAAATTAAATTTTTAAAAAAAGGAAAATATAAATCATATAGATAATTATGATTTGAAAATTTTATAAGTATAAACAGTGTTATTAAACCTATAATTAATTGACCTAAAAATTTTAATTTCGAATTTAAGCCTCTTGAATTTTTGTATTTAATTTTTAACAAGTCATCTACGAAACCCAATAAACTCAAACTCAAAGAAATAAAAATTAAAGTCCAAATAAAAACATTTTTTAAATCAGCCCATAGCAAAGTGCTAGTAAGCATACCAATAATAATAATAATCCCACCCATTGTCGGTGTTCCAGATTTTTTAATGATATGATCGATTGGACCATCTTGTCTTATAGGACCTGTAATTTGATTTTTAGCAAAAATTTTAATAAGTGGACCTCCAATTATAAAAACAATAATCAGAGATGTAACAACTGAGAGGCCTGTTCTAAAAGTAAGATATTTGAAAACATTTAAAAAACTAAAGGTATCAATTAAAGAGACTAAAAAACTAAATAACATTATAAAAACCTTTTTTTATTTTAGTTGAAATATTTTTTAAACCTGTAGAATTTGATCCTTTTATCATTAAGTAGTCACCTTTTTTTATAATATTGGAAAAGATTTCATCAAAGTCATTCTTATATTGAAGAATATTTCCTCTTTTATTTTTTTTCGTATGCCTATATGTATCAAATGCTTTATCTCCATAAACAAAAAGTTTATTTATATCAGCTTTATTAATCAATTTTGACAATTTTTTGTGCAAATGGTTTGACTTATGCCCAAGTTCTAACATATCTCCTAGCAAAAGATACTTCTTGCACCCCCTTTTTTTTAATTTAGATAAATTGTTTATTGCATTTTGTACGGAAAGTGGATTTGCATTATAACTTTCATCTATTAAATGAAAATTTTTCCCGTATCTTGTAACATTATAAATTTTCCCTCTTCCCCCAAGAGAATTGAAAAAACTTGAATATTTTTGTATTTTTTTTATTTGAAGACCTAAATGTTTAAAGATAGCTATTATAGATAATAAATTATAAATATTTATTTCTTTGAATTTTAATGAAATTATTTCATTAAATGCTTTTATTTTGAAAATTTTTAAATCATTTAAATTTTTTGAAGAAATTAAATGAATATCTGATTTTTTTGATTTACCGAAAGTTATAACTTTTACTTTTTTATTTTTAGCCAAGTTTTTAAAATACTGAAAAAATTTACAATCTCTGTTTAAAATTAACACTCCATTTTCTGATATATTATTAATTATCTCTCCCTTTGCTTTTGCAATACCGTTTATGTCTTTAAAATTTTCTATATGAGCTTCAGCTATATTTGTTATTAAGGCTATATGAGGTTTTATCATTTTTGAAAGTTTATTTATTTCACCGGGTTTACTCATTCCTACTTCAAAAACGCCATATTTATGATAACTCTCTAAATTGGATAGGCTGTATGGAACACCAAAATGATTATTAAAAGATTTTGGAGAGAAATAAGTGTTTTCAAAAATATTTAATAAATTTCCTAGAATTGTTTTGACAGTAGTTTTTCCGGCACTTCCAGTTATTGCAATAATTTTTGCTTTAGTCTCATTTCTTTTAGCTATGGCTAAGTTATTTAGAAATTTTGTCGTGTTTTTAGATTTAATTAACTTTTTTTCCTTTAAATTGTGTATTTTTTTTGAAATTACACAATAATTAGCTCCAAGCTTAATGGCCTCTTTAATATAATTATGTCCATCTTTTTTTTTTCCCTTTTATCGCTACAAATAAATTTCCTTTTTTTATGGATTTAGAATTAATTTCTACTCCCTTAAATTTGATAAGTCTTTTTTTATCAATTATTTTATTTACAATCTTATTATTAAAATAATAATTTGGATTAAATTTACCAATTACTAGTTTTTTAATTTTTGTTTTTTTAACTATTAAATGATCAGATATTTTTATTATTTTATTTCCGTAATCTTGGTATTCTTCATGACCTTTGCCGGCTATTAAAATTATTTCAAAAGGTTTTGAGGTTTTGATCGCAGTTTGAATAGCTAAGGACCTACTGCCAATTTCAATTGTTTTATTTTTGTCTAAATATTTTATTATTTCTTTTCTAATCTTTTGAGGATTTTCTTTTCTAGGGTTATCGTCTGTAACAAAAATTCTGCTACAATATTTATTAGCTACTTTTGCCATTATACTTCTTTTGGCTTTATCTCTTTCACCACCACAACCAAAAACTAAAGTGATATTTCTATTAAAATGATCTTGAAGAGTTTTCAAAACATTTTTTAATGCATCCGGTGTATGAGCATAATCAATAAATATTTTAGACTTATTTTTTAGAACTTTCGTTAATTGAATTCTTCCAGGAACATCTTTTATTTTTGTAATATTCTTTTCAATTTGGTGATCTTTTAATCCACATAATTTAGCTGCTATTCCAGCCATTAATAAATTTTTTTTCTGAAATTCTCCAACTAATTTAATATTTTTAGCTAAGTCGCTATCTGTTATCGTAATTAAATTGAGTTTATTTTTTTTTGAAATCTCATATATGCTTTTAAATTTATCTATTTTTTTATCTGTAATAACAAAACTTCTTTGTTTAAGTAATTTTGAAAATAAAATCATTTTTGACTCAAAATATTTTTTCATAGTTTTATGATAATCTAAATGATCTTGGCTAAAATTTGTGAATATACCTGCTTTAAATTTTATGCCGTCAAGTCTTCCCTGATTCAAACCATGACTCGAAGCCTCTATAATTACATTTTCAATTTTACTTTTTTTTAATTTAGTGAGTTCTTTGTGGAGAGATATAATGTCCGGGCTAGTTAAAAGACCTTTTTTTGTTAAATTATTTTTTTTAACACCAAGAGTTCCTATAGACGAAACAGGTAAATTATTTAGTAATAATAATTGTCTAAAAAAATCTGCAACGGAACTTTTTCCATTAGTTCCAGTAACAGCTATAATATTTTTTGGTTTTTTTTTAAAAAATTTTTTACAAGAATTAGAAAGAATTTTTTTAATATTAGGAACTTTTATTATTGGAATTTTATTATCTTTTATTTTAACAGTTAATGGGCAAATTATTGCTACGGCACCTTTTTTTACCGCATGATTAATGAAATATTCACCTTTTGTTTTTGTACCATTAAGTGCAAAAAATAAACTACCTTTTTTAACTTTCCTACTATCTAGAGCTAAATCTAAAATTTTAATATTATTTATTTTTTTAGAAGATATTTTAATAAGGTTTTTTAACAACATATTTGCTGTAAACCTCTTCATTATTTATGGCTAAAATAGGTCCAATTTTTTCTATTATTTTGCCCGCCACGTAAACAGAATTCCATCCCGCTTCATTTCTGTTAACTTTTACTTTAGAGCCTCTGTAATTGTACAATATATGAGGAGCTGGTTTTGGGTCATCAATCATTACCAACAAAATGTATTGAGGTTTTTTACTTGGGAAGGTTGATATAAAGGTGTTTATATTTTTGTTTTTTTGATTGTATTTTTGCGAAGTGCCTGTTTTTCCTCCGACATCATATCCAAAAATATCAGCTAAACTTGCTGTTCCATTCTGATCTGTAACAACCTTTCTTAAAATAATATTTATTTTTTCACTAGTTTCTGAAGATATTATCTTATTATTTTGAGAATAATGATCGATATTTTTTTTTCTAATTAAGGTAGGTTTTATCAAATATCCTCCATTCGTTATAGTAGCATACGCTGATGCAGCTTGTAGAGGGGTGGTTGTAATACCATGTCCGTAAGATACTGTTTCAAGTTTGCATTTGTTCCACTTAAAATTAAGTGGTGAACCTACCTCATCTAACTCTAATTTTGGTGTAGATAAAAGATTTAAATTATTTAAAAAATTTTTGAAATTTTCTTCTCCAATTTTTCTAGCAATCTTTAAAGTACCAATATTAGATGATCTAATTAAAATATCTTCAACAGTCATTTTAGATGGAAATTTTTTGATATCAGAAATTTGGTATTTAGAGCATTTTATTTTATTATCAATATTTTCGATACTTGTTTTTGGTTCAAATAATTTTAATTCAATTGCTAATGCTATAGTAAAAGTTTTAAAAACTGACCCTAGCTCAAAAATACCTTTTGTAATTTTATTAGTATATTCATGTCCTTTAATATTTTCTCTTAAGTTAATGTTATAATCAGGTAAAGATACTAACGATAATATTTCTCCTGTTTGAGCGTTCATTAATAATCCCGCTGCACCTAATGCTTTAAAATCTAATATAGAAAGTTCAAGTTCTTTTTTTACAATATATTGAATATTGGTGTCTAAACTTAAGATAACTGGTTCGTTTATTTTTTCTAAATTTTTGAGGTCTTTATCAAAATATTTTTCAAAACCAGATATTCCATAATTGTCATTATCTATCTGACCTAAAATATGGCTATAAAGATTTGCTTGAGGATAAATTCTAGCTTGATAAGGCTCAAATTCAATCCCTTTTTCCCCCATGGACCAAAGCTTATTCTTTTCACTTTCAGTTAATCTTTTTTTTAAATAGAAATATTTTTTTTTTGATAAATTCCTTTTTAAATTTTTTTGTGATATTTCTGGAAAGTTTAGTTTAATATTAATTAAAAATTTTTCCTTATTTTTAATAAAATTTGGTTTAATGGCTGCATGGTATGTTTTAATATTTCTAGAAATTAAAACGCCATTTCTATCAACTATATCTCTTCTCAAGGGTAAAAAGCTATCGTCATTTTTTTTAGTATGTAAAAACTTAGGTTCTTGAAGTGATATAAAAGTAATTTTTATGGCAAAAATCGCTATCAATGAAAAAAAGAAAAAAAAGGTAAGATAAATTCTATCCTCTGAAATAAAAGATTTTTTTATTTTTTTTTGTTTTTGGTTAGTTTCCAAATAGTCTTCAAAATAAAAACTTTTTTGATTTAAATTAAAATTTTTATTTTTTTTTGATCTTTTCTTTATCATTAAATTTTTTTGTTGTTTTTTCTTGTTGCTCTAGAAATTCTTCAAAACTTAAGTAAATATTTGAATATTTGATTGTAAGATATTGTTGCTCACTAAATTTCTCTATCATTTTGGAAATATAATCTGGTGAAGAAAGGTAATGAAAGTCTAATTGAGCTAAATGTAAATTGTTTTTAAGATTTGAAATTTCTTTTTTATGGCTTACGATTCTCTTTTCAATTATTCTTGTTTGTGTTTTGACTGCAGAAATTAAGATCATAAAAATTGAGAAAACTGCCAGTGATATAAATACTTTTTTACTGATCATTTTTACTTTCTAAATCTAAGTATCTTTTAAATTTTTTCTTCAGTTCCTGTGGGTATTCAAAATTTTCATTATTTCTAATTACATACCTTAACTTGGCAGATCTTGAAGGAGGGTTGGCTAGAATTTCTTCTTGGGAAGGTTTAATTATATTATTTCTATAATTTTCAAAAAATATAACTTTCTTTTTTTTAACTTCAGGGGAATATCTTGAAGGATTAGATTTATTGTTGGCATAATTTCTAAAGTAAAACTTAATTATTTTATCTTCTATAGAGTGAAAACTTATCATTATAATTTTACCACCTGGCTTTATATGCTGTGTAGCTTTAATCATTCCCTCTATCAATTCCGTTACTTCTTTATTTACAAATATCCTTAGAGCTTGAAACGTTTTGGTACAAACATTTATTTTTTTTTTGTAATTTTTTTTTTTACTTTTTTCAATAATTGCCACTAATTCAGAAACTTTTGTAATCTCTTTTAGTTTTCTAGCTTTAATAATATTTTTGACTATCGTTGAGGCCTCCTTTTCTTCTCCAAGAACTTTTAATATTAATTTTAAGTAATTTTCATCGTAATTATTTAATATTTCTTTAGCCGATAGAGAAGATAGTCCCATACTCATGTCTAAATTGTCCTTAGACTTAAATGAAAACCCTCTTGACATGTTTAAAAGTTGAATTGATGAAATGCCTAAATCAAAAATGATCGCGTCTACTTTTTTATTTTCAAGAATTTTATCTATATTGCTAAATTTTTGTATAAAAAAGGAAAATCTTTCTTTGAATTTATTTTTTATTTCTTTTGCTTTATTAGCAACAAGTTGATCTCTATCTATTGCTATAATATTTGTATTTTTAAATTTTAATAACTCTTCGGAATATCCTCCACCACCAAAAGTGCAATCAACAAAATTACCTCCTAGCTTTGGAGAACAAATATTGACAACTTCTTTCAACATCACTGGATAATGGGATAATTCCAGTGATGAATTGAGAGCTTTCATTATTTTTTTTTTCCAACATTAAAACTTTTGTCTTCTTAGAAATGCAGGAATTTCGAAATCTTCTTCATCAGTCTCTTGATCAAAAAGTTTTTCATTTTCCGCTAATTCATTTTCACTTTTATTTTCATTGATTTCGTTATTTTTAACTTCTAAATTAGTTTCATTTTCATCTGAAAAAAGCTGCGGAGTATACTCTTCTTCAATATTTTCACTTGAAATTATTGGGTCCTGATGAGTTTCTTGATTGCTTAATTCAGATTGATCAATGTTATTTTCAATATAAGTTGCATTTTCCATTGATATATCAGAAGAAACTTCTTTATTAGTTTCTACCTCTAGCTCTCTCTCTTTGCTTTGTTCTGTATCAAACTGTTCATCGAGTTTTAGAGCTGTGGCACCACTAATAGAGTTAAAAGTATTATTTTCAATATGAGTGCTCTTAGAGAATAGTCCATCAGAATTTCCGGTATTTCTATTATGAATTCTGTTAACCATATTTAAGACTGTTTTTGTCTCAGTTTGATGACCATCTAGTGCAGTAGCCACTATGGATACTCTCATTTTACCTTTTAAATTAATATCCTCAATTGCTCCAAAAATTAGCTCTGCTTCAGGGTCTACTTCTGCTCTAATTTTGTTAACTGATTCCTCCACTTCAAACAAAGTAAGATCCTCTCCACCAGTAATATTTACTAGTAACCCTTTTGCCCCTTTTAAAGAGTAGTCATCGATTAAAGGATTGTTTAATGCCATTTCAGTTGCAGCCATAGCTCTATTTTCACCTTCAGCTTCTCCGGTTCCCATCATTGCTTTGCCCATAGAGCTCATAACAGTTTCTACATCTGCAAAATCAAGGTTTATCATTCCAGGTCTTACCATTAGATCTGTAACGCTTTGAACCCCATGCTTTAAAACATCGTTAGATAAAGTAAATGCATTTTTAAAAGTCGTAGTTTCGCTAGCTATTTTAAATAGATTTTGATTTGGAACTACTATGACAGTATCTAAGTGTTTTTTAAGTTCTTCTAAACCTGCAGTTGCTCTTCTCATCCTTTTAGGACCTTCGTATGAAAATGGAAGAGTTGTAACTCCAACCGTCAAAATATTTAATTCTTTCGCAGCTCTAGCTATAACATGAGCAGCTCCGGTTCCGGTTCCACCCCCCATGCCTGCGGTTATGAAAACCATATTGCTTCCTTGTAAAAAACTAATAATTTCATTTAAAGACTCATCTGCAGCTGCTTGACCAATATCATGTTTAGCTCCCGCACCAAGAC
>MDSV01182146.1_pt1 | contig 26320 bp, 28 predicted proteins | sample 810851 | NCBI WGS metagenome assembly MDSV01 (sample SAMN05326640, study PRJNA326480) | marine metagenome | isolation source: seawater | place: Atlantic Ocean: North East | collected 2012
AGAATTGAACTTATGACCTCTACGATGTCAACGTAGCGTTCTACCACTGAACTACACGCCCAGATATTGAAGATAATATTTTATTCTAAGTTTTATTAAAGTTTTATTAATCATATTTGTACTAAAAGATAAATTTTTTAATCGTTTCTTATTAACACTTAGCCAATATTTCAATTCTTTAATATGTAGGTCAATTCTTTTTCCAGACAAATTTGAGTCATGCACTCTGTAAGATGCAAGAGGAGATTGGATGCTTCCAAATTTATATTTTTGGCTAATCTTAATAAAAAAATCAAAATCTCCGATAATGTTATATTTGTTATTAAATTTATATTTTTTAAAAATATCTTTTTCTAGTATAGTCGTCACTATTCCTACTGAATAATTATTTAATATTTTTTGTGTAATAAAGCCTGCTGGTAATAAACTCTTATATCCTATTTTTTTTTTTTTTTTAATTTGATTTATAAGAAAAAAATTAGAATAAATAACTTTTGTATCTTTATTTTCTAAAAAATATTTCATTTGCTTTTTTAACTTATTTCTTTCCCATAAATCATCGACATCCAAAAATCCTACGTATTTTCCTTTTGCTTTTTTTATAGCTAAATTTCTAGAATGATAAAGATTTTGAAATTTTTCGGATTTAAAATACTTAATTCTTTTATCTTTAAATTTTTTGATAATTTTTTTACTGCTGTCAAAAGATTTGTTATCCCAGAAAATTAATTCCCAATTTTTATAGGTTTGAGATATCAAACTTTCAACGCTATCTTTAAGGTATTTTGCCCCATTATGACAATTCATAATTACGCTGACTAAAGGTTCTCTTTTCATGGTTTTTAATTTTTAGGACAGTAAAATAATTTATTTTTCGTAACTATTAATTTGTTGAACCGAAAAATTATAAATTTTTTTTTTATTCGAATAATATTCTTTGTACCAATTAACTGTTAATCGGATCGAGTTTTTTAAATTAAGTTTGCAACTCCAATTTAATTTTTTTTTAGCTTTTTTTGAATTTAGTTGTAAAAATTTTGCTTCGGTAAATCTTTTATTTTTAACAATTTTCCAGTTAGCTTTAGTCCAATATTTTTTCATTTCTTGCACGACATTTATTACTTCTCTTTTTTTTTCAATTTTAGGGCCAAAGTTAAATGCTTCTCCATTTAATTTATAATTTTTTTTAAGATTTATAGCTAAAGTTATATATCCATTTAATACATCAAACACATGTTGCCACGGCCTTGTCGATTGAGGATTTCTAATTTTTACTTTTTTATTTTTTGACCAGTGTTTAATACAATCTGGTATTAATCTATCTTCGGACCAATCACCGCCTCCAATAACATTACCTGCCCTTGCTATACATACTCTTATATTTTTTTTTTCTTTAAAATAACTTTTATAGTAAGATTGAACAGAAAGATCTGCCGCTGCCTTTGAAGCGCTGTATGGATCTGGACTTCCTAAAATATCCTTTTCGTTATAACCTCTCAAAATTTCTAAATTTTTATATACTTTATCGCTTGTTATGATGATGGCACAAACATTTTTTTTCATTTTTTTTAAAGTTTCAAGAACATTAATTGTGCCAATAGTATTTGTTTCCCAAGTATATTTTGGATTAGCATAAGCTCTCTTTACAATTGCTTCGGCAGCTAAGTGAAATATAAAATCAGGTTGAAAATTTAATATTACTTTTTTTGTTTTTTCAAAATTTCTTATATCAATTTTTTTATGTTGTATTTTGTTCTCTAAGTTTAAAGCTTTAAAATGTGAAGGCGAAGAAATATAATCATTAGATAACCCTAAAACTTTAGCACCCATTTTGTGCATCCACAATGATAGCCAAGATCCTTTAAAACCTGTATCTCCCGTAATAAGAACTTTTTTATTTAAAAATTTATATCGCATCATTAATTTTCTTATAATAATTGATTGTTTTTAATACTCCATATTTAAATTTAGTTTTTGGATACCAGTTTAGCATTTTTTTTGATTTTGAAATATTTGGGTAGGTAATTAAACTTTCTTCATTTCTTAAATTTATTTTTCCAAATTCTGGTTTACCTTTTTTGATATTTTTAATTATCAAATTTATTACTTTTTTTAGATTTTGAGGTTTACCATATCCAATATTTATAATATTTCCGTTTAATTTATATTTGATGTTGAAACATCTATATATGGCTTCTATAAAATCATTTATATATAAAAAATCACGATATTGTTTTCCCTCTGAACAAGGAAATTTTTTATTTTTTAAACAACTATTTATTATAAATGGTATAAACCTATTGTTATCTTGATGCGGGCCGTAAACTTGATATGGCCTTAATATAACGCCAGGAAAATTAAATTTAACTTTTAATTTCAACATATATTTTGTAGCTAAATATTTAGCATTTCCATAGTTTGAAATAGGTTTGTTTAGTTTACTTTCAACGTGTGGAGATTTTTTTTTACCATATTCCATGGAACTTCCCATTTGAACAAATCTTAAAATTTTTTTATTAATATAAAAATCACATAAATTTTTAAATCCTAAAAAATGACTTTTATAGACTTTGACTCGATTTTTATGATCAACTTCTCCTCCAAAGTTTACGATATAATTTATATCTTTGTATGGTTTCAATTTTTTTCTTAAAATATTTTTTTTTTGAGATGTCAAAATAGAGGTATTTAACTTTTTGTAATTTTCTTTTTAAAATTGGTTTTGACCTAGAAATGCTTACAACTTTTAAATTTTTTTTTAAGCATAATTTTGCAAAATGGTATCCAATAAATCCTGTTCCTCCAACAATTAAAACTTTAAATTTTGTTTTCATAAAAGATAAATTGTCTTTAAATTTTAACCCATGGGGCTTTTTTGTCTTTCCATAACTTATTTAAAACATTCTTATCCCTCATAGTGTCCATGCATTGCCAAAATCCAAAGTGTTTAAATGCTTTCAACTCTTTTTTGCGAGTTAATTTCTGGAAAGGTTCCCGTTCGAGCATAATTTTGTCACCTGAAATATAATTAAATATTTTATAATTAAAAACGAAGAAACCTCCATTTATCCAATTTTTTTTTAATTGAACTTTTTCTTGAAATTTTACTACGTTGTTTCCTTTTATTAAAACTTCACCAAATCTTGCAGGAGGATTTACTGATGTTAGAGTAGCTGTTTTTTTATGCTTTAAGTGAAATTTTAATAAACTATTAATATTTTGGTCAGAAAGCCCGTCTCCATATGTCATTAAAAAATTTTCATTTTTTTTAAAATATTTTTTTAATCGTAATAATCTTCCACCAGTTAAAGTATTCTTTCCTGTAAAAATACATTTAATTTTTTTACTATCCTTATAGTATTTTTCTAACACCTCTTTTTTATAGCCAGTTGCTAAAATAAATTCTGTTAATCCAAACTTTTTGTAAAAATTTATTATATGTTGAACAATTGGGATATTTCCTATTTTCACCATTGGCTTTGGAATAAGTTTAGTTTCTTCAGCAAGTCTAGAACCTAACCCACCGCATAAAATTACTACTTTCATTTTATTTATTTTTTTAAAATCTTTTTAATAGCATTAGATACAAAGGATAATTTTTCCTCGTTAAGTTCTGGGAAAACGCCAATCCAAAAAGTGTTGTTCATTATAAGATCTGTATTTTTTAAATCTCCTACAACTCTAAACTTTTTATCAATATAAGCTGGTTGTTTTGTAATGTTGCCTGAAAATAAAAGCCTTGTTCCAATATTTTGTTTGTTTAATTCTAATATAATGTCTTTTCTGCTAATTTTAACATTTTCTCTAAGTGTGATAGGAAAACCAAACCAAGAAGGATCTGATTCTTTTTCAGCTTCTGGTAATATCAAAAATTCTTCTAAGCTCTTTAAGTTTGACCTTAGAAATTTGAAATTATTTTTTCTTTTGATAATAAATTTTTCTAATTTATTAAGTTGCGCAAGACCACAAGCTGCTTGCATGTCAGTTATTTTCATATTAAATCCTAGGTGTGAATAAATGTATTTGTGGTCATATCCATCCGGTAAATTGCCTAGTTTCCACTCAAATCTTTTATTACATGTGTTTTCTTTTCCTGGCTCACAATAACAATCTCTTCCCCAATCTCTGAACGACTCTGCAATTCTTTTTATTCTAAAATTGTTTGTAAATACTGCTCCACCCTCTCCCATTGTAATATGATGTGCTGGATAAAAGCTTAAAGTTGCAACATCTCCAAAAGTTCCAGTATATTTATTATTATATTTAGAACCCAGTGCATCACAATTATCCTCAATAAGCCACAAATTATATTTCTTACATAAATCAGTTATCTTGCTCAAATTAAAAGGGTTACCTAAAGTGTGAGCAAGCATGATAGCTTTTGTTTTTTTTGATATAGCTTCTTCAATCAAATTTTCATTAATATTGTAAGTTGGTAATTTTACGTCAACAAAAACTGGAACCGCGTTATTTTGAAATATAGGATTTACTGTTGTAGGAAAACCAGCGGCTACAGATATTACTTCATCGCCGGGTTTGATTGCTCTCTCTTTATGCAAGGGTGAAGTTAAAGATGAAAAAGCTATTAAATTCGCCGATGATCCTGAATTAACTGTAATTAAGCTTTTGACTTTTAAAAAATTAGAGAGTTTATCTTGAAACTCCTTATTAAACCTTCCAGTGGTAAGCCATCCATCCAAAGAAGAGCTAACTAAATTTTTAATTTCTAAGTTACTTATAGATTTTCCTGAAGAAGGTATAGGAGACTTACCAGGTATAAATTTTTCCTCTTGCTGACTAATTTCACAATAGTCGTCTACTAGATCGTTTATTTTTGAATGAATTAATTCTAATTGTTTTGCTTTATCTGTCATATCTTTTTATTTTTTTGTAAATAATCAAATTGACATAAAGATTTTATAACATAATCAATTTGATTGTTATTTAACTCAGGAAAAAAAGGTAAAGAAACTATTTCTTTCCAAATTTTCAAAGAATTTTTTATTTTACTATTGTATTTTCTATATAAAGGATGCAGTGGAAGTGGAATAAAATGAACCCCAGTAGATATCCCTCTTTTTTTTAAAAAATTTACTAATTTGTCTCTTTTTTTACACTTAACAGAGAACAACCAATAAGAGGAATTCTTTAATTTATAGGGAAATGTCGGGGAAATATTTACACATTTTTTAATACCTTTAAGATATCTTTTTAAAATAAGACTTCTTTTTGAGTTTATCCAATTTAGTTTTTTCAGTTGAGCTAAGCCAATGGAAGCCATTAAATCGTTCATGTTATATTTAAAACCTAAGTTTTCTATCTCGTAAAACCAATGTTTATCTTCATTTTTATTATTTTTTCTAGTACTTTTTAATTGTCTTTCCCAAGGATCTTTGCTCCAACCATGAAAGCGTAAAGATTTTAATTTTTTATATTTATCTCTATGTTTTGTAACAATCATTCCACCGTCTCCTGTAGTAATAATTTTTTTTTCTTCAAAGCTGTAACAACCAAAGTCACCCCAAGTTCCTAATTTTTTTCCTTTGTAGCTTCCACCGCATGTTTCTGCACAGTCTTCAATAACTACTAAATTTTTTCTTCTTGCCCATTTTACAATTTTATCTATTTCACAAGGATGGCCTCCCAAATGAACTGGAATAACTGCAACACAATCTTTTGTATATTTCTTTTTTAAATCTTCAAAAGATATAGTTAAAGTATTTGGATCTACATCAACAAAAACAGGAATTAGATTACAATATAATGCTGATGCTGCTGTCGCACTGAAAGTTATAGAGGGAACTAAAACTTTTTTATTTTTTTTAAAATTATTCACTGCTAATGCCAAATGCAATGCGGCAGTACAAGAATTTACACCAACAGAATATTTCGTACCAATGTACTTACCCCATTCTTTTTCAAATTTATAAACTAAAGGACCAAAGCCGAGCCAAGATCTTTTTACTACTTTATTAATTTCTTTTAATTCAGCCTGGTCAACCGCCGGTTTAAATAGTCTTATATAATTTTTCATTTTTGTAATGTAGAAAGTTTAACTAATTTTGATACACAATATTTATCATAAATATTAAACTCTTTCTAATTTTATTTTAAAACTCTAATTTTCCTTAATAAAAAATATATTATAGATAAATACACGTTCGGAAAAAATAAATTTTTAATAATATGTTTTTTATAATCAAGATATTTATAACCACTTTCATCTTTATTAAAAAACATTTTAAAAAAATAATTCATAAAATTTCTTAGAGCAAAATTTTTACAAAGGAGATATTGATATAGTTTTAAACCATCTTTTCTGTAAACATCTAAAACCTCAGGAATTCTTACTATCTCTATAAATTCGTATAAGCTCACCCACTCTCTTTCTCCATACAAATTGACACTCATTGGCTTTGCACAAACATATGCTTTAGAATTTCCAAATCCCTTAGAAAAAATTTTGATATAGGGACATGTATTATCAAAAGTTGAATACAATCCATCTTTATCTAAATCTTTTTTGTTTGGTAAACTCAAATTCTGATCCCAATTTTTTTTTCTAAAAACAGAAAGATATATACCTAAAAGAAAGTCGTATGAAATTTTTGGATTGATTAAATCAAAAAAATTTAAAATTTTATCCTTTTTTACTTTTGAAAAACTTTCCATTTTTACAGGTAAATTCTTTGTATCAAAAGGTTGAGGGGCATCTAAAACTAATTTGGAATTATAGTTATAAGAATTAACGAAAAAAAAATCTACATCTTGATTTTTTTTTATTAGTCTATCTATTGTGCTTAAACTCTCTGGCAATAATAAATCATCATTGCCTAGCATCCAAACAAATTCTCCGCTAGCCATTGAAACAGCATTAAGGATATTTTGACCTAAACCTAAGTTTTTTTTATTACGATTAAATTTTATATTTAATTTTGAATTAAATTTTTCAATAATTTTTTCTATATTTTCAGAAGAATTATTGTCAGAAACACAAACTTCAAAATTTATTTCAGATTTTAATTTTGAAATTAAAATAGAGTTTAAGCAATTATTTAAGCATTTCGCCCTGTTAAAATTTGGTATGCAAATTGAGAGTACCATATAGAAAAATGAAGCTAGTTTGATGATGTCTTATTTTATAAATTTTTTTAAAATTTATAATATTTTACAAAGACCAACCGTCATCAATTGTAATATTTTGTCCATTAATTGTTTTTGATTGATCATTAATCAAAAATTCAACTAGGCCAATTAAATCATTAGCTTCTAGTAAACCTTTTGAATTACAATGTTGTTTATATTTTTTCTTAAACGAATTAGCTTGCTTATCATTTAGTCCCCCAGGGCTTATACAGTTAATTCTGATATTTTTCTTTTTATAAAGTTTAGCTAGGTACTTAGTAATGGATATAATGCCTGATTTAATAGCCGAATACTCAATAGGGCTATATATTTTATTTTTAGGGTAATCACTAAAATTAGGTATTGAACTTCCGTAAATTGAGGAAAAAAAAATCAAATTTCCATTTTTTTGTTTTAAAAATTGTTTAATAACCAATTTGGATAAAATAATAGATGCCCCTAAATTATTGCTAAGGTTTTTTTCCAGACTTTTTTGCTTTAATTTTTCGAAGGATGTTCCCCAGTCTTTTGTTTTTGGATATGCGCAGTGTACTAGAGCATCAACTTTTTTAAATCTTTTTATACATATAGATATTAATTTTTTTATTTCATTTTCTTTATTCAAATTAGCCTTTAATGGAATAAAATTTGAATTAATAAATTTTAATTTTTTCAATTTTGTGTCAACTGCTATCACTTTGTGGCCTTGCTTCAACAAACTATTGCTTAAGACAGAACCAATAGTTCCAAAACCACCAGTAACTATAATTGTTTTTTTAATCATTTAATTTTTTTCGACAATAAAGAGGCAATTTTATAATCAATTTTGTCATCTATATCGATAGCTCTTTCTTTAGGAACATCAATAAAACCTACGTTTCCTGATAAAACATCTTTAGTTTTCATAATATAGTCAGGTTTAAATACATAGCAAACAGTTGTTAAATCATAACACTTCGGAGCATCTTGTCTTCCTCTAATTTTTTTATTAGAAGTTTTGATAAGTTTAATTTTTTTTCCTTTTTTTTCCAACATATTAAAGTAAGGATTTTTAGAAGATTTAGTAATTGTAAAAACCATATCTAATTTTTGTTTAAGAGCCAATTTTATACATTTATCTATATCATTTACATTTCTTAAGGGCGAAGTAGAAGGAATATCAACAATGTAATCTGTGTGTATTCTTTTTTTTTTTAAATACTTAATAAAATGTCTCCATACATAAATATGGCGGGTAGTATCCAATGACAAAGATTTAGGTCTCTTAAAAGGTTCAATAGCTTTATATTTTTTTGCCTCATTAATAATTTTTTTGCTGTCAGAAGAAATATATATTTTTTTAATAAATTTTGAATTATAGCCTTGAGTTACCGCATGACCTACTAGAGTTTTGTTTTTAAACTTTAAGAGGTTTTTATTCTTAATACCTTTAGAATTGGCCCGAGCAAAAACTGCACCTAAAATTGTCATATTTTTTTTTTAGTTTTTCTATGAAAGATAATGTATTCTTAGCATCTTTAATATTACAAAGATTTTTTGTCTGATCATTTAATATAGCCAAATGTTGATCGACATAAGTTTGATTTATATTTTTTTTAAATTTAATAGTTTTTAAAGTTTTGCTATTAACAATTTTGATATTACAATTCACTAAATCTCCAATTATAGTTTCTTTTTTACTGTCAATTACAATACGTCTCTCTTCAATTCTTGAGAAATAAGTCAAGTTTAAATAAAAATTTATATTCTTAATTTTTCCAATAACTTGAGCTATATCTTCAGACTTTATTTTTAAATTTGATATTTTTTTAATCTTTTTGTATTCAATTTTGTTAACTAAGCCAAAAAGCCATTGTAAATAGTCTATTTCATGACTTAAATCTAGAAGAACACCTCCGCCTCTTACTTTTGACGAAGAATAAGAGTCAAAATAATCTATGTTTTTTCTCCATCTTGGTAGAAAAGAATTACAAAATATTGATATTGAAAAAATTTTATCTTTTCTTATTTTATCTTTTAAAAATTTAATTACAGGATGAAATCTCAGATTGTATCCAACGTAATACTTATTATTTTTAAAATTACATTTTATTGACTTATGAAAAAGAGGTTTTTCAACTAAAACTACTTTATTTCTAAAGTTTTTTTCAATCATATTTATACTTTGATAATGTTGATAAGTCTCAGTGCAAACTAATATATAATCAGGATTATAGTTTAAGATATCTACAATACGATTTGTTGAATTGAATTTCTTATTTTTTCTACTAGAAAAAATTAGAACGTTTGAAATTTTTTTTATTCTCTGCAATAAATTTGCATGTTTTATGCCAATTGAGCCAAAACCAAATATTAAAACTTTTTTTTTCAATTTTTAAATATCTTTATTTAAGTTAGTTTTGTACTCTTGCATTTGCCCTACATCTATCCAACTTTTTTCTTTTATTTTAAAGATCCCAATCTTCTTATTATTTTTTTTACACTTTAATAAAAAATCATTAAAATCTAGATATTCCTTCTTTTTTAAAACTTTTAAACAATTTTTAGAAATTATATAAAAACCAGTATTCACATTATATTTCAATTCAGGCTTTTCTTTCATTACAAAACTATTTTCTTTTACTTCACAAACTCCATAGGGAATTTTAAATTTTTTTGCTGCTGCTACTATTGTAATATCGTTTTTTTTAACTTTATGATGTTTGTAAATATCATTATAATTTTCATTAATAATTGTGTCACAGTTTGTTAAAAAAAAATCATTTTTAATTTTATTTTTAATTAAAAATAAACTTCCTGCTGTTCCTAAAGGTTTTTTCTCTTGTACGGTTATTAAATGATTAATTTTACTTAGGTCTTTTAAATATGTTTTTAAAATTTCAGATTTGTAATTAAGAGTAACAAAAAATTTTTCAATACTATACTTCATAAACTTATCGATTATATGATTGATAGTAGGCTTTTGATTAATAGGTAAAAGAGGTTTTGGCAATACCGAAGTATAAGGCATTAATCTAGTGCCTTTTCCACCGGCCATCATTACCACGGGAAGGTTTAATTTTTTATCTTTTTTCTTAATATTTAGTAAATTTAATTTTTCTGAATCAAGGACATCAATTATTTTTTTTGTCTTTCGATCTATTATTGGAATAATACTAAGTTTTTTAACATTTAGAGATATCTTCTTTATTTTTTCTTGAATTTCGTCTGAAAATATAAATCTTGGTTTTTTATTATAAATTTTATTTATTTTTTCATTAGTTATATTATGATTCATTACAGCTTTTCTTATATCGGCAAAGCTAAGAATGCCTTTTAAAAATTTTTTATTTGAAACTACAACTAATGATTGGCCTCCCATTTTATTAATCTTTTTAAATGCATTAATAGTTTTAGAATTATAGTCTATAAAATATTTTTTAAAGCTTTTTTCAGTCATCAGCGCCATCCTTATTTGCAGTATGTCTTAGATACCACTTTTTTCCAATTTTTTTCCATAGATGTGGGGATTTAAATTTATCACAAAGTTTTAAAAAATAATTTTCATTGATACCATAGTATTTCATTATTTCAGAAAAGTAATTATCAGGAAATTCACCATCATATTTTTTGATGAGTTTCTTGCCTTCCTCTATTGTTAAATGATCATTTCTAAGCTCTTGCGAGACATCATATGTGGCCCTACCAATACCAAACTTAATAAAAGTCGTATAAAAATGAAGATCATCAATCTTATCGTCTATACTATGATATTTATTGAAAGTTCCTTGTGTCCTAAATGGCCTAGGTCTAAAATTACAGTTTTCAACTGCATAATAAAATGTTTCCTGAGGTATCCACTTAAGGTAATAACCTAAGTAATGAACTTCTAGTGGAAATTTTTCTAATTTTTCTGCTCTTAAAGGTAAAAAAGGTTCAAAATCTTTTAGTTTAAAATTATAATCTCTCATGATTTCATTGACTCTTAGACCTCCTAACCTTATTTCCGATAAATTTTTATAAGCATGGTAGGATTTACTCCTTAAAAAACTTTTGTTATCAGCCAAAGCATTGTGATGTTCTGCTTCATTTTCTCCATAAAATACTAATGGTATTTTATATTTTTCAGCAATTTTTGGAGGGAATGCTTTTTGACCTAAAATAAAACTTTGAAAAGGATGTAATAAATTTTTAATAGATAATTTTGTAAGTGTCTTCAATAATTTTTCATTTCTTTTAGAAGAAACACACTTGAATGGACCAGATCTTATCCAGTTTTTAAAATTTTTATATCCATAATCAGTGTATAAATTAGGTGACCAAGTCACTAATAGAGGATTCATGCCATATTTGTATTTTAAAATGTGAGCTGCATAACAACTATCTTTACCACCGCTTCCTGGAACAACGCAATCAAATTCCCTTTTCCCTCTATGTTTTTCGAGAAGTTTTAAAAGTTGTTTTTCTCTTTGTTTGTAATCTATTTTTTTTTTATTCTAGAATATTTCCAAGGATCTGAAATACCATTTTTATCTATAAATAAAGTTTTTTTCTTGCTTTTAATAGTATGCTTAAATTCTTGAGTTGAAGAAGGCGTTTGATTTGATATCAAACTTTTTTTACAAAATAAAACTTTTTTTGGTAAACCGTAGAATGTTTTTAATGTCATTTAACTTTTATATTTTTTTAAATTTTTTAAAAAATCTATACCTAAATTTCCACTTTTTTCTGGATGAAACTGAGTGCCTAAAACATTGTCCTTTTTAATTGCCGAAGTAAACATAAAACCACCATGGGAGGTTTTTGCTAGAATATTAGAATTATCAATAGGTTTTGTATAGAAAGAGTGTACAAAGTAAAAATGTTTATTATTAAATTTTTTAAGTTTTTTTTTTTTCATTTTTTCTACAAAATTTGTTTTGCACCACCCTATATTTGTTTTTATTTTTTTATTTTTTTTTTTAAATTCAACTATATCTCCTTTAATTAATCCAAGACCTTTAGTTAAACCAAATTCATAACTCTTTTCAAAAAGCAACTGCATGCCAAGGCAAATTCCGTAAACAAATGAATCTTTTTTTATTAAATAATTAAAAATTTTTTCATCATAATTATTTTTCTTAATTACATTCATTCCAGATTTAAATGCTCCAACACCTGGAATTATAACAAAATCATAATTCAAAGTTTTTTGCTTTTCTGAGATAATTGAGGTTTTAAAACCCGCTTTTATGCAAGCTTTATAAATACTAAATAAATTATTAAATTTTAGATCGATTATTCCTGCAGATAAATTTTTATTTTTCATCTTATAACTATATTTTTTTTTTTTAAAAAATTTTTTATTTTTTGTATTGTATTTTGTTCTTTTGATATTTTTTTTACGCTTTTTAAGTAAAAAGTGTTTCCTATTTTTGTTTTAATTTTAGGTAAAAATTTAATTGCCTCATAATGTAGCATTGAGGCAATGCCTACTCCACTCACGTTTGCATATCTTATTACATCATAAATATGCATAATATTGCCTGCGCCTCCATGAGCAATAACTGGTAAAGAGACTCTTTCAACAATTTTTTTTGTTAAAGGAATATCAAAACCTTTTTTTAGACCTTCATTATTTACTGCAGTAATAATTATCTCTCCTGCTCCAAAGTCCTCTACTTTTTGTGCCCACTGTATTGGATCAATATTTACAAGATCTCTGCCGTTAGATTTACTGATATAATATTTTTTATCTATTTTTATTGCTTGAATAATAATTGTAATATTAGAAGAACCAAAAATTTTAGAGACTTTTTTCAATAACAACACATTATCAATTGCTGCAGAATTAATAATGATCTTATCCGCGCCAGCCTTTAACATTTCAGATGCATCTTTAATACTTCTAATACCTCCTCCGACTGATAAAGGCACAAAAACATTTTTTGCTGTTTCGCTTACGAATTTTATTAAATTGCTAGTTCCATAAAGTGTCGCAACACTATCTTGATAGCATATCTCGTCAGCACCTTGTGAGTAATATAATTGAGCAAAATCTCTCGCACTTCCTAACACTCTCAACCCCTCAAAATTTATCCCTTTAATTAGCAAGCCATTTTTAATGTCTAGAATAGGTATGATTCTTACTGGTTTCTTCATATTCTAAACTTCTCAATTTGATTTGAGATTATTTTATAATTAGGCGTATATAATGTATTTTTATGGCTTAAGAGAAAAAATGTAATTTTTTTATAGGCCTTTTTTGAAATATTCAATTTTTTGGAGAATGATTTTTTGCTGTAATTTTTTATATTATAAGCTGAATTACCAATTAATTTTGCATAGTCTAAAATTGTCATTATTTCTTCAGACTCGTATTCATGTTCACTTGAAAAGAAATTAACTATAGGTTTTTTATTTGTTACAGCATAAGAAAATGCTGTTGTTCCTTTTGCTAGAAAAAATTTTGTTTTTTTTGATAAAATATTCAACGCATTAGGTCTATTATCAACAATGAATTCACTAAAAAAAGGATTAAAAGAAAAATTTTTTTTTGAAGACTTATACTTTGGATGAGGAATAATAATAACTTTACACTTAAAGTCTTTCTCTACTTTTCTGAAAAATTCAATTATATCCTCATAAATTTTTTTGATATTATAATTTGGAAGATAATTTTTTTTTAAATCTGTATCTCCTCGAAAATAAGGCCCACCATTATCCAAATATAAACAATAATTTTTATAGCTTTCCTTTTTTTTGGAAGGTTCTAGAGAATTTGAATAATCGAAAAAATTGATAGGTTTTGTATTGACTCTATTTGATTTTAAATTAGAAAAAACAATTTCATTTTTATTTTTAATAATATTTATTAAAAATCTAAAAAATATATAGTTCAAATTAAAAAGATATACATTATAATTAAATTTGTGTTCTTTGAGTTTAGCAATCAACCATTTAAACTTACTTACATTTTTCCGACTTATGTATGGTGGACTGACTTCAAATATAGAAAGTTGTTTTATTTTTAATATCTTTATAATCAATAAAATTAGAAATGTTTTAAAATTTGAATGATTATGAAGATAATTAATAACAATTGAATTTTTTTTATTTTTTTTTAGGAATGAATAAAATTCTAAAATTGAATTTTGGACAATAGCATATCTTGATCTTTTACTTTTCCAAGCACTATTCAAAGATTTATCAACTAAAATCTCAGAAAGATCATTAATAAATACTTTGTAATTTAATTTTTTATATTTATCTATTTCTAATTTGAAATATTCAAAGTCTGTAAATTTATATGGATATATAAAAAGTAACTTTTGTTTCATTTTAATTAATTATAATTATTTGGTAAAGTTTTTATTAAATTTAAAAATTTTTTTTTAAATAACTATTGCAAAGCGTTCCAGATGATGCCTTAAACATTCTTATCATTTTAATCGAATCGACTGAGTTTACTAAGGAGTCTTGAAAATCTTCTCTTTCGTAAAAAATATTTTTGTATCTTTCATTATGAATTTTATCGAACTTTTTTTGTATATTGCTTTTTTTGTTATTAAATTTATTTCTAAAATTTTTTTCAAATTCTTTAACTGCATGATAAATTTCGATCTCAGAATTTTCTTTAAAATAAAATTTTTCACTTTCATTATCTGGATTATGGTGTTTGTAAGATTTTGACATAAAATTTAATAATGAAACTTGTTTTTTATTCTTTTTTAAAAAAATTTTTTTGAAGATACCTCTGTCATATTTTTTTCTAGGATAGCTTGAAAATAATTCACACATATTTGTTGTTAAAATTGGTTTGTTAAACATATATGCAACATCCAAAATACCTGATTGAGTTCCAATATAAAATTTTGAAATTTTAATTAAATACAAATCCATTGCCTCACTTTTAATTTTACTAAAAGGATAATCTAAAAAATATTGACTTTTTATTTTAATTTTTTTTGAATTTTTATCTCCTAATCTTATAACAAAATATCCTTTGTTTATAAGATAACTAATCGCTTTCTTATATTTTATAATATTTGAATTTCTGTAACTTTTTCTCTTAAAATCATTACGATAAAATCCATCTCGAACATGTAAACATACGATCTTGTTCAGCCTTTTAATTATAAATTGATTTAATTTTTTTTTACATTTCCTTTCTAAGATTGAATTTAAGCTAAAAAATTGATTTGTGAGATTAAACTTTTCAATATCTTCGTATCTTTTTGAGCTAATATTTTTGTTTTGAGTTTTATTTGTCTCAAATATATTGGGTACACCGATAATACTAAATCTGAAATACTCATGAAGCTTTAATTTAAATATTTTATCATTTAAAAAGATAAAAATTCTCCAAACAAAAAACTCTATTTCTAGAATTGTTGTTAACATAAAATTCAAGGGCTCTATTATTTTTAAACTTCGTTTATTTATTTCTAAATCATCAAATAAGGAATTATTACAAATTTTATAGTCGAGAGATTTAATTTTTATAATTATAATTTTCTTATTAACTAATTTTGCAAACTTAGAAGCAAGTAAAATCTGCTCGCTAGCTGTTCCAATTGCATATGGAAAAGGAGATAAAAAAAAATATTTAAATTTTTTATACCTATTAAGTAAATTTAGGATTAAATGAATCAAAAATTAAACTTATTTATCTATTTTACAAGAAATTAACGTGAAGAGGCTTCTCGCTTTTAGAAGGAGATATTTTAGCCAAACCTTTAATGTGGTTATCCAGAGCTTCACTAACATAGTGCTGAATTGGTAAAGTTCCCATCATTGTTTGGGCATCAAAATTTGGGGAAGCAAGATACTTCATAATTTTCCAATATCTTTCAGATTTAAATATTTCTTTAAATCTTTCATCTGCAAAATTTCCCATATGTAGTTTGGAGTATCTAGCATTAAAAAACATACCTGATGGAGCTACAAGACCGCTGCCACTTATTTGTAACAAAAATTGAGGACCGTAAAATCTATTATAAGTCGGCAAACCTTTGTCTTTTATTTTGCTCCATTTAACAATTATTTTTGTTTTTTCGTTACTCATTTTTTCAGCTTCTGTGAGCAAGCTGTACATATCCTCATATTTAGAATAATCAACTCCTAGTGTTCCAAATTCATCATCAGAGCAATGTTTTATTACACCGTAGTCTACTCCAAGATCAGTTGCTAATTTGGCAAACGGTAAAATCTCATCTTTAAATTCCGGAAGTAATACCATCTGTATTCCTAATGTAACTTTAAGATTAAGTTTTTTTTTAAGATCAACAGCATATTTTATATGCTTCATTGCTCGATCATATACAGGGGTATGCTCTGAACTTTTAAACATTATTTTTGAGTAAGACTCAGGTTTTCCCGCAGCAACAGTAAAACGCACCCAAGTTAAATATGGGAGAACTTGATCAATTTTTTCAGGCTCCCATTCCCATCCATTTGTTGCGTTACCTACGTCTATTCCAATTTTTGCAGCATGTTGAATGAATGGTACATAAGCTTTAGAAAGAGTACTCTCTCCATCTGAAATTAAAGAAACTGCTTTTATTCCGATTTCAGCAAAATCGTCTAACAAATTTAGAGCTTCTTTAGTTTTTATGCTAGCTCTTTCTTGTGGTTCTTGTACCATAGCATAGCAAAAAGAACACATTGCTCCACAAGCTCTTGTTAAAGCCATATCTACACAAACTGGTGCTATTCGTTCTCCGTTTTCCCAGGCTTTTACTCTTTCATAATGATAAGAGAGCTTATGAGAATCAAGAATTAAAGCTCCTTCTTTAGTTTCTACAGGATTACTTTCAGTGTTTTTTAACTTCATGAATTTATTTGAATACCTCTCAACTTTCTTAATTTACTTTTATCTCCTACAGGTTCACACCAAATTGTGATACCTACGTCAATATTAGATTTTAATTTTTGTTCCAACTCTAACAACAATAATCCTCTTTCGTTTGCTGGTATGATTTTTTCTATTCTAATTACTACTTGTCCATTATCAGGGGCTTTTATTGGTTCAAAACTCTCATACAATTTATCTTTTTTTAATTCTTTTTTTATTAATTCAATTCGCTCTTCCACTGATTTGTTTGTCCAGCCTTTAGTTGTTGTCGGCGTTTTTTGAGTTGAAAAGTTCTCAATCATAAATCGTTTGTTGTTAGTGAAATATCTTAAATATTATAGTGAAGGAAAAGGTTTTCCTTCAAAATTGTCACCAGCTTTTAAATCTAATTGTTTTGTAAAAGCAGCTCCTTGACCTGGTCTCGGGTCAAATTTTGCGTCTTGAATTATAAACCTCACTGACAAACCTCTTCTTTCATAACCCTTTTTTTTATTAGGTCCAGAATAATGCCAAGTGTACCCATTATGACAAACCATATCTGTAGGGCCCATCTCCATACACTGAACTTTATATCCTTCTTTTTCTGGATCAGTTGGTATTAAATCTCTATTCTCATTATCAAATGGTTTCCTTGTGTGAAGGTCAGTTGAGCCTTTTATGCCTTCTTTATGAGATCCTATTGCATAATTTAAAGCTCCTGATTGTTTATCAACCTCATCAAAAGGTATCCAAACTGCTATTTGGTTATTAGGTTTTAAAGGAAAATAAGCTACATCTTGATGCCAGTGTAAAGTATTGCTTTTCTCATAAGGTTTATTAAATATTATTGTCTCTAACAATTGAAGTTTTTCAATTTTATTTGGTAAAATTTCTCTTATTTTTGGAGTTAAAGTATTGGTCACAAAATTCCACAAAGTTGGGAACTCTCCAAAAGTACAAATTCTTTTTTGTTCTCCAACAACATGTTTCCAGAAAACTATAATGGGTTCATCTTTTATTATTTCTTTTCTTTTTAAATTTTTATCTAAAATTTCATACTCTTTTCTAATAGAGTCCATTTCTGATTTTTTCCATACATCTTTAAGTAAAAATACACCGTCTTTTTCAAAATTTTTTTCAATTGTGCTCATTATGATTGCCTTTTATTTATAATTATTCTCTGAATGCATAGTATTATATTTGAAGATACTTCTCAACCCTAAATTTTTTGGTTTTTTGACATCACTTTTAAAATAACTATCTTTAACTTTTATCACCAAATGTTCTTTATTTAAATTTTTAGCAATCTTCTTGATAAGTGAAAATATTGAAAAATATTTTTTAGAGGTAAAGTGTATCAACTTTTTAGAACTAAATTTATTTTTCATAATAATTGTAGATAAAATAAATTCTGCTAAATTTGGAGTATAAACTGGGGTAGAGAATATATCTGAAGAAGCAAATACCTTTTTGTTATTAAGAAGTCTTGATTTAAGTTTTTCGATTATTTGTTTCTTGTTTGTAGGACCAAATAAAATTGGCAGTCGTATTATTAAAACATGTTTATATGGAACGATGAGTTTATCTGCAAGACTCTTACTTTTTCCGTATACTGACTTAGGGTTTGGAATATCTTTTTCTGAATATTTTTTATTTTTAGTGTACCCATCAAAAACTGCATCAGTTGAAAAATGAATAAGTTTTAATTTTTTTTTTTTAGTCAATTCAGCTAATTTAAAAGGAAAAAAAGAATTTATATTATATGATTCTATAATATTTTTTTCACAATATGCTAACCCTGTTAAAGCTAAGCAGTTTACAATATGGGTAGGTTTATAGTTTTCAATAAGATTATTTAAAATACTTAATTTATTAATAATGTCTTTTTTTTTTCTGTCTACTATTTTAAAGTTATTAAACTTTTTTTTTTTAAAAGTAATTGCAATTTCTTTTGCAACTGCTCCTCGTTTACCTAAAATTAATACTTTATTTTTTTTCATTTAAAAAGGTCCCATAAAATCTTTATTAGGTTGATCTAAAGGAATATTATCTTTGTGCTTTTCTAAATTTTTAAACTTTTTCTTTAGTATTTTTTCAGTTTTTTTTATTATATCTATATAATTAGGATAGCAATATTTTGCTAGTTCTCTAGTGCTAGGAATAGGATTATCAGGTGGGCCTATTCTTTCTATGTGATAAATGCTTTTTTCTTTTTTAGAAATATTTTCATATAGTTTTGCCATAATTTCAGAACTAATTCCAAAATTAATTCCTCCGTTATCTATAATGATAGCTTTTTTTGTTTTTTTAACAGAATTAATTATTGTATGAATGTCTAACGGTCTAAGACTTTGTATGTCTACAACTTCGACTTTAATTGAGTAATTTTTCAAAATTTTTGCAGATCTTAAACATTCAATAACCATATATGAGCTAGAGATTAGTGTTATGTCAGTTCCTTTATTAATTACTTTTGCTTTTCCAAGGGGAATTTTATAGTAATTTTTTGGTACCACTCCTTGAATTTCATGAAGCCATCTGTGCTCAAAAATAATTACAGGATTTTTGTCTTCTATACTTGAAATCAAAAGACCCTTTGCATTGTATGGTGTCGATAGACTAACAACTTTTAAACCTGGTATGTGCGCAAATATTGCTTCTAAACTTTGTGAATGTTGTGGTCCTTGTCCCCATCCTCTTCCTATGATTAACCTAATAACTAAAGGGACACTTTTTGTACCTCCATTCATAAAAAACCATTTAGCTGCTTGATTAATAATTTGTTCAAGAGATAGCAATGAAAATTCCACACGTTGATGAACTATAACTGGTCTCATTCCTAATAATGAGGCTCCTATAGATATACCTGTCATTGCATTCTCTGCGGTGGGAAAATCAAAAACCCTATCTTTTTTAAACATTTTATCTATACCTTTTGTAGTTCCAAAAATACCTTTAGGATCATCTACTCCTAGCCCTACTAATAAGACGTTTTCATTTTTTTTCATTGATAAAACTAATGCTTCTCTTATTGACTCAGCTAGGGTAATTTTGTTTTTATTTCTAAGCATATATATATTTCTTTAATAATATTTTTTTAGGAAATTTACTTTTTTTTGCAAAATTGAACGCATTTAAAACTTCGGCTTTAATTTCCGTATCCATTTTATGAATTTCCTTCGCTGTCAAATATTTGTTTTTTTTCAGAATTTGCCTATAATTAATGATAGGACACTTCTTTTTCCATAAATTAAGATATTTGTTGGTTCTGTAATTTAATTTATCATCATTATTTGGACCACAATGTTCTAGGTGTCGAAAAGTTTTTAGTTCGACTAAAAAAGGTTTAGAAATATTTTTCATTTGGCTTATTATCTTTTTAGTTTTTAAAAAGACATCCTCTATATTATTGCCATCTATTTGAAGCGACTCAATTCCAAACGACTTTGCAATTTTTTTTATACTTCTTTTATTAGACTGCCTTTTTGAAATATGGGAATAAACCGAATATTCATTATTTTCACAAACAAATAATATTGGTAAATTGTGTAAAGATGCAAAATCTAAACTTTCAAAAAAGACTCCTTCTTCAGTAGCCCCATCTCCAAAAAAAGCTACAACTATTTCCTTTTTTTTTTTTAACTTATTTGCCCAGGCAATTCCTGTTCCGATAGGAATAGTGCTGCCTACAATAGGCACTGCAGCACACACTCCTGCATTTAAATCTATTAAGTGCATAGAACCGCCCAGGCCTTTTGCGCAACCTGTTACTTTTCCGTAAAGCTCTCCTAACATTTTTTTTAAAGAGCCACCTTTAGCTATATAGTGGGCGTGGGATCTGTGAGCAGTTACTATTTTATCATTTTTTTTTAAGTTCTGACATACACCTACTGCTATAGCCTCTTGACCAACAGAGAGATGAACGGGACACCTCATCTCAGCTTCATGATATTTTGATGCTATAGTTTGTTCAATTAGTCTTATTCGTAACATTTCACGAAATAATTTAATTTTAATTGATTTAGAGATTTTCATAAAAATTATTTACCTCAAAACAAATTTTTTGAATTTCTGATTTATTAAGAAACTGATTAATTGGAAGAGTTATTATTTTTTTTGATTGTTTTTCTGTTTGACTAAGATTTGAGTATTTATACTTAAATTTTTTTAAAGCTGGCTGCAAATGAATTGGAATTGGATAGTGTATTGAAGTCTCAATGCCTTTGCTTTTTAAATACTGTTTTAATTTATCTCTTTTAGAAACTTGAATAACAAAGGTATGATATGTATTGAATTCTTTTTTTGTTTCAGGTGGAATAAAAACATATTTCTTATTTAAATTTTTAGAATAAATTACTGCATTTTTCCGTCTTTTTTTTATTATAGACTTTAAGTTTCTAAGTCTAAAATTCAACACAGCTGCTTGTAAGTTATCCATTCTAGAAACATAACCAAAATTTTTAATTTTGTTTCTGTTTGTCATTCCATGATTTCTCACATCCTTTATTAGTTTAGCGATTTTAGTTGAGTTAGTTGTAAGATAACCAGAGTCTCCCAGTGCATTTAAATTTTTAAGAGGATGAGCAGAAAAACATCCTATTTTACCAAAAGTGCCTGCGTATTTATTTTTATATCTTGATCCAATAGCTTGTGCGGCGTCTTCTATGATAGGAATATTGTATTTTTTAGCTATTGGAATTATCTTATCCATGTCACAAATTCTTCCAGTTAAGTGTACTACCATTATTGCTTTAGTTTTTTTCGTGATAGACTTTTCAATTAATGTTGGATTAATAGTTTGATCTTTTTTAACATCAACAAATATTGGTTTAGCGCCTAAATGAACTATAACTGCAGTAGAAGCGATAAAGGAATTCGATGTGGTTATAACCTCATCATTTTTTCTTACACCTAAGGAGTGAAGACCAAGTGTAAGAGCATCTGTTCCACTATTTAAAGCAATACAATATTTCGTTTTTATTAGTGAAGCAATATTTTTTTCAAACCTCTTTACTTCATCTCCTCCAACATATTGACCTGACTTTAAAACTTTATCAATTATAGATAAAAGTTTTTTTTTTTCTTTTAAATATTGTTTAGATAAATTAACGTAAGGAATTTTCATTTCTTAGTATAAAAATCATTTACAACTTTTATGATATAATCTAAATGCTTTTTCTTTAAATGTTGGTCACAAGGGAAGGTAATAATACTTTTTGTATGGGAGTCTGTAATAGGAAAATCACCTTTTTTATGTCTAAGATTTTTAAGAGACTCTTGTAGATACATAGGTTTTGGGTAATGAACTTTTGCTTCAATACCCTTAGCATGGCAATATTTAAGCAGTTGATCTCTTCTCTTTGCAAATACTATGTAAAGATGAAAAACAATTTTATAATTTTTAGGTCTTGGCGGAATTGTTATTTCTTTTAATTTTTTAAAATTTTTATCAAAATATTTTGCATTCTTTATCCTTTGATTAGCTATTGTATGTGCTTTAGGTAAGAGCCAATTACCAACAACTGACTGGAATGTGTCAAGTCTTGAATTGTATCCTGATATTTTAACGGTATCTCTGTCAATTAATCCATGATTTCTTAAAAGCAATAATTTATTATAAAAATTTTTATTATTAGTTGTGATAATCCCACCATCTGACCAAACATTAATATTTTTTAAAGGATGTAAAGAGAAGGCTCCAAACTCCCCCCATGTTCCTGCATTTTTTTTATTAATTGAACCCAGAATTGATTGGCAAGCATCCTCTACGATAGGTAATTTGTGCTCTTTTGATATCTTTTTTAATTTTACCATATCAGACATGTAGCCTGTAAAGTGAACTGGAACTATTGCTTTAGTTCTTTTAGTTATTTTTTTTTTTACTTGATCAACATTCATACAAAAAGTATCATCACAATCTACAAAAATTGGTTTTGCTCCAAGCTCAACTATTGCTCCGATAGTTGCGACAAAAGTATTTGCAGCTGTAATTATTTCATCTCCTTGTTTTACATCGAGTGCTTTCAAGCTCAATTTAATAGCGTCTGTTCCAGAATTTACCCCTACAGCATATTTAGTACCTATAAGCTTTGCAAATTTTTTTTCAAATTCAATTAATGGTTTTCCTAATGTAAAGTCTCCAGTACTCACAAACTTTTTCAATTTAGACCAAAGGTCCGGGCAATTGGAAAATTGATCTTTAAGATAGGAGTAACGTACTTTCATCATACTAAATTTATTTTTTGCATCTTTTTAATATTAAAATAATCTTCATTTTCGAAAGTATTGGTCAATGATTTTTTTTTAAATGCATCAATTAAATCTTTAATTGCTTCATTAATATTTTTTTTTGGAACAAATCCAAGTTTATCACTAATTTTTGTTGAGTTAATATGATATGATCTGTTGTCATCTGATTTACTATATTCAATTTCAACATTTTCTTTAATATTATTTTTAACCAATTTAGCTAAAGTATCGACTGAATGATTTTCAAAACCAACGTTAAAAACTTCATTACTAATTTTTTTAACATCAGATTTAAGTAAACATATATAAGAGTCAACCATATCATTAATATGTATATTCGGTCTTAGTTGAGTTCCACCAAATATCTTTATTTTTTTTTTATGGTAGGCAAAATTAGTTAAAATATTAACAACTAAATCTAGTCTTTGTCTTGGAGAATAGCCACAAACAGTAGCTGGTCTTATAACTGATCCAATAAAATTTGAGTCAGTTTTAGATAATAAAATTTCTTCACATTGAACTTTGAATTTAGAATAATCTGTCAAAGGTTCTAATGTAGCTTTTTCCGTTACATCTGGAATATCTTTTACTCCATATACACTTGAAGAAGATGCGTAGATAAAATGTTTAATTCCCGTTTCTTTTGAAGCTGCTACTAAAGGTTTAAAACAATCATAATTTATCTCTTTTCCAAGTTTAGGATTTAATTCAAAGCTAGGATCATTAGATATACAGGCAAGATGAATAACTGCATCATGATTGTATAATGCCTTTTTTAATTTAGAAATATCTCGCACATCGCCCTTTATTATATTTAAATTTTTATCATTTATTGGCAAATTTTTACCATAAATCATCAGATCATAAACTGTGACTGAATAATTATTTTTTAATAATGCTGGAACTAACTGAGAACCAACATATCCAGCTCCACCAATTACAAAAATTTTTTTCATTTCTTATTTTATTAAATATTCAGCTTGTCTTAATAATTCATTTTTATCTATAAATTTACTATTACCAAGATTTTCAACAGCTGTAGCTCCTGCTAAAGATCCAAAAAATAACGCTAAATCTTCTGGCATATTCACTTTTAGACATAGAGAGATGATAGCTAACATTGCGTCTCCTGCACCGACTTTATCTAAAACTTCATTAGCAAAGGCTGGACAATGAATAACTTTATATTTATTTTTTAAAATGAATGCTCCGTTTTTTCCCCTCGTTACAACTAAGTTTTTAATATCATGCATATTAGATAAATTTTTGGCTAAGGTTTCTACATGACTATTCTTATCTCTCATTTCATGTCTCAATTCGTTCTCATTGATAATTAAAGTATTTATTTTTTTATACTTTCTCAATGAATGATAACCAGTGTTAGATGCATTAACCTGTGCGTTCAAACAAACCATTTTTTTTTGTGATAATAAGATTTTTGCTGTCTTGGAAGAAATTAAGCCATGTCCGTAATCAGAAATTAAAATCAAATCTACTGTTTTTGTTTTTGCCTCTATATAATTTTGTAGTTTTTTTTCTGATTTAAGACTTAATTTATTATCATTTAAATCATAAACTCCTAGAAGCTTCCTATTAGAAATTTTATCAATAAACCTGGTTTTAAGAATTGTTGGACTTCCTTCTTTAAACAAATAATTTGTAGTTATATTTTTTCTTAAATTTTTTTTTACAAATGAAAAAAATTCTTTTTTGTTTCCTATCATAGTTGAAAAATTTACTTTGCTACAAAATGTTGAAAGGTGATTAGCTATAGCAGCTGCTCCTCCGAGATATTGTTTTTTTGACTCTTGTTGCATTACTAGGTGTGGTTCCTTGCCTGATTTTCCTAAAACTTCTCCAAAAATGTATTGATCTATTATTGTTTCTCCTACTAAAAATATTTTCAAATTTTTAATTTTTTCAACCTCTTTTATTATGAAATCTAAATTATATTTTTTTTTAATTATATTGATAAATTTTTTTTGTAAGGGAGAGTGTAAATTATAGTGATTATTGATTAAACTACTCGAGCTAAAAGTCATGTCTTCAGAAAACATAACATTTCCACCTCCCTTTTTAGTTGCTTGAATTTCTCTGATGATATTCTTTGTTCTATCTTTATGAATATCTTTATAATCTGGACCTTTAAAATAAATATTTGGCTTAATTAATTTGATCAAATTAATTGGTGTTTGAAAATTATTTATAAATACAGCGTCAACACATTCTAAAGATGAAATGGCTTCAGATCTTAAATTATGGTTAAACACTGGTCTACCTGGACCTTTGTTTACAAATTGATCAGAAGTAATGGAGACTAGAAGAAAATCACCACTTTTTTTAGCCGATTTAAAATGTTTAATATGGCCAACATGTAATAAATCAAATACTCCGTGGCAATGAACAATTTTTTTTCCCTTTTTTTTTTCAGCAGAAATTTTTTTCTTTAACTCTTCTAAATTGAAAATTTTTTTCATAATACTATTTCTTTAGATAAAAAAACCATTTTTTTGTAGCTTTTTTTATCTTTTCTGGTGTCCACACTGGCGCATCTTGCCAATAATATAAAGACTTTAAAATTATTTTAATTCCTTTTTCTATAGAGATTTTGGGTTTCCAATTTACTTCTTTTTTAATTTTTTTAATATCAGCGAAAGTTATATCTGGTTCTCCAGGTCTTTTAGGTATGAAGATTTTTTTTCCTCCCAAAAGTTTTACAATTTTGTTGATACTTATTGTTCTGCCACTTCCTACATTGTAAATTTTACCTTTGAGATTTTTACGTTTAGAAGTTTTTATTATTGCATCAACAATATCTGAAACATAAGTAAAGTCTCGCTTTTGCTTTCCATCTCCAACAATTGTAAATGGTTTATTAGCTAACTTTTGAGCTAGAAAAACTCCAAACACAGCACCATAAGTTCCTGACGTCCTTGCTCTTGGGCCGTATACATTAAAAAATCGGAGAGAAGTGGTATTTAATTTATAAACTTTTGCAAAATGAATTACTAATTCTTCACCCATTCTTTTAGTAAGAGCATAAGGATATTCAGGTAAAATTCTTTCATTTTCAGGAGTTGGATATTTTTTTGGAATTCCATAACATGAGGATGAGGCAGAATAAATAAGTCTTTTAACCTTATTTTTTACCGA